>OMCH01000957.1_pt1 | contig 12341 bp, 8 predicted proteins | sample 1674341 | NCBI WGS metagenome assembly OMCH01 (sample SAMEA103958164, study PRJEB25191) | human gut metagenome | biome: human-associated habitat [ENVO:00009003]; feature: intestine environment [ENVO:2100002]; material: feces | place: Germany | collected 2013/2015
AAGAGCTGTTTTTGTCCTGTGCGGATTTCCTGAACCGGAAGTATGGGGAAGGCACCGCTATAGTGGATATGAAAGATTCTTACTATAACATGCGGGAGATCATGGAGCAGTATATGCACCTGATCGACAATGCGAAAGCTGCCATGGAAGAGCTGGGAATCGAGCCCAAAGTATCTCCCATTCGCGGCGGTACCGATGGCGCCAGACTGTCCTTCATGGGACTGCCCTGTCCGAACCTGTGCACCGGCGGAGAAAATTATCACGGCAGATATGAGTATGCCTGTGTACAATCCATGGAAAAAACGACCGGACTATTGATCGCCATTGCAGCAAAATACGCAGACAGATAATAGATACAGATATTTAGAAAGGCAATATTTTTTATATGACAAATGTAACACAAATGAACGAAACCGACAGACAGTATTATTTTATGGAGAAAGCCTCCGGTCATGTGGCAAAGCTTGGAGAAGAACTGGGCAGAAGGCCTACCTGCTGTGTGACTACTTTCGGGTGTCAGATGAATGCCAGGGATTCGGAAAAACTGGTGGGAATCCTGGAAAAAGTCGGCTATGAGATCATTGAAGATGAGAATGCGGACTTTGTGATCTATAATACCTGTACGGTGAGAGATAACGCCAACCAGCGTGTCTATGGAAGACTGGGAGTATTAAACGGCTATAAAAGGAAAAATCCTTATATGAAGATCGCACTGTGCGGCTGTATGATGCAGGAACCCACCGTGATCGAGAAGATTAAAAACAGTTACCGCTTCGTGGATCTGATCTTCGGAACTCATAATATTTTCAAATTCGCAGAGCTGTTATGCTCCCTGTTTGAAAATGAGGGAATGGTCATTGATATCTGGAAGGATACGGACAAGATCGTGGAAGATCTGCCGGTGGAGAGAAAGTATTCTTTCAAATCAGGTATCAATATTATGTTCGGCTGCAATAATTTCTGCAGCTATTGTATTGTCCCCTATGTCCGCGGCAGAGAGCGAAGCCGTAATCCGAAGGATATCATCCGGGAGATAGAGGGGCTGGTGGCAGACGGCGTTGTAGAGATCATGCTGCTGGGACAAAATGTAAATTCCTACGGTAAAAACCTGGAAGAGCCCATTACCTTTGCACAGCTTTTGCAGGAAGTAGAAAGAATCGAAGGATTGGAGCGGATCCGTTTCATGACTTCCCATCCCAAGGATCTGTCAGATGAGCTGATCGAGGTGATGAAGCATTCCAAGAAGATCTGCCGACATCTCCATCTTCCTTTGCAGTCCGGTTCCACGAAGATATTAACAGCAATGAACCGTCGTTATACCAAGGAGCAGTATCTGGAGCTGGCGGAGAAGATCCGTAAGGAGATTCCGGATATGGCGATCACTACGGATATTATCGTAGGATTCCCCGGAGAGACGAAGGAAGACGTAGACGAGACCATCGATGTGATCCGTCGCGTAAAATATGACAATGCCTTTACCTTTATCTATTCCAAACGAACCGGAACACCGGCGGCAGCCATGGAACAGGTGCCGGAGGAACTGGTAAAGGAGCAGTTTGACCGGGTGCTTAAGACCGTGCAGGAGACAGCCAGAGAACAGGTATCCAGGTATCAGGGACAGATCTGCGATGTGCTGGTAGAAGAGATCAATGAAAATGACAGTTCCTTAGTGACCGGAAGAATGTCAAATAATACGCTGGTACATTTTCCGGGAGATGCATCGTTGGTGGGGAAGCTTGTGAATGTTTCACTGGATGAATGTCATGGATTTTATTATATGGGACATATGGTTCAGTCATGAATATGACAGGCGAATAAATAGTAAAAGGGAATCGAAATGGAAGAACAAGAGAAGAAAAAGAGAATAGAACTGGAACAGGACATGTCCTGGAAAATGTATCAGATACTGACGATAACGGCGTGCACTGCAAATCTGATCGGAACAATCTGTAATTTCTGTATTCACGGTACGAAACTGCCGACCATACTCTGCGGCATATGCCTGCTGATGATCGTGACCATCGGCATTATCGGATGGACTACGAAAAAGGTGCAAATACCGGCTGTCCTGATCATATTAATACTTGTATGGTTTGAATTTCCTTATTTGTATTATTGCTACGGGGATGCCTCTATTGTATATCTGATCCTGGGGGTTGTTGGACTGGCGATATTTTTTCCGAGAAATGTGGTGATCATTTCTTTTGCGGTCACATTGCTGGAATACCTCGTGATCATGTTGAACAGCTTTGAACGGCCTTCTGTATGGAGAAATATGGACGAAGCCGGTAAGATCGGAACTACGCTCGGATCCTTTGTTATTGTGGGAGTATCTGTATTTGCCATGATATTTGAATTGCTCAGAAGTTACGAGGAACAACGAAAGCAATTGCTGAGTCTGAGTGAGGATCTGAACTTTGCAGCGAACCATGATCCTCTGACCAGGCTGTATAATCGGCGCTATCTTGTAAATCAGGTGAATGAATGGATATGCAAGCCGGAGAAGAGCTTCTGGATCGTATTGATGGATGTAGATGATTTCAAGGCAGTCAATGATACCTATGGGCATGGATACGGTGATGATGTACTGCGGGAAGCCGGCAGACTGATGCTGGAAGAAATGATGGGAAAAGGAATCGCAGCCCGGTTCGGCGGCGAGGAGTTTATGCTGGTGTTTGAACAGGATGATCGGGAACAGGTGTTACATTCATTCCGGAATATCCAGGAAGGCTTAAGGAGATATTCCCAGAACACCAGACAGACGGATATTACCATCAGCGGTGGAATGGAACGTTATGAGGCTGATAAACAGCTGGATCTATTGTTTACTTCTGTGGACCGGAAATTATATATTGCCAAAAATAACGGTAAAAACCGTATTGTAGAATAGGTTTAAAATAATAAAAAGTCTTGCAAAGCTTAAAAAATAGAGCTATGATAAGACCCGTGTGATTTTATAAAAATTTTATAATTTCACACGGGTCTTTTTACTGAGGAGATTATATTGAGGAGAATGTTATGGAAAAATTGAAACCGAAGCTTTTCTCAGTGATGAAAAGCTACACGAAAGAACAGTTTGTAAAAGATGTGATCGCAGGTATCATTGTGGCGATCATTGCTCTGCCCTTATCCATTGCACTGGCACTGGCTTCCGGGGTAACACCGGAAAAGGGTATCTATACAGCAATCACCGCAGGCTTTGTGATCTCTTTTCTGGGTGGCAGCCGCGTACAGATCGCAGGTCCTACTGCGGCATTTGCCACCATTGTTGCAGGAATTGTAGCCAAGAACGGCATGGACGGTCTGATCATCGCGACATTGTTAGCGGGTGTGATCCTGATCCTGATGGGATTTTTACGACTTGGTAATCTGATCAAGTTTATCCCCTATACGATCACCACCGGTTTTACTTCCGGTATTGCTGTGACGATCTTTATCGGACAGATCAAGGACTTCCTGGGACTGACCATTGTCAGCGAAGAGCCGCTGATCGAGACCATGGATAAACTGAAAGCAGTATTTCAGTTCATCTCCACCACAAATGTGCAGGCACTGCTTGTAGGTGTGATCAGTCTCCTGATCCTGATCCTGTGGCAGTATCTGCCGGGCTTTTGCAAGAAGATTCCCCCTTCTCTGATCGCAGTACTGGTGGGAAGTGCCATGGTTGCACTACTTAACATGAATGTAAATACGATCGGAGATCTGTATGAGATTTCCAATAAGCTTCCGTCAATTTCTCTGCCCGCCTTCAGCCTGAAGACGGTACAGAACGTCCTGCCGGATGCTTTTACCATCGCGATTCTGGCTGCCATTGAGTCATTGCTTTCCTGCGTGGTAGCGGACAGTATGGTGAACAGCAGACATCGTTCCAATATGGAACTGATCGCCCAGGGCGCCGGCAACATTACTTCCGCATTGTTCGGTGGGATCCCCGCCACCGGAGCCATTGCGAGAACTGCTGCCAATGTGAAAAACGGCGGACGTACCCCCATTGCCGGTATGGTGCATTCCGTGACACTTTTGTTGATCCTGGTAGTACTGATGCCTTATGCGGCACTGATCCCCATGCCCACCATTGCAGCCATTCTGTTCATGGTGGCTTACAATATGTGCGACTGGCGTAAATTCATAGGTCTGTGCAAGACCGCACCCAAGAGTGACATTATCGTTCTGGTGACCACATTTGTACTGACTGTCGTATTTGATCTGGTAGTAGCGATAGAGGTAGGTATTTTACTGGCAGCCATTCTGTTCATGAAGCGTATGAGCGATGTGACGGAAGTGGAAGGCTGGAAATATGTGGATGATGAGGATGATGCGGACAGCCTGTCCTTAAGAGTCGTACCTCACAATACCATGGTCTATGAAGTGAGTGGCCCCTTATTCTTCGGCGCAGCGGACAAAATCCTGAAGATCACATTAGATGAGAAAATGAACTGCCTGGTACTGCGTATGCGCAGCGTAAGCGCTATCGACGCCACAGCCATGCACAATCTGGAGCAGTTATATGCAGACTGTAAAAAGAAAAACATCCAGATCATTCTGTCTCATGTAGGGGAACAGCCCATGCATGTCATGGAGAAGAGCGGCTTCTTAGATAAGGTGGGCAGAGAAAATGTCTGTGCCCATATTGATGATGCACTGGAACGCGCATCAAAGCTGCAGTAAGTGTGAAAAACTATCATTTTTCATAGTGGTTCTTTAATTTACAACCTCAATATTTTGTGCTAAGATAGATGCGGATACGCAAGCTTTTGCGTGTCCGCTTTGTCGTGGATCCTTTTACAGAACAGGAGAAGATCATGGCTGAATTGACACCAATGATGCAAAAATATATGGAGACCAAGGAGCAGTATAAGGACTGCATCCTTTTTTATCGTCTGGGAGATTTCTATGAAATGTTTTTCGACGATGCGCTGGTGGCTTCCAAGGAACTGGAGATCACACTGACGGGAAAAAGCTGTGGACTGGAGGAACGTGCGCCCATGTGCGGCATTCCTTACCATGCCGTGGAAGGCTATCTGTCCAAACTGGTAAACCGCGGTTATAAAGTGGCTATCTGCGAACAGGTGGAGGATCCGAAGCTTGCCAAGGGATTGGTGAAGAGGGAAGTGATCCGTGTGGTGACACCCGGTACCAACTTAAACGTACAATCTCTGGAAGCCGGCAAAAATAATTATCTGCTGAGCATTGCCTATACTCCGGATGGCATCGGTATCTCTGCGGCAGATGTAACTACCGGTGATTATTATGTGACCGAAGTCGAAGATCTGAAAAAATTAAATGATGAACTGATGAAGTACGAACCTTCGGAGATTATCTGTAACGAGGCATTTTTAGTCAGTGGCTTTGATGTGAATGATTTAAAGTCCCGCTTACATATCTCCGTCAATGCGTTGGAATCCCATATGTTCGATGATGACGGCTGCAGACGGATCCTGATGAAACATTTTAAGGTAAATACGCTGATCGGACTTGGTGTCGAAGAATTCCCTACGGGACTTTTAGCGGCGGGAGCACTGTTACAGTATCTGTATGATACCCAGAAGACAGATCTGGAGCATTTTACCCATATTTATCCCTATCTTACCAGCAAATATATGTTACTTGACAGCTCCACCAGAAGAAATCTGGAACTGACGGAGACTCTCAGAGAGAAGCAGAAGAGAGGCTCTCTTCTGTGGGTGTTAGATAAGACGAAGACCGCCATGGGCGCCAGACTTCTGCGCAATTACATCGAACAGCCGTTGATCGAAAAGGATGAGATGGAGAAGCGTCTGGATGCCATTCAGGAGCTGAATCAGGATTCCATCTCCAGGGATGAGATCCGGGAATACTTAAATCCCATCTACGATCTGGAACGACTGCTCAGTAAGGTGACTTATAAGACGGCAAATCCCAGAGATCTGATCGCATTTCGGAATTCCCTGCAGATGCTGCCGCCGATTAAGACAGTGCTGTCTGCCTTTGAAAAAGAAGAACTGACTAAAATCCGGGAGCAGATTGATGGACTGGAGGATATTTATCAGCTGATCGATGAAGCGATCATTGACGAACCGCCCCTGTCCATCCGGGAAGGCGGGATGATCAAGGATCAGTTTGATGAAACCATAGACAGACTGCGCAGCGCCAAGCATGACGGAAAACAATGGCTTGCCCAGTTGGAGGAAGAGGACAGAGAGCGTACCGGAATCAAGAATCTGAAGATCAAATATAACAAAGTATTCGGCTATTATTTTGAAGTGACCAATTCCTATAAGAATCTGGTGCCGGAGGACTATATCCGCAAGCAGACCCTGGCAAATGCAGAACGATATACCACACCGCGGTTAAAGGAACTGGAAGACACTATTTTAAATGCGGAGGACAAGTTACAGACACTGGAATACGATGTCTTCTGCAGAATCCGGGATACCATTGCACAGGAACTGGTCCGCATCCAGAACACCGCAAAAGCGATCGCAAAGCTGGATGTGTATGCGTCTTTGTCGTTGGTTTCGGAACGAAATCATTATGTACGTCCGAAGTTAAATGAAAAGGGTGTTATTGACATCAAGGACGGAAGACACCCTGTGGTGGAACAGATGATCACCAATGATATGTTTATTGCCAATGACACTTATCTGGATAATGGAAGCCACTGTATCAGTGTCATTACCGGCCCTAATATGGCGGGTAAATCCACTTATATGCGTCAGACGGCACTGATCGTGCTGATGGCACAGATCGGTTGTTTCGTGCCTGCCAGAAGTGCCAACATCGGCATTGTAGACAGAATCTTTACCCGTGTGGGTGCATCGGATGACCTGGCCAGCGGGCAGTCCACTTTTATGGTGGAGATGAATGAAGTGGCGAATATCTTACGAAATGCCACATCCAAGAGCCTTCTGATCTTAGACGAGATCGGAAGAGGTACTTCCACTTTTGACGGATTGAGCATTGCCTGGGCAGTGATCGAACATATCAGCAACCGCAAGCTTTTAGGAGCCAAGACACTGTTCGCTACCCATTACCATGAGCTGACCGAGCTGGAAGGCAAAATGAACAATGTGAACAACTATTGCATTGCTGTGAAAGAATGTGGCGACGATATCGTGTTCTTGCGTAAGATCGTAAAAGGAGGTGCGGACAAGAGCTACGGCATCCAGGTAGCGAAGCTGGCAGGTGTGCCGGACATGGTCATCGACCGTGCCAAGGAGATCGTGGAACAACTGTCGGACAATGATATTACGGAAAAGGTGCAGAGCATTGCTATCGATAATAAAAACGATGGTAAGGCAAAAAAACAGCCCAAATACGATGAGGTGGATCTGGCACAGATGTCTCTGTTCGACACTGTGACGGATGAGGATATTCTGAAGGAACTGATGCAGATCGAGGTGACGACGCTGACCCCATTAGATGCACTGAACACTCTGTACCGGTTACAGAATAAGCTGAAGAACCGTTGGAACGGTTAGATATAAGGGAAAGGCATAGGTAGATATATGGGAATACATGTACTGGACTCCCGGACGATCGACAGGATCGCTGCCGGTGAGGTGGTAGAACGACCTGCCAGCGTGGTGAAAGAGCTGGTGGAAAATGCCATAGATGCCGGTTCCACGGCGATTACGGTAGAGGCAAAAGAAGGCGGTATTGAGTTCATCCGTGTGACGGATAACGGCTGCGGCATTGAACGGGAACAGCTGCCTACAGCATTTCTGCGTCATGCCACCAGCAAAATCGAAGATGCGGATGACTTGAACCATATTGCAAGCCTTGGCTTCCGCGGTGAGGCTCTGTCCAGTATCGCGGCGGTGTCCCGTGTGGAGATCATCACCAAGAGGAAAGAGAATCTCACCGGAACCCGCATGGTGTTAGAGGGAGCAAGAGAACAGTCTATTGATGAGATCGGTGCGCCGGATGGGACCACATTCCTCATGCGGAATCTGTTCTTCAATACTCCGGTACGCCGGAAATTTTTAAAACAGCCTGCCACGGAGGGTAGTTATATTACGGATCTGATGGAACATCTGGCACTGTCCAGACCGGATATCTCTTTCAAATTCGTACTGGGGAATCAGACCAGATTCCATACCTCCGGAAATGGTGACCTGCGGGAAGTCATCTACCGGATCTACGGCAGAGAGATCGCCGCGGAGCTGGTACCGATCCAGATGGAAGAAAACGGTATTAAGATTGAGGGGTATCTGGGCAAACCGGTACTAGTGCGTTCCAACCGCAATTTTGAGATCTATTTTATCAACGGTCGTTTTATCCGCAGCGGTGTGATCGCCAAAGCCATTGAAGAAGGTTATAAGCAGTATCTGATGCAGCATAAATTTCCGTTGTGCGTGCTGCATATTACGATGGATACGGAGACCGTGGATGTGAACGTACATCCCTCCAAAATGGATGTGCGGTTCTCCGACGGCATGGCATTTGCCAGAATGCTGAGCGAGAAAATAGCAACAACCCTGCGGAACCGGGAAATGATCCCGGATGCTTCCTTAGAGGATGAAAAATCCATTCAGAAAAAGGAGCAGGAAGACAGAAAAGCTTCCTGGAAGGAGCACACGCCGGAGGTGTTCGAGAAAAAAAGAGAAGAAAGCTACCGTGTCATGGAGGCTGCCAAATATGAGGCGGTACCGAAAGACCGGAGGGAATTTATACAGAAGCCGATATGGCAGGAGACACATGCAGGTATACAGACGAGTCTCCGTAAACCGGAACCGGTAAGTGAGCAGACAGAGGTACAATCTATTGCACCTGTGGCAACACCGGAATCGAAAGAGGACGATTTTTTCGTAGAGGCTGCACCGCTGGAGCCAAGGGATGAGACTTCATCAGAGCCTGTTATCTGCCCGGAGACCGCTGAGGTGATGGTGAAGGCTGTACAGCAGATGAATCTGTTTGAAGAGAAACTGTTATCTGTGCAGAACCGCAGCCGCTACCGTATCATCGGACAGGTCTTCGATACCTACTGGCTGATCCAGTTCGAGGATAAGCTGTTCATCATTGACCAGCATGCCGCCCATGAGAAGGTGAAATACGAGCGCCTGATGAAACAGTTCCACGAAAAGAGCGTGGTTTCCCAGCGCCTGATGCCTCCCATCATTGTCAGCCTGACGGGGCAGGAGGAAAGTATTCTTCATACTTATGAGGATGCTTTTACACAGCTCGGATTCGAGATCGAAGCCTTTGGCGGCAACGAATATGCCCTGCGCAGTGTCCCGGTAGATCTCTATGGATGCAGTGAGAGAGAACTGTTTTTAGCGGTGCTTGATGAACTGTCCCAGGAGACCGGCAACCGCGGCAGCTTCCAGGTCATCGAGGAGAAGATCGCATCCATGTCCTGTAAGGCAGCTGTTAAAGGTAACAACCGATTAAGCCTTCAGGAGGCGGAACAGCTGATCGATGAACTTCTGACACTGGATAACCCCTATAATTGTCCCCACGGCAGACCCACCATCATTACTATGACGGAGACTGACCTGGAGAAGAAATTTAAGAGGATCGTATAATGCGTTTACTGATCAAACAACGAGTATTTTCCTGGACAGATTCTTATGATGTCTATGATGAGAACGAAAATGCAAAATACTTTGTAAAGGCGGAATTTTTCTCCCTGGGACACCAGTTACACATATATGACAGAAATGATCGTGAACTGGGTGTGATCAGGCAGCGGCTGTTTACCCTGCTTCCGGCATTTGAAATCGAAATCGGCGGGCAGGTGAAAGGCGAGATCCGCAAACAGTTTTCTTTTTTCAAACCCAGATACGAGATTGATTATAACGGCTGGCGCGTGGAAGGAGATTTTCTGGGATGGGATTATGATGTATACAACGGATGCAGCAGTATCATTCATATCTCCAAGGAACTGTTCCATTGGGGAGATACCTACACGATTAACTTTGCTGATCCTAAGGACGAACTGGAAGGGCTGATGTTAGTCATTGCTATCGATGCTGCAAACTGCACCCAGAATAATGGATAATGTGTAAGGAAGAAAAATTATGTCGGTAACACAATCTATAAAAAGACCGTTAGTCGTACTGACCGGTCCCACCGCAGTTGGTAAGACGAAACTGTCCATTGCCCTGGCGAAAGCTATAGGTGGGGAGATCCTGTCAGCCGATTCCATGCAGGTATATAAACATATGGATATCGGATCCGCCAAGATCCGCCCTGAGGAAATGCAGGGAGTGCCCCATCATCTGATCGACATTCTGGAGCCGTGGGAAGAATTTAATGTGGTGGTATTTCAGAAACGGTGTCTGGAATGCATGGAACAGATCTATGACAGAGGGCATATCCCAATCCTGGTGGGAGGCACCGGGTTCTATATTCAGGCGGTGCTTCGGGGTATTGATTTTACGGAGAACGAAGAGAATACCGAATACCGGGAAAAAATGGAACAGCTTGCGAAAGAAAAGGGACCGGAAGTACTACATGACATGCTCAGAAAAATTGATCCGGTTTCAGCAGAGAACATTCATACAAACAATATCAAGAGAACCATCCGTGCACTGGAATATTATGAACTGACCGGAGAACCCATCTCTGCGCATAATGAAAGGGAAAAAGAGCGCACGAGCCCATACAATTTCAGCTATTTTGTCCTGACGGATGACAGAGAAAATCTGTATGCGCGGATCGAAACCCGTATCGATGAAATGCTGTCGGAAGGACTGGTGGAGGAAGTCAGAAGCCTGAAAAAAATGGGCTGTCACAGAGGAATGGTATCCATGCAGGGGCTGGGCTATAAAGAGATCCTGGAGTACCTGGACGGAGAATGCAGCCTGGAGGAAGCGGTGTATACTCTGAAGCGGGACACCAGGCATTTTGCCAAGAGACAGCTGACCTGGTTCCGCAGGGAGAACGCAGTTACCTGGCTGGATAAACAGCAATTTGACTATGACGAAGAGAAAATTTTAGAATATATGATAAAGGAATTAGGAGAAAAAGGGATCTATGAAAAACAGCAATAACAGTAATGAAGAAATGTATCTTTCCATGGGGATCAGCAAGACGGTATATGACTATGGATGTGTCATAGAGAAAAGTCTGCGGGAGCGTTTTGACGAGGTGGACCGGAATGCGGAGTATAATCAGTTAAAGGTGGTAAAAGCCATGCAACAGCATCAGGTAAGTGAAGCCTGCCTGCTGGGTACTACCGGCTACGGATATAACGACCTGGGAAGGGATACCTTAGAGGCGGTTTATGCGGCAACGTTCCACACAGAGGATGCTCTGGTGCGTCCCCAGATCACCTGTGGTACCCATGCACTGGCACTGGCTCTGATGAGCAATTTAAGACCCGGAGACGAACTGCTGTCCCCCGTAGGCAAGCCTTATGATACTTTGGAAGAAGTTATCGGCATCCGCCCGTCTAAAGGGTCTCTGGCAGAATACGGTGTAACCTATCGACAGGTAGACCTGCTGCCGGACGGAAGCTTTGACTATGATAAGATCCGTGAAAACATTAATGAGAAGACCCATCTGGTAACCATTCAGAGATCCAAGGGATATCAGACCAGACCGACCCTGTCCGTACAGCGGATCGGCGAGCTGATCGCCTTTATCAAAGGCATCAAGCCGGATGTGATCTGTATGGTGGATAACTGCTACGGAGAATTCGTGGAGAAGATGGAACCCTCCGATGTGGGTGCGGACATGATCGTGGGATCCCTCATTAAAAACCCCGGCGGCGGACTGGCTCCCATTGGTGGCTATATTGCCGGTAAAAAAGAGTGTGTGGAAAATGCTGCATACCGTCTGACATCCCCGGGACTCGGTAAGGAAGTAGGAGCATCTCTTGGCATTCTGAAGGATTTTTATCAGGGATTTTTCCTGGCGCCTACTGTGACGGCGGGTGCATTAAAGGGAGCAATCTTTGCAGCTAATGTCTATGAAAAATTAGGTTTTGCGGTAGTACCGAACGGTACGGAGAGCAGACATGATATTATCCAGGCGATAACGTTTGGACAGCCGGAAGGCGTCATCGGCTTCTGCCAGGGAATTCAGGCAGCGGCTCCGGTAGACAGCCATGTGACACCGGAACCCTGGGATATGCCGGGATATGATGCACAGGTCATCATGGCGGCAGGGGCATTCGTATCCGGATCCTCCATTGAACTGTCCGCAGATGGTCCTATTAAGCCACCCTATGCCGTATATTTTCAGGGTGGACTGACCTGGCAGCATGCCAAGTTCGGCATTTTGAAATCCCTGCAGGCGTTGCTGCAGAAGGGAATCGTGACAGAAGAACAGCTAAGGCAGGCAATGTAGAACATGCCAGAAAATACGAATCCTGTAGAAAAAGCGCAAAATAAAATCCACTAAATTTGTGTACA
>OMCH01000963.1_pt1 | contig 12299 bp, 8 predicted proteins | sample 1674341 | NCBI WGS metagenome assembly OMCH01 (sample SAMEA103958164, study PRJEB25191) | human gut metagenome | biome: human-associated habitat [ENVO:00009003]; feature: intestine environment [ENVO:2100002]; material: feces | place: Germany | collected 2013/2015
AATCACCGGAGAAGTTCAGGTCGATATCCGGCTCTTTGTTTCCCTTGAATCCAAGGAACGTCTCGAACGGAATGTCAAATCCGGCTTTTTTCAGCGGCTTGCCGCAGTTCGGGCAGACGGCGTCCGGCATATCGCATCCGGCACGGCCGACGTACTCTTTGACGCGCGGCGAATCGAACTCGCTGTAATGGCACGACTCGCAGTAGTAATGCGGGCTCAACGGGTTTACCTCCGTGATTCCCGCCATCGTCGCAACGAACGAGGAACCGACGGAACCACGCGATCCTACGAGGTAGCCGTCCTCGTTCGACTTCCACACCAGTTTCTGTGCGATGATGTACATAACGGCATATCCGTTGGAAATAATGGAGTTCAGCTCCCGCTCGAGGCGCGCGGAAACGATCTCCGGAAGCTCCTCGCCGTAGATTTCATGCGCGCGGTCGTAACAGATTCTCCGCAGTGTCTTGTCGGAATCCTCGATGACCGGCGGGAATTTTCCGGCACGGATCGGGGAGATTTTCTCAACAAGGTCGGAGATTTTGCGCGGATTGGTGATGACGACCTCCTCCGCTTTCTCACTTCCGAGATACGAAAACTCTTCAAGCATCTCCTCGGTGGTGCGCAGGAACAGCGGTGCCTGCTCATCCGCGTCGTCAAAACCTTTTCCGGTCATGATGATGCGGCGGTAGATCTCGTCCTGCGGATCCATGAAGTGGACGTCGCACGTTGCCACAACAGGCTTATGGAACTGCTCGCCAAGTTTGACGATGCGCCTGTTGATCTCCTTTAAATCCTCCTCGCTCTCTACGGCAGAAACGTCCTCTTTTTTGATCATGAACGCGTTGTTGCCGATCGGCTGGATTTCCAGATAATCGTAGAAGTCCACGAGACGCGCAATCGCCGCATCCGGTTCACCGCGCAGGATTGCCTGGTAGAGTTCGCCCGCCTCGCAGGCAGATCCGATCATCAGACCGTCCTGGTATTTCAGGTAGACGCTCTTTGGCAGCTTCGGCCGGCGGTTGTAGTATTTCAGGTGGGATTCCGACACGAGGCGGTACAGATTGACACGTCCCGTCTCGTTCTTTGCCAGAATGATCGCATGGTACGATGGAAGCTTGCGCACAGCCTCCTCCGATACTTTCCCCTGCGCATTCAGGTCATCCAGAGTCAGAATATTGCGCTCCTCCAGCATTTTTACGAATTTCACGAAAATTTCCGCCGTACAGCCGGCATCGTCCACCGCACGGTGATGGTTTTCCAACGATACGCCGACCGCCTTCGCAACGGTATCCAGCTTGAAACGGTTCAGGCCCGGCAGCAGGAAACGCGCCATGGCGACGGTGTCCGCCGTTGTAAATTCCCGCTCGATCCCCTGCAGGACGCAGTTGTGCTCGATAAAGCTCATATCGAACGAAGCATTGTGGGCAACCATAACGGCTCCCTCACTGAACTCCAGGAATTTCGGCAGCACCGTTTCGATGTCCGGCGCGTCAAGAACCATGTTGTCGTTGATGCCGGTCAGGTTCTCAATCCGGAACGGGATCGGGACTTTCGGGTTGACGAAGGTGGAAAACTTATCGACAATCGCTCCGTTTTCCACACGGACGGCACCGATCTCAATGATTTTGTTGACAACCGGGGAAAATCCCGTCGTCTCGATATCGAAAACAACGTAGCTTCCGTGGATGTCCTGTCCTTTGCTGTTGACAACGATATCTTTCAAGTCGTCGACGAGATAAGCCTCCATGCCGTAGATGACCTTGAACGGAGCCGAAACTTTTTTCAGCTCATCTTTTGTCGCATCCGGGTGCTCTGCCTGGTATTTTTTCCGGTAAGCGCCGTCGATCGCCTCGATCGCATGGTTTGCCTCCGGGAAGGACTGCACAACGCCGTGGTCGGTGATTGCAATCGCCGGATGGCCCCACTCGTAGGCACGCTGTACCAGACGGGCAGCGTCGGTGACACCGTCCATATCGCTCATCTTTGTATGGCAGTGCAGCTCCACACGCTTCACCGGACTCGTATCCTGACGGCCGGTACGGAAATCGGTGATCTTCTTGATGCCCCAGACAGACATAACCGTCAGATCGTGGTCGAACGCATCAACCGTCGTTTTTCCTTTTACTTTAATGAATGCGCCTTTTTTGATCGCATCCTTTAATTCCGGCACTTCCGCGTTCTGGACGAAAATCTTGACGCCGATGGTATCCGTAAAGTCGGTGATCGTGAACATGAAAATCGTACGCTCATTCCGGATCTCGCGCATATCCACACTCTGGACTCTTCCTCGGATGACAACATCACCGATCTCATCGCCGATTTTCAGAATCTCCACGCTCTCATCCTCGAAATCTCTTCCGTACAGCACATCCGGATTGGAGGATTTGCGCGGCTGATTGTCCGCATTCCGGCCGAAACTGCCCTTGCCTTTTTTGAAGGAACCGCGTCCGCCGCCGGAAAAACCTTTTCCCCTTCCGCCGTCTGCTGCTTTTTCTTTTTTCGCCTCGCCGTCCTTGGCTGCTGCGGCTGCTTTTGGCTGTTCGCCTGCTGCTTCCGCCTGCTCTTCCATCCGGTTCTGCTCTTTTTCGCCGAGCATCTCACCGTAATGGGTATGCGCCAGAACGTGGCGCACTTCCTCCCGGATGCGGAGCTCGGAATTTCTCATGGCGCGGCTCTCGCCCTCCGGCTTTCTCATCTCGGTTTCCACGATCAGGTCGAAGCCGCACCGCTCACAGAAGATTTTCTCGAGAATATGGACCAGCTCCTCCTCGCGCTCCTTTGCCACAACGGAGTCCACGAGCACCAGGTGCATTTTGTTCGTCTCCGGGAAGGTAATCTCGGCAGTCGAAAACAGATGATTCAGAAAGACACTGTGGTTTTTCAGCTCGAGCAGGATACTCGGACGGTACACCTCCAGAAAGTTTTCCGGCGTATACTGGCGCGACAGATAGAACCGCTCAATAATCTTCACGCGCAGCGGCACGTTGGAAAAGAGCTGCTCCTCGATCTGGCGCTCCAGCTGATAAATATATTTTTTATGAATCCACTGATGGCTGACCACATAGATCCGCAGCAGATCTTTTTTCTTATTGATCGATACCCGCGAAACCTCCACGGTATCGAGAAGCTCTGCCATGCCCCCTTCGATTCTCAAATCCGGAAATACTTCCTGAAACTGTTTTTCCATTCCTATTCCTGCTTTCTTTTCTACTTGCCCCAGTGATCCAGCTCGTCCTTTAAGACGGACAGCAGCTCGCTCTCCGGTACTTTTTTCACGATTTCACCTTTTTTAATTAAAATGCCGACGCCTTTTCCGCCTGCAACACCAAGATCCGCCTCTTTTGCCTCGCCCGGTCCGTTGACCACGCAGCCCATGACGGCAACCTTGATATCAAGATCGTAGCCCTGCACCAGTGTTTCCACCTGGTTTGCCAGTCCGATCAGGTCAATCTGGGTCCGTCCGCAGGTCGGACACGATACGACCTCAATGCCGCCTTTTCGAAGTCCCAGGGTCTTTAAGATCCGTTTTGCGGATTTGATTTCCTCGAGCGGATCGCCGGTCAGGGAAACACGGATCGTATCTCCGATGCCCTGATATAAAATAATACCGAGCCCCACTGCCGATTTGATGTTGCCGGAATACAGCGTTCCTGCCTCCGTAATGCCGACATGAAGCGGATGATCCGTCTGGTTCGTGATCAGCTCATGCGCTTTTGCACACATCATCACATCAGACGATTTGATGCTGATGACGAGATTGTCATAGCCCATCTCCTCGATGATCCGCACTTTGTCGAGCGCGCTCTCCACCAGGCCCTCTGCCGTTACGCCGTTGTATTTTTCCACCAGCTCTTTTTCGAGTGAACCGCTGTTGACGCCGACGCGGATCGGAATCTGGCGTTCTTTTGCTGCATCTGCAACCGCCTGGATCCGGTCGCGGCTGCCGATGTTGCCCGGGTTGATGCGGATTTTATCGGCTCCGTTTTCGATCGCGGCGATCGCCAATCGATAGTCAAAATGAATATCTGCTACAAGCGGAATCGAGATCTGTTTTTTGATCTCGGACAGCGCCTTGGCTGCCTCCATGGTCGGGACGGCGCATCGGATAATGTCACATCCGGCTTCCGTGAGCGCCTGGATCTGCTTTACGGTTGCCTCCACATCTTCTGTTTTGGTATTCGTCATGGACTGGATCAGAATCGGATTTCCGCCTCCGATGACCCGGTCGCCGATTTTCACAACTCGTGTATTTGCTCTGCTCATTGTCTTTCCTCCATTTATTTTCTCCGTGATGGCATAAAAATCTTATTTTATTATAAGACAATTTTTTCTCCGGCACAACCGTCTTTTCTCTTGCAATTTTTTTCCAAATTTTCTATAATGCTAAGAGTGATTTTTTTTTATTCAACTGGAAAGGAAGACATACAAATGATGAAAAAGATGATCCTCGTAACCTCGCCGCCGGCGTGCGGAAAGACATACATTTCAAAACAGCTCGCCAAGGAGCTGAAACACGTTGTTTATCTCGACAAGGATACGGTCATTCCGCTGTCGAACCGCGTTTTCAAAGCGGGCGGACAGGAAATCAACCGCAGTTCTGATTTCTTCGAGGAGAATATCCGCGATTATGAATATGAAGTAACGGTCAATTTCGGACTGGAAGCACTCGAGTATGACGATATTGTGCTGATCAACGCACCATTCACACGCGAAGTGCATGATGAGAAGTTCCTGAAAGACTTCTCCAAAAAGCTCGCTGACCATGGGGCAAAGCTTGTTGTGATCTGGGTTGTCACAAAACCGGAGATCTGCCACCAGCGCATGATCGACCGCAACTCCGTGCGCGATACGTGGAAGCTGGAGCACTGGGATGAATATGTGAAAACGATCGACTACTCCATCCCGGAAGCACTGAAGAAAATGAGCAGCTGCCTCGATCTGATGCTGTTCTACAATTCTTCGGATGAAGAATATCAGAAATCCATGGAGATGGTTATCTCCCGTCTCGAAGACGAATAACGACTAAACGAAAAAAGAGAATTTTGCCGGACCTCATTTTTACAGTCCGCAAAATTCTCTTTTTATTTATAGAAACTATTTTCACATCCGATACAAAAGATAATCCGCCGCTGCCGCCCACAGCACCCAGGAAACGCAGAGAACTGCGAACACACTCTTATATCCGAGCACGGCAAAGTGGACGCGCCATTTTTCCTTCTGCGTGAATTTCTCCGGGTTTTTGCCTTTTACCATCAGCATTCCGGCGATCACGAACATGCCGAGGGCCGCGATCAGCAGCAGGCCGTCTTTCGCCGCCTCAAGGGCAACGCGGAACGTGAATCCCCCAAAGAGGAATCCTCCCAGCAGCAGCACAGCTGCCGCAGCGCCGCCAGAGAGCAGGCCGATTGTAAATGCTTTGCCGAGATCACGGCAGATGTTCTTTATCTTTTCCATGTTTTATAATTCCTTATTTTCTTCTAATGCATCACAGAAATGACATGCCACAAAGTGATTGTTGCCCACGTCTTTTAATTCCGGCATCTGCTGTCGGCAGATGTCTTTTGCGTACTTGCATCTTCCCTGGAATTTGCAGCCCGGCTTCGTGTTGATCGGGCTCGGCACCTCGCCTTCGAGGCGGATTTTTTTGCGGTCGCGCTCTGCCTCTACTTTCGGGTCCGGAATCGGAATCGCGGAGAGCAGTGCCTGTGTGTACGGGTGGCGCGGGTTGGCGTACAGCTCCTCGGATGTCGTCAGCTCGACGAGCGTTCCCAGATACAGAACCGCCACACGGTCGGAAATATGTTTAACCATCGACAGATCATGCGCAACGAAAAGATAGGTCAGACCCATCTTCTTCTGTAAGTCCACAAGCAGGTTGACGATCTGCGCCTGAATCGAAACGTCGAGTGCGGAGATCGGCTCATCGAGAACGATGAACTCCGGCTGCACGGCAAGCGCACGCGCGATACCGATTCGCTGGCGCTGTCCGCCGGAAAACTCGTGCACGAAACGGTTCGCATGCTCGCGGTTCAGTCCGACCAGCTCCAGATATTTGTAGATCATCTCCTGGCGCTCTTTCTTATTCTTTGCCAGATGGTGAATGTCGATGCCCTCGCCGATGATGTCGGCAACGGTCATACGTGGGTCGAGCGATCCATACGGATCCTGGAAGACCATCTGCACCTGTTTTTTGAAGGCAAACCGCTCTTTTCCGTTTAATGCATGGACATCGGTTCCCTTGTAGAGCACCTGTCCGTCGGTCTTGTCATACAGGCCGATGCAGGTACGGCCGCACGTCGTCTTTCCACATCCGGACTCGCCAACCATTCCAAGTGTCTCACCTTTGTAGATATCGAAGGAGACATCATCCACGGCCTTTAAGGTCGCATGGTTTCCGACCTGAAAATATTTTTTCAGATGGGAAACGGAAAAAAGCACTTCTTTTTCGTTATTTTCCATTACAGTTCTCCTCCTTCCAGATTTGGCATTTCTACTTTTGGTGCCATCGGGTGATGGAGCCAGCAGGCAGCCTTATGCTCGCCGCCGAATTCCGTTACCTCCGGCATCTCTTCCTTACAGATCGGCATACAGTAGCTGCACCGCGTGCAGAACGGACATCCGACCGGCGGGTTTAAAAGATCCGGCGGAGTTCCCGGAATTGTCGCGAGTTCCTGCTTGTTTTTCAGATCCAGACGCGGTACGGAACGGATCAGCGCCCAGGTATACGGGTGACGCGGACGATAGAAAATGTCCTCACACGTTCCGCTCTCCACGATGATGCCGGAATACATGACAGCAATCTTCTGTGCGATATTTGCCACAACACCGAGATCATGTGTGATCATGATGACGGATGTCTGATTTTTCTTCTGCAGATTCTTGATAATATCGAGAATCTGTCCCTGAATTGTCACATCGAGCGCGGTCGTCGGCTCGTCACAGATCAGAATTTTCGGATCACAGGCAAATGCAATCGCGATCATAACACGCTGACGCATACCGCCGGAAAATTCGTGCGGATACTGTCTGACACGTTTTTCCGGCTCCGGGATGCCGACCATGCGCAGCATCTCGACAGCCTCCTTTGCCGCTTCCTGTTTTGTCATGTTTTTGTGGCCCATCAGATTTTCCATAATCTGTTTTCCGACACGCATCGTCGGATTTAAGGAAGCCAGCGCATCCTGGAAAATGATTGCACACTCGCCGCCTTTGTAATGCTGCCACTGTTTTTTGTTGTATTTCAGAATATTCTCTCCATGATAGAGAATTTCACTGTTCTCTTTAATCTCACCCTGCGGGGCCTTGATGAGGCCCATGATGGATTTCGCCGTTACAGATTTTCCGCAGCCGGATTCTCCCACAATTGCGAGCGCCTGACCTTTCTCGAGAGAAAACTGTACACCGCGGACTGCCTTTACTTCACCGGCATAGGTGTGATAAGAGACTCTTAAGTTTTTTACTTCCAGAATCGGATTGTTTTGTTCGTTCATATCGTTATCTCCCACTTATTACTGGCGAAGTCTCGGATCAAGGGCATCGCGAAGGCCGTCTCCCAGAAGGTTGAATGCCATAACGATGATACAGAGCACGAGACATGGGAACAGAAGCTGTGACGGATAGAAATCCATGTTCTGCTGTCCCATTGAAATCAGGACACCAAGGCTGATCGATGGTGCCTTGAGGCCGATGCCGAGGAAGCTAAGACCTGCCTCCGTAAAAATAAACATCGGGATTGCCGTCGCCGTATCCAGAATCAGGATACCCAGCATATTCGGTACATAGTGTTTTAAGATGATGCGGAGCGGTTTTGCACCGAGCACCTCCGCCGCGTAAACGTATTCCGTCTCACGGAGCTGTTTGATCATACCGCGCACCTGACGTGCCGTGTTACACCATGCGGTGACACTAAGCGCGACCAGAAGTGCAAACAGGTTATTTCCAAGAATCATCATGATCAGAATCGTAAGAAGCAGAGACGGAATCGAGTTGATAACCTCGATGATCCGCATCAGAACCTCATCGACCCAGCCGCCGAAATGTGCCATCAGCGCGCCATATACCGTTCCGATGATGAGTTTGATTGCCGTTGCAACGATCGCGATGATCAGTGATGCCCGCGCGCCGACCCAGACTCTTGAGAAGAGGTCACGTCCCAGGTTGTCGGTTCCAAACCAGTATTTTGACGATACGCCCTGGTTTTTCTCGGCGATATTCATGGATACATAATCATATCCTTTGATATGCGGTCCGATGATGACCATGACAAGCAGAATGCCGAGCACAACAAGAGATCCCATTGCGATCGGATTTTTGCGGAGCCGTCTCCAGGCGTCCTGCCAGTAGGAAATGGTCGGGCGGTCAATCCGGTTCGCATCTTCCTCGGTGTATCCTATTACTTTAAATTTTTCCGGTGTTAATGCTGCCATAATATCCTCCTTATCTGCTCTTTCCTGTCAGACTGATTCTCGGGTCAACGACCACGTACAGCAGGTCCGTGATAAAGAGAACACCGATGTAAAGTGCTGCGATAATAACCGTCTCTCCCATGATAATGGAAAGATCCTGGTTATTGACCGCCGTCACATAATACTGTCCGATTCCCGGGATGGAAAAGATGCTCTCGATGAAGAAGGAGCCTGTGATACACATGGCAACCGACATCGGAAGCTGTGTGATAACCGGGATAAACGAGTTCCGAAGGATATGGCGGCGGATAATCTGTCCGCGGCTTAAGCCCTTCGATTCAGCAGTCAGCACGTAATCCTGATTGATCACATCGAGCATCGAGGTTTTCAGCAGACGCGCATACGTTGCGATATAAGAAAAGCATCCTGTCAGGGTCGGAAGAATCGTGTATTCCCATCCTCCGAACCACAGATCCTTTCCCGCAGGCCAGCCGATCGTCGGCAGAACCTTCAGGTTGCCTGCGAAAATTTTCTGAAGCATCAGACCAAAGATCAGGTTCGGAATGGAAATCAAGAGGACCGACAGGGCGATCACCATATAGTCCCAGAAGCTTCCCCTCCTCATTGCCGCAAGAATTCCAAGCAGCAGACCGATCGTGATACCGACCAGCACCTGCTGGATACCAAGGCGGGCGGATACCGGAAGACGGTCATGAATCAGCTTCTGTACCGTCTGTCCCGCATAGACAACAGATTCTCCGAACTCTCCCTTGCAGATTCCCTTCATTGTGATCACATAGCGCTCCATCATCGGCTTGTCGAGGCCGTAGCGCTTATAGAGGTTTTCCTTTACGGTCGGCGAGAGCTTGCTCGCACGCTCCGTCAGCGGATCTCCCGGAACCGCTTCCAGAAGGAAAAACGTGGCCGTTGCAATCAGAAACAGTGTGATCAGCATTTCTGCAAAACGGCGCAGTAAATATTTTGGCATAAAAATCCTCTCCCTGTCCGGTCTTTTCCGACCGGAATTTTATTATGATAGCGAAAGAAGAGCCTATTGTTTCATAAGCCCTTCTTCCCTCATTTCTTCTGTTTTGCTGCTTTTTTTATTTCTCTACAGTTGCTCTGTAAAGCTCCTGGCTTGCGCCGAAGGAGGATGTGTAGAAATCTTTTACCCAGTTCTGATAATAGTAATGTTTATCAGAGTAGTACAGCGGTGCAACACCACAATCCTGTGCAACCAGCAGATCTTCCAGCTTCTGGTAAATCTCAAGGCGTTTTGCGTTGTCGTTCTCTCCGGTCAGAGAATCGATCAGGCTGTCGTACTCGCTGTTGCTATAGAGGCCGTAGGAATCATAAACGCCTGTCTTCATGACGTTCAGGAAATCCAGCGGATCGTTGTAATCGCTGAACCATCCGCCTACAAAGATATCGTAGTTCTTGTTATCGCGCTCGTTTGCAAACATCTGGTAATCGCCAACGGTGTTCAGCTCTACCTTTACGCCCAGATTCTGAGAAATGGACTGCTGCAGGTACTCTCTCTCGAGCTGATTCTCGGTAGCAGAACCCTGGGACAGCAATGTAATGGTGATGTCTTCCGGTTTGTCGGTGATACCAAGCTCATCAAGGCCTTTCTGGAACAGTGCTTTTAACTTGTCTGCATCTCCTGCATACTGCTCATATTCCTCTTTCATGGTCTCCGACGCCTGCTTGCGGTAGGAAGTTCCGTCGAGCGTGATCGCCGGGGAAACGAAGCCGTAAGCTGCGGTGTATCTTCCGTAAACAGCTGATACCATCTCCTCACGGTTGATGGAGTAGGAAATTGCCTTGCGGATGTTTACGTTTTTCATCAGACCGGATTTTCCGCCCTCAGACTGCTCGTAGCACAGAACCATAGTTCCCGGGTACTCGGTGGTCATGGTCTGCATATTGCCTGCTTCTACTTCTTTGTCATATTTTGCAATGTAATCGCCTGCTGCATCGAAAACGTCCAGCTGTCCGTTATCGAACATGGTTGCTGCTGTTGCGTTCTCTGCTACACAGTACCAGTTTACCTGATTCAGTTTTACGTTGTCCTTATCCCAGTACTGGTCATTTTTCACCCATGTCATGGAGTTATCTTCTACCAGGTTGGTCATGGCAAACGGTCCGTTGTAGACACATTTTGTCCAGTCTTTTCCCCACTGGTCTCCGGCTGCCTCTGCGACATCCTGACGGGTCGGGTAAAGCGGAGTTGCTACCAGCTTGGACTGGAAGGTCGGATCCGCTACCTTTAAGGTAACCTCGAAGGTGTAATCGTCCACTGCCTTGATTCCGATCTCATCGGCAGAGCCCTGTCCGTTATAATACTCCTCTGCTCCTACTACGTTGAACAGGTAGAAAGAATAGGAATAGCCGTATTCCGGATTTAACAGACGTTTCCAGCCGTACTCATAATCTGCTGCGGTAACCGGCTGTCCGTCGGACCATTTGGCATCCTTTCTCAGATGGAAAGTGTAAACCAGTCCGTCATCGGATACGTCCATGGATTCTGCACCGGCATACTCGAAACGGTCTCCGTTTTCATCTGCTACGTCACGCATCAGTCCTTCGTAGCACTCTCCCATCATCCAGCGCCATCCCATATCCTGCACATCGAAATTGTTTCCAAAGGCTACTGCACGAAGATTGATCTGTCCGTCCACTTCGCCTGCAGTCTCCGGTGCTGCTGAATCTGCTGCTCCAGTACTGGTTGATGCCGCCGTGGCATTGTCAGCAGTTGCTACCTGTGTCCCTCCGCTGCTTCCGCATCCGGCCAGAAGACCGGCTGCCATGCATCCTGCCAGAAGCAGAGAAACGACTTTGTTTCTTTTTCTCATTGATGTTCCTCCTTTTTTCCGCAGACCTTCCCCGGCAGATCCGGCTGTGTCTGCACACGGGCTATTGTATTTCATATAATTATCCTGAATTTTTTCTCTTGTTCGGACAATAACACAAAATAATACCTTGTTTTTTCACTTTTTTCATGCGATTTTAGCCCAACTTTTATCAGAATATCGGGAAATATCTGTTTTGTCAATCCTTTTCCCGTAAATTTTGCGTTTTCTGTTTTTTGTGTCACGGTTACGCAAAAAAGAAAGAGACCGCCGTTACATACAGCAGTCTCTTTTCCTTTTTCCCTTGCTTTTCTCTTTTATTCCGCTTTTGCATCCATTTGCCGCAGGCTGTGGATCAGCTCCTCACAGATCTCCAGCTCGCTCTTTCCGTCCGTCTCGATGATAATGTCGGCTGCGGCCTCGTATTTTTCACGGCGCTTGCTCATCAGATCTGCGATAAACGGAACGGTTTTGTTGTTCTCAATCAGCGGTCTGTCGTGGCTGTCTTTGACACGGTCTAAAATCGTCTCCGGCTTTGCAGTCAGAAGAACAACGCGGCCGTTCTTTTTCATCTCTACAACGTTGCACTCACGCATCGGAGTTCCGCCGCCGCACGAAATGACAACGTTTGTTCTCGACTGCATTTCGATCAGAAGATTCGTCTCGCAGTCACGGAAATACTGTTCGCCGTAAGTCTCGAAAATATCGGAGATGCTCATACCGGCACGCTCTGCGATGATCTGATCCATCTCGATGATATCCATGGCAAACACGGTTTTGAGATAATCGGAAATGGTGCTCTTTCCGGCTCCCATGAAGCCAATCAGTACAATATTATAATTGAACAGCTTTCTTGCCTGAATCTTTTTACTGTTTCTTGTGATGCTCTCGAAAACATCCGCCACTTCGTTTTTATGGCGTTTTTCCTGCATCCGGCGTTCCAGCCATTCCTTCTGTTTTGCTTCCTGCTCCGGCTGGAGAATCGGCACGTTATTTGCTTCTTTATATACCATAATGTCCTCGACAATACGGTTTCTCATCA
>OMCH01000967.1_pt1 | contig 12288 bp, 10 predicted proteins | sample 1674341 | NCBI WGS metagenome assembly OMCH01 (sample SAMEA103958164, study PRJEB25191) | human gut metagenome | biome: human-associated habitat [ENVO:00009003]; feature: intestine environment [ENVO:2100002]; material: feces | place: Germany | collected 2013/2015
AATAATTGCAACCGCAATTCCTTGCGGCTATCACTTCTTATCCTTTCGGGCAGGGGTTATTCTTTATAGGCGGCGCGGCGGATGCGGTCGTTGATGGCCAGTCCCAATCCGGTTTCGGGAATCGGAGACATGCAAATTCCGTTGTAACCGTTCTGGCGGTCGGCAAAGCGCAGAAAAGCAAACAGCCGGCTGGCGGCTTCTTCCAGATTGCCGCTCGGGCTGAGGTTGATGTCAGAATCGGAAACGGAACCGAAGCCGATGTAAAATTCGCCGTCTTTCCTTTCCGCAGCGTTGATACGCAGCGGTTTTCCGGGGGCGTAGTGTTTCAACAACTGGCCGGGAGCGCTGGGTTGGTTGGGGTCGCCATGGGAAAGCAGGACTTTTTCATTGAGAAAATCTTCAAGAGCTTCAAGAGTTGTGCCGCCGGCTCGCAGAATGACCGCCTGTTTTCCGGTCATGTCAACAATGGTTGATTCAACGCCGACACTGCATTGTCCGCCGTCAAGAATCATATCGACTTTGTCGCCCAGACTTTCCTGTACATGGTAAGCGGTTGTCGGACTGATGGATTTAAAACGGTTGGCTGAGGGGGCGACGATCGGAACTCCGCTGCGACGGATGAGTTCCAGAGCGACCGGGTGTGCCGGCATGCGCACGGCGATGTTCTGCAAGCCTGAGCAGGCCAGGTCAATTGAGGGATTGTTATCCTGACGGCGCATAATGATTGTCAGCGGGCCGGGCCAGAAATGTCGGGCCAGCTCCATGATGCGCTCATCGGTAACAGCGTATTCCGGCAGAAAGTCAACATCGGCAATGTGGGAAATCAGCGGGTCAAATTTTGGGCGCTGTTTGGCGGCAAAAATTCCGGCAACGGCTTCCGAAAGGTAAACATTGGCTCCGAGCCCGTAAACCGTTTCGGTCGGAAAGGCAACCAATCCGCCGGATTTGATGACTTCGGCCGCGCGGTCGAGGTTTTCTGTGGATACGTCATAAATATTGTTCATGTTAAATCTTCAAAATGTCGTTAAGTGCCGCTGTAAGTTCATGATATTCTTCTAACACTTCAAAATCATCTTTGTCAATGATTTGGTAAACCTGCCATTTGTGGTTGTAGCCCAGATAGTCCATTTCATTGACGCCGAGGATTATCAAATCGCGGCAAAGCGGGTGGCGGACCCGGAGGTTAAGCCGCAGCAGATCAGGAAACTCCGGATTTTCGGGATAAATTCCGGCGAGCAGGCTGCCGTTGCCGCGGAGGCCGTTGCTGAAACGGAGCAGTTGCAGATATTCGTCCGGAACCGGCGCGATGTTGTTTTGTTTCAGCTGTTTCTGACAACGGATAATTTGTGCGGGGGTGAGGCTGCTGTCAGTGACGATACCGGAAATCTGATTGATTTTATTGATAAAATTCTGCATCAGCGCCGTCCCTGCCGACTTCCGGTAATAATGTACAAAACGGTTTCCGGAGACAGCTGTTCACTTTTTTGCAATTCGCGGTTGGCCAGGGTGACGGTTTCGGTATGGCTGCGGTAGCGTTTGGTTCTGGGGTCTCGCGAATAGTCATAAGACAGTTGGTCTTCGGGAGCCAGCCCTCCGAAGAAAATCAGGTTCGGATCTGCCGGGTAAAGGCGGCCGATGTAGCGTTCGCAGTTATCAAATTTTTCGGTACGGTCCATTCCGTGGAAAAAGCGGATATGGTAGGGATCGTCGATAATGGCGCAAAGATTGCTGAAATAGTTGGCGGCCGCCAGGTTGGGAAATTCCTGCGCTTCCGGAGCGGTTTCTTTGAGCGGCCGGAACAGGCGGTTAATCTTTTCGGCGTTTTCGTTTTGCGGGTCGAATTGTTCAAAGCTGTCTTGTACGGCCCATTTGTGATGAACCGAAAGGTTGGGAACAGCCAGGCTGGTTCCGTCGTTGAATTGCAGGCTCAGGCCGCCTTTTTCAAAAACCATACCGATGTTTTGAGAAAGCTTGAATTTTTGTATGCCGTCTTTAAAGGTTTGAATATTTTCTTCGCCGATTTTTTCATCACGGAGATAATTTTCAAAATCATTCTGGTTAAGCAGAATATATTGCAGACTCCAATAGGCGGTGTCGTTTTCGGTTTTTTCTTCGTCCAGCTGCCGGAGCGTGTTGTCGATGTAGGTTTCAATGTTTTCCGGATTGCTGATGTATGCAATGAAAGACGAGCGCCGGCGGCTGATAAAATTTTTGGTCTGGTTTTGAATTTCGATGGCTGCCGTTCCGGTGCGAATGCCTTTTATTATGCCGTCGGCATATTCCTTGTCCTGAGTACCGTTATAAAGGTCATTGCTGAAAAGGTGTTTGTTGTTAAGAATAAATTTGTGAGCCAGCGGCATCATTGCGTTGGTAATGCCCTGACGGCTGACTTTCTTTAAAATCAGTTCCGCTTCCTTTTCTTTTTCGCTGATACGCTGTTGAATCAGCGAGCGGCGGTAAATGTAGCCGTTGCGGCGGATGAACTGTTCCGTCAGTTCTTTGATGCGGGAAATTTTATCAAGATCGGGGAACTTTATCAGGTTTTCGCGGAGAAAAAAGTTGCCGGTCTTGAATATTTCCGATATTTCGCGGCTGTCGGTTTCCAGCCCTTTTTCGCGGCAGAAATCGCTGAAAAGATCGGTTCTCTGGCCGATAAAACGGGACACCGAGTCAAAATCGTCGGCGGAGAGACCTCGTTGCAGGATGCGTTTATGCTGGCTTTCGGCTGCATCCTGGTGTTTGTGAATCTGAAAATTAGAGTACCAATAGCGGAAAACATCGCGGTTTTTGCCGATGAATTGGCGGGCGAAATCTTTGGCATAAAGCGGAATGCCCCTGGTTTTTATCATAAAATTGGTGATGTCGGTCAGCTGTTCGTTAAGTTCCTGATAGGTCAGAATATTATTCTGTTTGTAATAATCGCTGTATTCTTTGCGGTTTTTGAGGACATATTTCCGGACGGCGGGATAATTATCCGGCGTTATGCCGTTTTCCGCAACATCCCGAACCATGGCCGTATCGGGGTTATTGTGAGTGGCGGCGTCTTTTTCGTTGGCGATAATAAAGTTGAGCAGACTTTCCTGAACATATTCCGGGAGCGGGGGCGGGTTGAGAACGTTAAAGGCGAATTTGATATAGTTTTCGTCGCGGTTTTCTTTTTGCAGGCCGGCTTTGAAGAGTTCCGGGTTTTGCCGGGCGAACTCGGACGGCAGTGCCGCATCAAGGTTATCCGCAGGGCGGGTCTTTATTTTATCCAGCAGGCTTTTGACTTCGGAGGAGGAAAGCCCCTTGTTGAGCAGAAAGTCTGTATAAGCTTTTTCATTGCCGGTTATGAGGCTTTTGAGGTTTTCTTTCAGATAAAGCGGAAATTTCGGTTCCTCAAGCAGTTCAAAAACGGCGTTGACATGGCGTCCGGTAATGTGTTTTCTGCTCAGGTGGTCACGGAATGAATTTTCATTGGCAGCAATAAAATTGCGCATCTCATCGGTGAGCGGCTTTCCTTGAGTTTCCAAATGCTCAATGATGTTTTGGATGTGGTTTCCGCTTTGAGCCTGTTCCCTGATGTAAGCGGCAAAATGACGGCGGCGGTTGCGAATGTAGTCATACACGAAATCGCGGGAAGAACTTTTCAGAATCAGGTTACAGGTGACGCCGCGTCCCTGGGCCGATTTAATAAGCGCCTCATAGTAGCGTTCGTCATAGTTGTGGCGTTTGAAAAAGTTTCGCAGCCATTTTTCCTGTTTGAGGAAGACGTCTTTAATGAAAGAGCGGCGCGCCCCGAGGAAAATCGTGACACTTTCTCCTTCTTTGGTGTCTTCGCGTTTGAAGTAGTTGTACAGAATGTCGGAATAGTCATAAATATTAAGATAAGGGATAACCTCGGGATTGAGCTTCTGCCGGAACATCTGGATGCGGATTTTGTTTTCCAGCATGTGAAAACGCGGAAAAGTCCGCATCAGCCGCCAAGCGGGAGACAAATCAAGATTGTAGTCGCCGAGTTCATATTTTTTCGGGGTGTCGGTTTTGGCTTTTTCATCTGCGGCGGGATTTTTGACGTTGCGTTTTTTTTCTTTGCGGCTCTGAGGTTCCGCAAAGTCATTCCTGTTTCGCAGGTAGGATATGCTGTTCTGGTCGGGGCGGGGTTTGTTGACGGTTCCGTAAAAGTCGATGCGAATCAGATGTTTTTCGGGCCGGCTCAGCGAATAGTGCTTCTTTTCAACGTATATCATGCCCCAGCGCCGGAATTTTTGAATCAGCATGTGTTTGTAGGTTTCTTTGTTTTTATAGCGGGAGGCCGGCGGCAGTTCGCGATCGCCGTTGTAGAATTTGTCCAAAAGCTGCAAGATTTCAGCTTCATCTTGTTTGGGGTCGCAGTCAGGGTTAATCTGCTGTGCCTTTTGGGCAAGTTCGGGCAGGTTTTGAAAGTCTTCGTCGCTGAAAAAGACAGGTTCGGAAGGATGGACGAAAGTGTCCATTATCATTTCCGCGGACGTTTTTTCCTCGGCAAAAATATCGGAGGAACTTTTTAACGGGTTATGTCTTTTTTTGTTTGAGGGCATTTTATTCCCTTCAGAGACGGTTATTTTGTCTAAATACTAACCGTTTATGCAAAATTTTACCAGTTTAAATTAGGGGTTTGTTATGAAATTTTGGATATAATCGGTGAAAAATCCGCAGAAAAGGAAAAAACGATGCTTGAATTTATCTTTAAGGACGAAAATAACGACGAAAATTGTCCGTTGGTTGTGCTTACCGGTGCCGATTGGAAACAAGATATTCTGCGACTCGAAATTTTGGGCGAATCTGATCGGCGGAAAATAGCGAGGGCTTTGGAGGCGGATAATTTTCGCGAAGGGAGCGCGGTGTTTTTTGCCGACGGGAGAAAAATTTCCGTTATCGCGGTTAAAAACGGCGGTGACGGCAGACAGCAGGCCTCTCTGATTTACAAGGCCGTTAAAATGCAGAAAAAAGCTGCGGTTGTCGGCGGCGGAGACAATGCTTTGACGGCAGAAAAAGCAGCCCGTCTGGCTTTGGAGCTGGAGCGTTCGGCATATGGTTTTGACAAGTATTTTACCAAAAAGAAAGACGAGGCGTTTCCTGAATTGGAAACCATATATTTTCCCCAGCTGAAAAAGCCGGAAAACTGGAAAGACACGTTGGCTCTGGCCAACGGCATGCGTTATGCGCGGGATTTGGGCAACGAGCCGCCGAATGTTTTGACACCGGAGGTCATGGCTCTGGATTTGAAACGTCTGGAATATCTGGATATAAAGGTTGAGCTGTTGGACAGGGATTTTATCGTCCGGCATAAACTGGGACTGATTGAAGCCGTATCAAGAGGATCAGCCAACAAACCATATATTGCGGTGATGGAGTGGCGGGGCCGGCCGGAACGGAAAGAATGGGATTTGGGGCTGGTGGGCAAAGGCGTTACCTATGACAGCGGCGGCATTTCTCTGAAAACTGACAGCCAGCAAATCGGAGAGAAGAAGGATATGTGCGGTGCCGCAGCCGTGGCGGCGGCAATGAAAACGGCCGCATTGCAGAAACTTCCGCTTAATTTGATTGCGGTGCTGCCGTTGGTGGAAAATATGCCGAACGGAAATGCCTATAAACCGGATGACATTTTGACCTCCTTTTCCGGCCAGACGGTGGAAGTTGTTGATACCGACGGGGAAGGGCGCCTGATTCTGGCGGACGCCCTATGGCTGGCACAGGAGAAATATAAAGTTAAAACTCTTGTTGACATGGCAACGCTGACCGGTTCCACCGCCTATATCTTCGGCGGTTTTTATGCCGCCTTGCTGGGCAATGATACCGCTCTGCTGGCACAAGTCAAAGAGGCCGCGGCGCAAAGCGGCGAAAAAGTCTGGGAACTGCCACTGGAAGCAGAAATAGACAAACGTCTGAAATCGGAAACGGCAGATATGAAAAACGTCGGCAAACGCGAAGCCGATTCAACACAGGCAGCCTGTTTTTTGCAGCGCTATATTCAAAAAGGCGTTCGCTGGGCGCATATAGATATTGCCGGGTGTGAGACTGACGACAAAGGAATGGCAACGGGGTATGGGGTTTTGCTGCTTAATCATCTGATGAAAATGGTTTCTATGGATAACTAGTACAGAATTTGCGGGCGGAAAAAATGCTCATGTACTTTCTTGTACACTCCGCTTTTTTCTTCCTTAATTCTTACTATTTATCTCATATAAACCATTTTCCGGGGAGGGCTATGGATAACTGGTACAGAATTTGCGGGTGGAAAAAATGTTTATGTACTTTCTTGTACACTCCGCTTTTTTCTCCCTTAATTCTTACTGTTTATCTCAAAATGCTTAATTGACAGGCTGAAATACTGATTAAACAAAGGAAAGTAAATGCAAAAAGACAACAGATTATATCAACTGGCTGAAAATGTGCTTAAAAATTCGGTCAAACTGAAAAAAGGCGAAAAGATTTATATTGAAGCTTTCGGGCCGGCGGTTTTGGATTTAATGGAAATTTTTATTCGGAAAGCGACCGAGCTGGGCGGTGTGCCTTTTTATTTTTACAATGACGAGCATTTGTTGAAAGCGGTGATTGACAATGCTTCTGAAGAACAGATGAAAGCATTCGGAGAAACATACCGGCAGCAGATGGCTTCAAGCGACGTTTATGTTGCACTGCGCGGTTATGACGATATTTTTGCTTTGTCGGATGTTAATGAAAGGCAGATGGCTTTATATATGCAGCATTATTATAATCCCGTTCATCGTTCGACACGGGTGCCCCGGACCCGCTGGTGTGTGATGCGTTATCCCAATCAGGCCATGGCAGCGTTGGCAAAAATGTCGGTGGAGGCGTTTGAGAATTTTTATTTTGACGCCTGTTTGGTGGATTATGCCAAAATGTGTGAAGCGATGACGTCGCTGAAAGAGCTGATGGAGCGGACGGATAAAGTGAGAATAATTGCGCCGGGGACGGATTTGGCTTTTTCCATTAAGGGGATTCCGGCAATAAAATGCTGCGGTGAGGTCAATATTCCTGACGGCGAGGTTTATACCGCACCGGTTAAAAATTCAATTAACGGGGTGGTGCAGTTTAATACCGATACGGTATATAACGGTATTTTCTTTTCCAATGTGCGGCTGGTGTTTAAAGACGGGCGGATTACGGAGGCTTCTTCCCTGGTCAACAATGACAAGCTGCAGGATATTTTAGAGACAGATGCCGGCTCCCGTTATATGGGGGAATTTGCTTTCGGACTTAATCCGGGTATTACGCATCCGATTTTGGATATTTTGTTTGACGAGAAAATCGGCGGGTCGTTTCATATGGCTATCGGCAATTCTTATGACGAAGCGCCGAACGGCAACAGTTCGTCCGTGCACTGGGATTTGATACAGATGCAGGATGCGGCGCACGGCGGCGGTGAAATTTATTTGGACGGGATCTTGGTCCGCAAGGACGGGCGATTTGTTTTGCCTGAACTGGAAGGGCTTAATCCGGAAAAATTAAAAAACGAGGCTTAAAACAAAAGAGGGGATTTCCCCTCTTTTGTTCAGATGTTGCTTTTGACAATCCGCATATAAGGATTGTGAAAGACTTTGTTGAAAAACCAGCCGGTGTTGCGGTCATAGGCAACGCGGAACTTTTCGTCAAAATGCATAAAGGTGTCGCCGGCGGTCATCGTTTCCCAGGTAATGTTTGTCGGGTCGAAGCCCCGATGAATGATGGTGTCTTCAATGAAAGCCGGACGGAATTCTCCGGTATGATCACAGCGGTTAATCAGCCAGCTGACAAACAGGAATTTTCGCTGCGGCAAAATGGAAAAAACCTTTACCAGCGAAATGTCTTCGTAGGCGATGTTATCCATGGCATAAAGAGCGTGAATGTCCTGCTGGTCGGCATAGACGGCAACTTCACGAATGGTCAGGCCGAGAAAATCATCATCACAGAGGATGTAAAAATGATTTTCGCGTCCGATGTAATTGCCGATGTTTTCCTGACGGAAACGAATGATTTTACCGTTGTAAGGAACTTTGCTGCGAAAAGCCTGGAGCGGATAGTGTTGTCCGTCTCGGGTTTGCATCAGCCAAACCAATTCGCATTCGTTGTTGTCGGTGTAGGCTATGCCGCAGGAAATTTTGCCGAAAAGGTGCAAGCGGGCAAAATGGTGACGGGCATCGGCCTGAGTCGGGAACAGGCATTCATCCCGGGCGGGAAGCGTAGCTTCCAGGATAGGCATTTTGTTCATGACTGTATTTTTTAGGGTTAATAATCGAAAGAAAAATTATTTTGTCTAAAGATAAGATAGACGCGGGTGAGGAAAAAAGCAATATGTTTTTGTAAATGGAAAGAAAAAAGGAACCGTTCGGTTCCTTTTTGAAAAACGTTTTACAGTTCCTGTCCCTGCCGCTGGCGGTAGAAACGGGTGATGTCGTAACCGCGATACTGTCCGGCATCGATTTCCTGTGCCATTTGGCGGATTTTTTCCCTCCGGGCATTGGCGCGGTCTTTTTCCATCGGGTGGAGGTAAAGAAAAGTCTGCTCTTCGGTCAGAATGTCCTGCAGGCCGCGGCGATATTTCCGGCTCTCGTCGCTGTAGGCATAAAAAGTGCAGTATTTTTGGAAGATGAATTCGGTGCGCTCTTTACGCTTTTCCGGGGTGAGCCCGTTTAATTCGCCCTGTCCGTAGTGGGAGAATTTATAAGCTTCGGTGCGGAGCATGGCCTTTTCGACGACAGCCCGTTGAACGGCGCCGTTCAGACTGCGATATTTTTTGCCGCTCTGATGGGCGGTTCTGATATATTCCTGATGATAAATGTTTTTGAAATAATTCAAGTCATTAAAGTCGGCTTTAAATTCAGCAGCCGGTTGTGATGTATTTTCTGTCATTTTTTTATCCTAAATTTGAATATTTTATGAGTCTATTAATATCAGCAATAGATAGTAATTTTTTGAGAATTTTCAAATAACCCACAGAATTTAAATCTTATTTTCAATATAAAGTTGTGTCGTTTTGTTTTTGCGATTTCAAAGGATAAAAACAGGGCTCCCAAACCGGAAAGAAGGAGGCCTGAGGCAATCTGGAACAGGTGCGAATCGGCAGACGATTCGCCGGAAAAGGAATGCGGAACAAAGCGAAAGTCTTGTTTTGCTGATAAGTTCTAATTTGTCTAAATTTGTCTTGCTATGTTTGACCGATTATGATAACGTGGAAACCTAAATTTAATTATGATGGGTATTATTGGAATTTGACTTAAAAAAGTTGAACTTTTTTATAAGGATTTTCAAGTGCCTGTCGCTTTATGTCTTCACTTTTAATTTTTATTGATATGAAACAACAAAAAGTTCAGGCACTTACCAGTGCCGAAGTGTCGGAAATTCTGGCGCTTCAAAAATGGGCGACTTACAGTCAGGAGTATCCGATCCGCTATGCCTGCACGCTTAACGGCGCGCTTGTGCAAGTTGACAGTTTCGGAATTGACAATCTCCCCAAACTTGATGCTTTGGTGGTGTTCGGCGGTTATCCGCGGATTGTCAAGTATGCCGGGGAAATCATTATGAAACACCGTCAGCAGTATCCGGAACCCGAACACAAAGCGCCGGAAATCATTTTGCTGGGGAGCGCACCGTCAACCGGGCAGAAAATTCCCGGCACATCGGAAGCGCTGCTTTATGCTCAGCTTCTGGTAAGCCTTGGGTTCGATGAGGCCTATATCCGGCGAAATTTGCTGAAAGAGGCTCTGGTTTACGGCGGAAAAGTTGCCGAACTGAAACAGATTATCCGCAGTTCGGAACGGCTGTCAAAACTGGATTGTCCGCGTATCGGACTGTTGACGGAAGCCGGACATTCTCTGTCGGCTGTGCAGAAATTTGCGTTTGCCATGCGAGATGTTCATTTTCTGGCGTTTGAAACACCGGTGGCGCAGCTTTGCGACCGACTTTTTGACGTGGACAGTCTGACTTCGGGCTACGGCGTTGATATTGTCGTCGGCAATGTGTTGAGCTGCTTTACGGATTGGAATAACGGGAGATTTCCGCTGCCGCAGGAAAAGCAGAACAGCTTTCCGTCGCGGGAAGGGGTCTTCAGCGTGGTGCGCAAGTATTTCATGAAGGGATACGCGTTCTGTTTGCAACATCCGGAACAGTGGGAGCTGATCGGTGTTTCCAAGGTTGATGCGCTGCCTTTGGTCAATAGCCGCAAAATTGAAATTACCGGCTGCGATTTGGACGGCAACAAAGCCGGCAACGGCTGGGAGAGCAGTTCGGCGGCTTATCTGCGTTATCAGATGAATACCATGGTCAACGGTATCCTCGACACATGGTTCAAAACCGGAAAATATCCTTATTAATAAACTTCAAAAAAATTAAAGTCATGGAAACAATCGTAAATTTTTTGCATGAGTGGGCAATCCCGGGATTGTTGTTGTGTATTTTGATTCTGGTTATCATCGGTATCAGACAGCACAGAGTGAATAATGCAGTTTCAGCCGATGAGGAAGACAATGAGTCTTCGGGCGAAGGCGAGCTTCCGCTTGCCGAGGAAAGTCCTGCGGATGAGGAAACCGGCAATGCCGAGGCGGAACAAGTTGCCGCAGCAGCGGAGAATGCAGAGGTGCGGCAGGAGCCGGCTGAGTGTCTGCTGCCGCCGCGTCGTTTCGGCCGTTATACTGCCGTTTCGCCGACGGATGTTGTTTTGACCGCTTTTCCCGATTTGCTGCCGGGAGATGCCGATGGTGTGGAAAAACTTCGCAAGGAGTTCAAAACGCTGGGCGGCAAATCGGCTGAAAAAATGACCTCTTCGGAACGGACGCGTTACGCGGCGTTGGCTCATGTTTTGACCTTATATCGCTATTGATATACCGGTAAGAAAAAGAGGGAGCGAGCCGCTCTCTCTTTTTTTGCAATATGGTGATATCAGGAAATGGGCTGAGAGGATATTCAGTCATAAGGAGATAACGAAATACCCCGAATTGTTTCGGGGTATTTTATTGTTCAGCGTTGATAACCGTTGCCGATCATCTGCTGTACGGAAAGCGGCTGATTGCCGTTTGACCGTTGCTGCGGTTTGTTTTGCTGTGGAGTCAGTTTGGGGTTGTTTCCGTTGCGCAATTGTTTGATGAACGATCCAGAAGCTGCTCGGGGGTTTGTTGCTTGTGTTGGTGAAAGCGTGTGTTCATTTTTCATCTCTCCCATATATTGAGGGGGAACTTTCCGGGTAAGGTGCTGCCAATTATCAATGGAGTGTTCGGGGTTGTTCAGATATTCTTTTTTCAGATTTTGCCAGAATTTGGGATCTTGAGGAACATCTCCGCCGACGGCAATACCCTCATTAATGAAAGCTTTTGCGAAAGCGGCCATCTTTTGGGGATTTTTATCGGAAGTATGATATTCGACGATGCTGTTTTTTCCTTTGTCGGGGCGTTTTTCATTTTCTTTTTTGTAAGAGCCGGCAATGAGTTTGTTCAGTTCCTCATAGTTTTTAGCTTCAAATGTTTCACCATTGCTGCCGCGGCCGAAAAGTTTTCCGTTTTTGTTGACAATCGTATTGACCGCGCCGATTGACCTTGCCTCCTCGGATATAACGTCGAGATAGGGTATGACGGTTTCCTTGTAGGGTATCGTTACGTTTATCGCACAAAAATCTTTACGCTTCAAAAACTCGCCCACCTCGTCTTTGGCAAGCGGTTTAAGCTCGTACTCGTAATCCGCAATGAGCGCGTGGATTTCGCACGAATAGCTGTGCGCAAGTTTTTCGCCGATAAGTCCGTACTTCATTATTTTATACCCTTTTTGAAAACGTCCGTGCCGTATCTTTGAGCAAGAAGGTCGCACACCACAAGCGCGCTCACGCTGTCGACGACGGGGCAAATTCGTCTGACGATTGCCGGGTCGTGTCTGCCGACGATTTCGATTTCAGTTTGCTTTCCGTTTATGAAGTCAACCGTGTTTTGCTTTTTCGCAATTGACGGCGTAGGCTTGATTGCCAAATTGAAAAGCACGGGCATACCGTTTGTGATGCCGCCGTTGATACCGCCGTTGTTGTTGGTTGAAGTCTTGACTTTTCCGTCCTCGATGACGAAAGCGTCGTTTGCGGAAGAACCTAGCATTTTGCCGAGTTCGAAGCCTTTGCCGAACTCTATGCCTTTGACTGCGCCTATTGCGAACATAGCGTGCGAAAGCATGCCTTCCACGCTGTCGAACATAGGCTCGCCAACCCCTGCCGGCAAACCTACGATTGCCGTTTGAGTGATTCCTCCCACGCTGTCGAGATTTGCTTTTGCATCCTCGATTTTCGCAATCATT
>OMCH01000968.1_pt1 | contig 12260 bp, 9 predicted proteins | sample 1674341 | NCBI WGS metagenome assembly OMCH01 (sample SAMEA103958164, study PRJEB25191) | human gut metagenome | biome: human-associated habitat [ENVO:00009003]; feature: intestine environment [ENVO:2100002]; material: feces | place: Germany | collected 2013/2015
CTTGCATGTGTTAGGCACGCCGCCAGCGTTCATCCTGAGCCAGGATCAAACTCTCATGTTAAAATGGTGTTTGTGTCCTGCCAGTTTTATCTGGCATTGTTTACTGTTAATTCGGGTAGCTTCTCGATCTTTCGATCGATCTGCTTGTTCTTGAATCTCGCAATTCATTTTTCTGAAAATCTTGGAATTTTCAGGGTTGCATTACTGTTTATTTGTCAAAGATCAGTGATTCTTCGTTGCTGTTGTTCTCAGCGGCAACTATGATATTTTATCATGACCGCTTTCGTTTGTCAACAACTTTTTTAAAAACTTTTTTGTCTTGAAAACTTTCGTTTTTCGCGACAATCGATATCTTATCATACCTTGTCGGTATCTGTCAACAGCTTTTTCAAAAACTTTTTAAGTCTTATCGGAAGCTGTTTCGTTGTCTTGGCACTGCCGCAACAACGAAACTGAGTATATCACCCTATCTTCCACTTGTCAACACTGTTTTTTATTTTTTTCAAAAAATATCTACAATAGTTGAATTGTATATTCATTTGATGCATTTTTAAGACGAAGTGCTATCGTCTGTACAGCACCTGCCACATCTTCGTTTACTTCCAGTAATAATACCAGTTCCTGTGTCTGTCCGGGTTCCAGTGTCTCCGCATAGGTAGACATGTCATTCGGCAGCATGGTAGTCAGCGCATTTGCTCTGATGCTGTCATTCACTGTAATAATATATCTGGAATTCGTATTCAGCAGATCTATCGTCTCTTCCTGCTCTGATCCATTTGTCAGATGAAATCTGAGTACCAGCAATTTCTTCCCCATGGATGCGTCCAGCGCAAAATAGTCATCCTCAACCCCGTCCTCGGGATAAGAATCTGCTACCATATAATCCTCATAGGTAATGCTGACACCTTCCGGCAGGTCAAAAAAATCTTCCATACTGGCAGTAATCTCTTCCTGCGCCGTGGGCATCGTCACTTCCGTGGTACCGGTGCTACCCGTCTCTTCCGCTTTTTCCTCTTCCTGCGATGCTTCCTTTGCTGTTTCCTTTTCCAATTTGGCGATCACCATTTCGGGATCTACCAGGCGGCTACGATTATTGGCATCATATTTTAACAAAGTAACTGCCGCATACTCTCCGACCCGCTGGGATTCCTCTTCCGTCAGATCCGAGATCTCGTTGCCGCAGGCTGTCATGGATAACATCATTGCACATAATAAGGCTCCGCATACCATATTTTTATTACGTCCTGTCATAGTTCGTTCCTTTTCTTCCTTCCTGTCCATTGCATCACTCATTGCATTTCTTTTCCAGTATAATATAGATTCCGGCAATTACAAGAGCAATTACGCCTACCACGAAGAAAAGTATGGTCTTCTGCAGGATCGGTGCGCCCCAGTAATCATATAAGGCTATTTTACCACAAGTACACAAAGAAAGCACTAAGCCATAGATTCTGACGGGCTTATCCTTTTTCACGAAACCGGCAGTCACGCTTACCAGTGCGATCAGCATGATCAGAATGCTGTTGATCACAGGGATATTCGTCTTGACGATCAGTGCCATATAGGTCAGGAATATCACGATGATCAATTCTCTGTGTTTAAAATTCTTATAATATTTTTCCTGCAGGGTCAGCACCAGATAAGCCAGCACAAACACAAACATACATAAATAAGTAATGTAGGAATTCCGATAGATCGGATTTGCCAGAGCGATCAGTGCTCCGATCTGTCCGATCAGGACGGATACATTAAATACGAGGATTCCCTTGTCCCGCATACAATTCACATTATTGAACAGCAGAATGCTCACGAAGAGAATTCCGGAAAATGCCGGCAGTTTTATCATAGGCATCAAATGCGACAGAGCAAAAAATGCCAGTGAAAAAGTCAGCACGATCTCCTGGTAGGTACTCCATTCATGCACAAGGAACATACTGAGGATCGTTCCTGCCAAAAGCACATAAGCATAGGGGATCTCCTTCCCGTTCATCAGAAGCAGGATACAATATACCGTAGTAAGGATGGCATCCAGTGCCGCAAGGCCCCCTTTTGCCAGGCGTGACAGTACTTTTACTGCTATCAGCAATACCGTAGCACAGATCACGATCCCCCAATCATTCTCTATTACTGAAAATCCACAGAAAGTCACGAAACTGAAGAAATAGCAGGGAAGCCATTTCTGCCATCCCTTTTCCGCCTTCCGCATAGCGATCACAGTCAGTATTGTGATAACAAATGCTATTCCGGTCAGGGCAAAAATGCCAATATATCCATCCGTCTCTGCTGCTCTCCAATAATCATCCATACCGGCACCCGTCATAATTCCGGATACCAGAATAAATGCAATGTAAATAGCAAGCAATCCTCCACTTTTCACCACACGTCCGGTCTGCTTTTCTATTTGCGCATAACGGCTCTGTACGACAAGTACCAGATGTGCTATCAGGAAAAACACACTATAAGCTACAACCGCAACACCAACCGACATGCCCTGTGTCCACACAATACAGCCTACAGCCGTCGGGAACAGCATTGTGGTACTGGCAAGCAGGATCAGCTGTGATGCCGTATGGAATCTGTGCACCGGTACACAGGCGCACAATATACTCAGGATCAGGATCAATCCCATTACCATCAGGACCTCCGCCATCGATAACCCGGAGGACATGGATAGTGGGTAAGCACAGAGCCAGCAGGAAGCAATTCCCAGCAGTCTGTGGATCAGCGAATCCCGTTTCCGGCTCAACAATACCGTGCCTACGGTGATCACACCAATGATCAATGCTGCGGGAAGCATCCCGAAATTATGTAAGGACAGCGTATTGATCATGGTGGACAGGTACAAAGCCGCCATGCCGATCGCCGAAAATATCTGTGCTAGCTTCGGTAATTTTCTCCGGATCAACAGCTCTGCCAGCAGCACTACGCCCAGGGATACCACATAGAGAGAGATTCCCTTGATCCATCCGTTCATGAAATACATTCCCATCAGCACCAGGGCTGTCAGGATAAATACGCCTCCCACCACCGACAGAGCTATGGTTCCAATGAGATATTCCGCATTCTGCTTTTTCTTCGTCCCCTGTACTACAGTCTCTGCTGCCGGCTGTGCGGAGAACTGCCCTGACGATTGTGCAGTAACCTGTTCTGCCGGTTGCCCAGTGAACTGTCCTGCCGGCTGTTTCTGCATGGGCTCCTGTGTAGAAGGCTGTACGGACTCCTGTATCTGCCCTGCGGCAGCACTTTCTGCTCTTGCCGCATTCAGTTGCTGTCTCTGATGCCAGTATTCCACGCTTTTATCCAGCTCCGCCTGTAACTGCTCCACATACTGTGGCTGTTTCTGTATTCTCGGGATCAGCTGCTGTACATACTGTGTAAAGATCGGGTCCTTGGACTGCATCAGGTATTCCCTTGCCTGCTGCTCCAAAAGCTTTGCTCTGTCCTGCTGTGTATTCTGTTCCATATAATATCCTCCCGCATTGTATGATCTATTGCGTCATGTATGTTTTGTATCTCTCCATGTCCTGTCTGTGACAGTCGGCATGGATCAAAATACCGTCTTCCCTGTACTCCGTAGAAAAAACCTGCGCCTCTTCCATAAGATAGGAAGCTACATTCCCCGCGCTGTACGGTATCAGGAAAGTACAATCCACATTGTCCGCATAGACCTGCTGCTCAATGGCTTCTGCCAGTTCACGGATACCGGTATTCTGCCCTGCGGCGAGATACCAGTGCTCCTGTCTCTTCTGCGGCAGTGGTTCCATGCCGCATTTGTCTGCCTTATTATACACCACAATCTGCGGAATGTCACCTGCTCCCAGTTCCTTCAGAGTATCGGCAGTGACCTGCATCTGCTGTCTGTAATTTTCATCGGAAAAATCCACCACCTGGACCAGCAGATCTGCGTATTTTACTTCTTCCAGAGTCGAACGGAATGCCTTTACCAGACCGTGAGGCAGCTTATGAATGAATCCAACCGTATCCGTCAGGAAAAACGGCTTATTATGCCCTGTGTCTATGCTACGGACGCTGGTCTCCAATGTGGCGAACAGCATATCTTTTTCCATGACCGTCTTCTCCGGAAGCTCTCCGAACTGTTCCACCATGCGGTTCAGGATCGTAGACTTTCCCGCATTGGTATAGCCCACCAGCGCCACCTGCGGAGTCCGGGACTGCTGTCTTTTCCTACGCTGCACATCCCGGGTCCTGCTGACATCCTCCAGTTCCTTTTTCAGTTCCGTGATCCGGTGTTCGATCTTACGTCTGTCCAGCTCCAGCTTCTTCTCACCGGTACCCTTGTTACTCATGCTGCCGCTGGCGCCGCCCTGACGGCTCAGTGCATCGTACATGCCCACCAGTCTCGGAAGCATGTATTGCAGTCTCGCTGTCTCCACCTGCAGTTTGGCTTCTCTGGTCTGTGCACGTATGGCAAATATGTCAAGGATCAGATTCGTCCGGTCAATGACAGTAAGCTCCAGCTCTTTCCCTAGATTTCTCACCTGCGAAGGCGTCAGGGAATTGTCGAATACGACCTCCTGTGCACCTCTCTCCTCCGCCAGTCTGCGTACCTCAGCCACCTTGCCCGTTCCGATATACAATGCTTTGTTCACATGATCCAGCCGTTGTACGATCTGGCCCACAACTTCCTTCTCCGCGGCTTCTGCCAGACTTGCCAGTTCTTCCATGGAATGTTCAAAATCCGCTTCTTCCCCGATGTCCACACCGACTAACAGCACCTTTACCGGTGCCTCCTGCATCTGTTCTTCCCTCATATAAAAATATATCCTTTTAAAATCATTATTTTGTCTCTAATTCAAACCAGAATTCCACACCGTTGGTATAATTGATCACACCGTAAGGCTGGTTCATGGAATCCATGATTGCCTTCACGATGGACAGTCCCACACCGCTACCGCCGTATTCTCTGGTTCTGGCTTTATCTACTTTATAAAATTTCTCCCAGATGTGGCCGATGGAATCCTCCGGGATCGGCTTGCCGGTATTGAATACCGATACGCGCACCCTGCCATCCTTCTGTTCCATTTTGACATCGATGATCTTCTCACCCTCGCAGTGATTCACCGCGTTGGAGAAAAAGTTCATAAATACTTCTTCTATTTTAAATTCATCCGCCCATGCATAGATGGGAGGATACTCTTCCATCCGCACCGTGATATCATTCTGTTTGGTCAGGATCGCCGCCGACTGGATATAATTCTTCACCAGTGCCGTAATGTCGAAGCGTTCCATAGTCACCACATCGTTGCCGAATTCCAGTTGGTTCAGCGTCAGAAGCTTTTTCACCATGTTGTTCATCTTCGCCGCTTCATCCACGATGACATCACAGTAGAACTGTCTGCTCTCAGGATCATCATTGACGTCCTCCTGCAGTCCTTCCGCATAGCCCTGGATCAGAGCGATGGGAGTCTTCAGTTCATGGGAGACATTCGCCAGGAACTCCTTACGCATTTCATCGATAGCTTCCTTTTTCTCCACATCCCGCTGCAACTCATTATTCGCAGTCTTCAGTTCCGAAATCGTCTGTTCCAGGGAATCGGACAGTTTATTAATGTTCTCTCCCAGCAGATCGATCTCATTGTGAGCCCTGCCCTGATATTTTGCTTCAAAATCCAGCTGTACCATCCGCTGTGAGATATCGTTCAGCTCCAGGATCGGCTTCGTCACACGTCTGGAGACAAACCAGATAATAATACCACCCGCCAGTGCTCCCAGGCAGCCGATCATCATATAAAACCGATTGGCGATCCTGGCACTCTCCTGAATACTGGAGAGCGGTGTCTGCATGATAAAAGAAATTCCGGTGTTCAGCCTTCCGTAGATCTCTAAATATTCCTTATTCTCCTGCCCGGTTCTCTGGATCACATAGTCATCACCGTTCTCGATGATCCGCTCATTATCCGGAAACGTTCCGAAGCCGAACACATAGCCGATCAGACGGTTCTCCAGTCTCTCGCCGCCGTTGATGGATACATATTTCATGTTGGAATTCACGTCCATGACACATACTGTCATGTTATAGCTTCTGCACACATCATCCAGCTCATGTGCGAATTCTTCCGAGCCATAGCTGTCACTCTCCGCCGCCTGCTTGATCGTCTCATAAGCATCGTGAATGACATCCAGCTTACTCTGCATATAGACTCTGCCTAAAAACATGTAATTCAGCAGCAGGCACAAAAGGATCGTCCCGATCATCAGCCCGATAAATATCCAGGCGAACTGTCCTCTGATGGAATGCACTTTTTTCTTCTGCTGTTTATTCTGCTGTTTCATCCATTTTGTACCCCATTCCCCATATGGTCTTGATGAGATTGCCTTCCTCGCCCAGCTTGCTGCGCAGCTTCTTCACATGGGTATCAATGGTACGGGCATCCCCGAAGTAATCATAGTTCCATACGTTGTTCAGTATCTTCTCTCTGGACAGGGCGATTCCCTTATTTTCCATAAAATAGGTCAGAAGCTCGAATTCTTTATAGCTTAAGTCCACATCTTTGCCGTCTATGATCACGCGGTGTGCTGTCTTATCCACAGTGATCCCACCGCAGGTCAGTGCTTCGTCCTGCCCTAACTGGTTCGTCCTGCGTAGGATCGCTTCCACCCGCGCCACCAGGATTTTGGGGCTGAAGGGTTTGGAAATATACTCGTCCACTCCCAGCTGAAAACCCTGCAGCTCGTCTCTCTCATCTCCGCGGGCTGTCAGCATAATAATAGGAACTTGGGAGTTCACACGGATCTCCCGGCATACCTGCCAACCATCCATTTTTGGCATCATGACATCCAGAATGATCAGTGCAATATCCTTATCCTTATAAAAAATATCCAGTGCCTCCTCGCCGTCTCCGGCCTCCAGCACCTCAAAATTACTCTTCACCAGGAAATCCCGGACCAGCTTACGCATCCTGCTCTCATCATCTACTACCAGTATTTTCAGTCTGTCCATACATACCCTCACCTTTCTGTTGTAGACATAGTATAGCGCAGAAATATGTCAATTCTGTGAAACTTCGGTCTCCGTATTTCCTGTATTCCCTGTATTTTCTATATGTAGCTCTCTCTCTTTTTCCCTAACCGTCTGCTCTCTCTGGGTCAGCTCCTGTTCCCAGGATGCGTATTTATTCTGAAGATTCCGCTCGTAATTCAGGATATTGGGTTGGTCGGAATTCAATGTGATCACAAACATGGCAATGATCGCCACAATCATCACGATGTTCATGATCACTGACAGGCAAAGACCCGCCTTTTTGCCCCCGTCTTCCGGCATCGGCTGGATCCGTCTTCTGGCAGGGGACGTCTTCGTCCTGACATCGGCAAAGTTCGTCCACAGAGGGATCGGAGGCACTTCCTCCCCCAGTTCTTCTTCCCGGGCGCGCAGCTCTCCCTGCAGCTCCCTGAGGTACTCCAGTCCTACCGGGGTGCGGAACACCCGGTCTTCCAGTGCTTTTTTATAAATGGCAAGAACCGACTGAATATCCGCATGATCAATGCGCTTATCCAGATAGGCGATCTTCTGCCGTTCCTGCTCCGCAAGTCCGGCATCCTTCTCGGAATAGAAGGCAAAGCCGGACACTACATATTCTCTCTGAACTACATCCATTTACAGTTTTTCCTCCGTTGTATCTGCCGCATTCTGCAGTAAGATGTGCTCTCCCTGCACCAGGGGATAATGCACGGGAATCTCCCCATCCAGGTTCTCCCGGTACATATCTACGGCTGTGATCTGGTGGTTCTCATAGGTAGTATAATAATAAATTCCCCTGTCTGCATTGCAGCAGGAAGTATAAATGGTGATCTCATACTTACCGTTTTCCAGGCGGCAGCATCCTCTCGTCTGAGCCACACTTCCTAAGATATGAAAAAACTGACTGACGCTTTCAGACTCCGAGGTTCCCGATACAGAATTCATTTTCGTAAAAGCCACCCGGACAAAACGGGAGGCAGAGGACAGATCACCGGGCAGCCCCATAGCTCCCATGCCACGGCTGTACGGTTGCAGCTGAAGCTGCTCTGAAAAATGGTTCACCGGCTGGTCCGGAGACAGATAGCTGTAATCATTCAACCGGAACAGCTGCTTGTCAAAGGGAGGATTGTTCGTCAATACCCCTACGGGATTGTCATAAATGTTCAGTCCCTCCCCGACTGCCTCTATCGTGATTGCCTCGTCCCTGTCCGCCAGTATCCAATGTAGCTGTGATGTCGGAAACTGCTCGCTGAACCGCGTATCCACCAGATTGATGTGGGCTAACAACGTCCGGGCTTCCTGCACCGTAGCACACTGTCCCAGGATCCAGGGAATGAACTCGAACTGTGCGATATTGTCTCTGCCCTCCTTGGGCTTACGATATACGGCGTTGCCCGCGAAATTAAGACCTGCCATGCCCAGGCCCTTCTCATTGACCGCATCATAATACAGCGGATAATCCCCCACCATATGAGCGATACCGATCATGGCATAATGCTCAGTCAATGCATTCTGATGCCGTAACTGAAAAGAGTAATTACGCGGTGTCACCACCACTTCTTCTCCGTAATTAAATTCATAATCAAAAGTTCTGCCAAAATAAAAATCCTGCGATCTATAAGTTGCTGCTGTGCACATAGTGGTCTCCTTTACTGTTTTCAGGTCAATCTAGATTACTCTTAGTCTATAGCATTTGCAGAATGATTGCAAGTATGCGAAAAACGTTGACGCATCGTAAAAAAAGTGTTAATATTAAGGGACAAAAAGAGTGCTACCGTACAGCAACGGTTCACCTTAGTTTATAGTTCTAAAAAAGCAACTTGTACCTTTGGTGGAGGCGGTTGCTTTTTTAATGCTTTCGTTTCTGACTGGTCTGCACTCAAAAAGGTTCCACCGGAATCCTCCGGCGGAACCTTTTTATGTTAGTTTTTACACAACTAATTCTAATAATGTTTTGGATCAAACTGTGGTTAAGATTACTGTAACAGAGACAGTACACCCTGGTTGGACTGGTTAGACTGAGCCAACATAGCCTGACCTGCCTGAGCCAGGATGTTGTTGTTGGAGTATTTAACCATCTCAGTAGCCATATCGGTATCACGGATCTGACTCTCTGCGCTGGTGGTATTCTCAACTACGTTGTCCAGGTTGTTGATGGTGTGCTCAAGTCTGTTCTGGACAGCACCAAGAGCGGAACGCTGGGTGGATACTTTCTGGATAGCATTTGCGATTGTGTTAATTGCTGCATCAGCATTTTTACTATCTTTACCGTTAACAAGTAATCTACCAGTGTCATCCAATAAACCAAGTCCAGATGCACTCATGGATTCAATTTCAACAGAAATCTTATTATCCTTGGAAGAATCTGCACCTACCTGTAAGTCAAATGATAATGCCTTAGGTGCGTAAGTCGGATCATATGCTGCAACAGTCATGCCATTTCCGTTGGCTGCGGTATCTGTCTTCAATGTAACATTAAGTTCCGTGCCAATGGACAATCCAGCTAATTTAGCACCGGTTGCATCTACTGATACACCGGTAGGAAGGTTAGATGATGCTGTAAATTTTTTTGTGATCTCAATGTCATCGGTGCCGGATGCATTTAATCCCATTTCCTTCAACTGTGCTGCAGTATAATCTACGTTATCTACAGTCCATTTATCAACACCTCCATCTACTTTATGCGCAAACGTAACTGCTGCTGCATCTGTAGCATCTAATACCTTTTTCAATGCACCACTAATGTTGCTCTGATCAATGGATGCTGTTCCACCAGTAATTTCTGCTGTAACACTACCTACTGTAACTTTTCCTGCAGTATATGTATTTCCAGCAGCAATGCTTGCTTTAATCTTTGTATCCACGGGAGTTGTACCATCTGCGCCAGTCAAAGAAATAGTAGTAAGTTCATTCTTCGCCTTAGCCTGCTGGCGGCCTTCACCCTGCAGAAGATACGTTTCATTAAATTTTGTGGTTGTTGAAACACGATCAATTTCAGTGGTTAACTGATCAATTTCATTCTGGATATACTCTCTATCATCTTCGGAATTAGTTCCGTTAGAAGATTTTACTGCCAGTTCATTCATTCTCTGCAACATATCCTGAACTTCGTTCAAAGCACCTTCAGCGGTCTGTACAGTAGAGATACCATCCTGTGCATTTGCGGAAGCCTGTGTCAGACCTCTGATCTGCTTTCTCATTTTCTCACTGATGGACAGGCCTGCTGCATCATCAGCTGCACGGTTGATCTTGTAACCGGAAGACAGTTTCTCGGTGGACTTTGCCTGAGAAGTGGTGGTTAATCCTAACATTCTGTTAGAGTTCATAGCTGTTAAGTTGTGTTGTACTACCATAATAATTTACCTCCATGTGTAAAAAAGTGTTGCAGATACATCCGTTTATCTGCGGTGTGTGGTTAATAGTTACTGCGGTCCTAGGATTCCGCATTGTTAGCAAGCTTTTGTCCCACAGTATCTGAAGTTATTTGTTCTGTACGATCACGACGTTGGATTTTTTCTTCTTGGCGGTACCTTCCGGATTCTTGTAATACTTCGGGATCGTCGCCAGAAGCTCCGGATCCTGGATCCGTTTTTCAATGGCCTTGCTTCGTACGATGTTCACATCCTTGGGAGCGTCGATCATGATACGTGTCTGTCCGCCGCTACTTCCCAGAAATACAATCTTCACATCGTCTCCGATCATCAGAAACTCTTCATCTCTCACCGATAATCTCAGCATAGCCATTCCTCCTTGAATCGATTATTTCCTTATAATTTACTGTTTTTCGGAAATACTGATCGTAAATGTAACAAACTTGATATTGTGTTACCTTTCTACTGATCAGAGCTGAATTTGCTGGAAAATCCTGTCCCGGTCTTCCTGCTCGATGCCAAGATAGCGTTTGGTCACTTCATAAGAAGAATGATTATAAATGCTGACCAGCATTGCCGGCTGTACGCCCTGCCGCCAGGCATGATATCCGAAGGTTTTACGAAGAGAATGACAGCAGATCACGCCTGGGATATTGTAATAAGCTGCCACTTTTTTGACGATGCGAAAAGCCTGCACCCGGCTGATTGGTTCATTTTTATTACTGTGGGGAAAAAGATACTTCTCTGGCTGAATAGTTTTTTGCTCCTTTTGAAGCTGTGCCTGATAATTTTGAAGACATGCGTGAATATTATGATTGATATAGATGCAGGAGGACTTTCCTGTCTTCTGTTCTATGATCTCAATATGCTCCTGCCATCTGTTTTGAGAAAAGTTGTAAACATCTTTCCACCGCAGAATAAGCAGATCCGAAATCCTCAGTGCAGTATTCAAGCCAAGAATCACTAACAATTGATTTCTGGCATTGGGGCGGATTTCCTTATAGTAGTTTTTAAAATTTTTCAGATCCTCCCGGTTGCGAATTGGTTGTGCTGTATTCATCTGATTCCTCCTTGAAATTAGTGTAAGCCGCATAAATCCGGCGTTTTTATATATCTGTGAACTATAACATATACTTTCCGGGGCTGCATTTACTTTGAAAAATAAGAGGGTTCAATTTTTTTCAAAACAGGGGTTAAGTTTTCTGCAAGCGTACCGATATACTATGTGAAAGCAAAAAGGTAACACAATATCAATTGTGTTACCTTTTTCATGTCTGTCGAAAATCAACTTTTGAGTAATTTTTATTTATTTTTGTACCAGGTCTGCACCAAATTTCAGGGATTGCACCGTTTGCAGGGAACATATCCCATATTGATGACCTCTTCTCTGCTGCCGGTGTAGATCTGTTTGTTTTTCTCTTTCATATCATCCACACTGGAGCATGTGGGATAATGGAATTTCATAGTGTTGGTATTCAGCACATAGGTGGTTTGCTGGGTTTCCTGCGGTGCCGACAATTCCGGTGTGATCTGTACCGCAGTATCGGTCTCAGGCTGTGGCACCGGTGTCTCTTCCGCAACGGACGCTACGGTGCTTTGGTAGGTTCCGCTGCCCTCCGCCCAGTTATCTCCGGTGGCATAGTCAATGCCGATCCCCGGCTGCACATTGTAGGCAAATACACAGAAGCTGATTCCCTCTCCGGCATCTTCCACGGAATAGGCTTCCATGAGGACGCCGTCTGCCAGCAGGTTATCACCGTCAAATATGGGAGTGACACGGTACAGGACATGGTTCCCTGTATTTTTGACATAATCGCAGACTTTCGTCTCAAAAGGGAGCATTCCCTGCACGTTGAGATATCTGGTTCCGGTGATCAGGTTCTGCGGGTTGGCGTTTTCCGCCGCCAGCA
>OMCH01000975.1_pt1 | contig 12209 bp, 10 predicted proteins | sample 1674341 | NCBI WGS metagenome assembly OMCH01 (sample SAMEA103958164, study PRJEB25191) | human gut metagenome | biome: human-associated habitat [ENVO:00009003]; feature: intestine environment [ENVO:2100002]; material: feces | place: Germany | collected 2013/2015
GTCGGAATGGGGGGGTAAATCATGCGGTGTGATTATTGCTGTTTCTCAACAGTTTAAGTGAAATAGATACAAATTGATATTGAAAACATATTGGTCGTTTTATTTTTGCATTAATAGACTGTCTAAAATTACAATTTAATACGCTTGGCTCGGTTAAAATCCATTAAATGAATGGTTTATTGGTCGGAAGGGTTTCCCTTTTCTCGGCAATAATACTATCTTTGCAGTCCTGTTTGCCTTTTGGTGGAAAGGAAAAATATTTGTAAAAAGAAGATTGTAATTTAGATATTGGAAATACGATTTCGACATATTTTATTTGTTGTGATAATCTTGCTGTGTGGAATCAAAGCCGTAGGTCAAGAGATTAGCGACTCGTTGAAAATACATTTTCAACAGAGCAAATCATTGTTTAACGAATCTGTGGCAGGCAACTCTATGTTTTATGGATCCTTGGCAGATTTGTTGGAAATGGCAAAACGCAAAGATATAGAAATCGTGAGCGTCAAGATTTATGGCGCGGCTTCTCCGGAGGGAGGAATCGATTACAATAAAGGCTTGTCGAAAAGGCGTGCTGACCGCATCGCTTCTTACATTTCTGAAATTGGAGATGGAAGGATTTTTCCGGAGGTAGTTGCCGTGGGACGGGATTGGAGTGGCTTGTACGCTCTTGCCGTGGACGATTGTGAATTGCCGTCGCGCGAAGCAACATTGGATTTACTTTGTCGTCTTGCTATGCCAAATGACAAAGAGTCTGAAGACAGGATGTTCGCCCAGTTGAAGGCTCTTGACGGAGGAAAGCCATATAGATATATGTACAATCGACTTTTCCCCGAGTTGAGAAAAGCGGGGGTGAAAGTGGTGGCTGTGTATCGCATCGACGATTTGGTGTCCGACAGTAGGGTGTTGCTTGAAGCCACATTTGTAGAGCCTGCGGAAATCCGCATTTCAACCGGAGTGGATGTAATGCCGGAGGCGCAAAAAAGGCCGTGGTATGCAGGTGTAAAGACCAATATGCTCTATGATGCATTGCTTGTGCCCAACGGCGGCTTGGAGATATATCTTGGCAAGAACTGGAGCATTGACGCATATTGGATGTATGCATGGTGGAAAAGCGACCGCGTGCATAATTATTGGCGCACTTATGGCGGTGATGTGGAATTGAGAAAGTGGTTGGGCTCAGCTGCCAGGAGGAAGCCTCTGACCGGTCACCACATTGGGGCGTATGCGCAGATTGTGACCTATGACTTTGAACTTGGCGGACGCGGATATCTTGCCGACCGTTGGAGCTATGCGGCTGGCATGTCATACGGATATTCGCTTCCGGTGGCAAAGCGGCTGAATATAGATTTTTCTATCGGGCTTGGCTATATGGGTGGAGAATATAAGGAATATTTGCCACAGGACGGCCATTACGTTTGGCAATCCACCAAACGCAGACATTGGATTGGCCCGACAAAAGCGGAGATTTCGCTTGTATGGCTGATTGGAAGAGGAAACACTAACAAGACCAAGTGACGGATATGAAGAGACTGATTGCTACATACGCGTTATTGATGGTGTTGTCGATGATAGTTGTGTCGTGCGAGCATAAAGAGTTATGCTACAGCCATCCACATTCCGCCAAGGTGTCGGTGGAGTTTGAGTGGAGTCAGATGCCGGCGGCTTATTCTCCCGGCGGTATGCGGGTGATATTCTATCCTCGGAATGGAGGAGAGGAGATTGTTCGCGATTTTGTTGGGAAAAAAGGTGGCTGCGTAGAAATTCCTTCAGGGGTTTACGATGTGGTGTGCTTCAACAACGACACGCAGAGGGTGAAATACAACGGAGCCGACGGCTTTTCGTCGATAGCCGCAACGACAGGTGTCGCGCAGGTTGGCGACGTCAAGGCTTTCCGCACGCCCGACTATTTGTGTGGAGGACGCATGGTTGCTGTGAAAGTGGAAGTAAAGATTGGCTGCGAGCAGATAATAGTGCTTCCGGTGGCACCTATGGTGTGTTACTACACATACACGGTGCGCGGCGTGAAAAATCTGCAAAGCTTTTCGGAGTGTGTGGCTATCCAGCGGGCGATGTGCAGCGAGTATTCTGTTGGCGGCGACAATGAAATCCAAGAGTCGAAAGCAGACATCTGTTTTGCTATGGAGAGAAACGATGATGTGATTACAGGTTGGTGCTACACCTTTGGAGCTGCTGATTGCGATGTGTATAAAACAATACTATATATACGCACAGCCAGCGGTAAAATGGTGAAAGGTGAATATGACGTCACTCAACAGATAAATAGTCAAAAGGGACATCTGAAAAATGTAGACATTGTGATCGACACAGATTTGGATCTCGACAAACATGGTGGCAACTCAGGCAATTTCGGATTTGATCCGAGTGTTGACGAGTGGGGAGATATAGAGTCAGACATAATATTATAGATTAATCATAGATCATTTAAAAATTTAAGAAAAATGAAATTTGGAAAAATTTTAGCAGTAGCAGCGGTTGCAACAGTGTTTGCAAGTTGCTCGAATGAGGAGGAATTGGCTAATGTAGGTAAGTCGGAGTCCAATGCAATCCGCTTTGCCGGAATCTCAGGATTGTCAGACACCCGTACCACACCGATTGGCACACATAACCTTACCTCAACCAACTTTGATGTGATGGCTTTTATGAGCAGCGACAATGCGTTGTTTATGGGAGGAAAGCACGAGGCAGGACATTCAGACCAGGGCGTTTTGTGTACAACACAACGGCGTGGGATTATGACGACCCGGACAAGGTGGCATATTGGCCAACTTCTGGAGATGTTGATTTCTATGCTGTAAGTCCGGCTATCACGAATGACCTTGTTCTTAATCATTACTTTGGCTATGACATGACATCGGCTGCAAAGACAATAAGTTATACAACTGTTGATGAGTACGACTCTGAGGGAACAAACCATGATGTTATGTATGCTGTGACCAAAGGCTGCAATAAAGAAAACAATGGAACAATGCCTGTGCAGATGAACTTCAAGCACATCTTGTCGCAGGTGGTGTTCAAGGCAAAAACCACGTCAAGCATTCTTGAGGTTGATGTCGAAAATGTAAAGATTCACAACTTTGTCCATAGCGGCACGTTTACGCTTCCTGCGGGAGAGCCTGCGATGAGCGATTGGAAACTTTCTCCAGCTGCTAAGGGGGCATATACCGTAAAACTCAATACGGCTAACGTTAAGACCAAAAACGCTGTTGTCAATCTTTCTGATATGAATAGTCCGCTGATGCTGATCCCTCAGAAGCTTACCAAGTGGAGCACTTATTCAGCGGGTACGGTGTCAATACCTGAGGCAGACAACGCAATAGAGAGCTATTTGGAGATTTCTATGAAATTGAAGCAAAACGATTCATATCTTATCGGCTCGGCTACTGAATATAAGACGGTATATGTTCCATTCGACAATGCCACAGGATGGGAACCGGGCAAGCGTTACATCTACACCCTTATTTTCGGAGGTGGTTATGACGACCATGGTGAGCCGATTCTTTCGCCAATCACGTTTGATGCTGCAACAGTGGATTGGGCAGATGCCAACGCTGGTGCTGATGTTAATGTTAATTTCTAACAAACGCAGAAGACGGTCAATAAAAAAGGGGCTGTGTCGTAAATAAGATTTACGGCGCAGCCCTTTTTTCATACTCTGAACGCGAGTTTGGGATAAGAGGTGTTTGAAAAAATGGTGAAGAAAAAGGAAATCGGTGACTGAAATAGTCGCCGATTTGTTTGGTGAATTCATTGATTTTTAGTAATTTAATGGCATAAAAGAAACTGATGCTCAGTTCAAGCTTTTGGGGTGAATATGAGAAGTCTGCAATATGGTTTAAAAATAGCGACGGCAACTGGACTACCAGCTGCCGTCGCTATTTTAATATGTCGTAGACAATTATTTAATCAGATATTGAGAACTGATTGACTCGTATTTGTGTACGCGACGGATTGTGTCGGCAAACAATGGGGCGATTGACAATGTGGTCACTTTCTTGCTGTTTCCTTTATAAGGGATGCTGTTGGAGAAGATGATTTCGGTCAATGCGCATTCGTCAACGCGTTCTGAAGCTGGGTCGCTCATGATGGCGTGAGAGGCGAGAGCACGTACTGATTTCGCGCCTTTTTCTTTCATGAGGTTGGCTGCTTTGGTGATGGTTCCGGCCGTATCGACCATATCGTCGATGATGATTACGTCTTTGTCTTCAACTTCACCGATTACTGTCATGTTCTCAACGACGTTTGCTTTGGCTCTTTGCTTGTGGCAGAGCACCAATGGCACGTTGAGATATTTTGCGTAGCTGTTTGCGCGTTTCGCGCCTCCGACGTCAGGTGTTGCAATAACCAAATCCTTGAGATTGAGGGATTCGATATATGGGATAAACACCGATGAAGCGTAGAGGTGGTCGACTGGCACGTTGAAGAAGCCTTGAATTTGGTCTGCGTGCAGGTCCATCGTAATCAAACGGTCGATTCCGGCGGTGCTGAGCAGGTCGGCAACGAGTTTTGCTGCGATTGACACGCGAGGCTTGTCCTTGCGGTCTTGACGAGCCCATCCGAAGTATGGGATTACGGCGATAACCGACTTTGCCGACGCGCGCTTTGCTGCGTCAATCATGAGCAGAAGCTCCATCAAATTGTCGGTGTTGGGGAATGTGGACTGAACCAAGAAAACTTCGCAACCACGGATTGATTCTTCGAATGATACTTCGAATTCACCATCGGCAAATCGCTGGATGTTCATTTTTCCAAGTTCAACACCAAGTTCTGCGCAGATGGCCTCAGCCAGATAATGCGATTTTGTTCCTGAGAAAATTTTGTAAGGTGGCAAGTTTGTATTCATAACTATTGTTGCTGAATTTTGATGCAAAAGTACTACTTTTTATTTATCCCGACCGCCCTTTATGGAAGATTTTTTCTTCGGAGAGGCATTTTGTCGTGTAAGTTTGATTTTCCACATGGCGGCGCTGTTTGCAGCGACAGCTGTTTGGAATGGAGCGTCGGGCGACAGCGTTTTTTTCTGACGCTTGCCGCTGATAATTTCTGTTGCGACATAAGTGCCTTTCTCTAAGTGAAGTATGTCGAATGCGTGCTGTGGAATTGCGATTTGGCAGTTGGCTTCGGCGCCGAAATTGGCTACAATAACGATTACCTCGTCTCCGTCTTTGCGCAGATATGCGTATTGGCGGTGGGGGTCGAGGGTCGGGTTGTTGTAATTCACATACATTACGTCGAAAAACTGTCCGCGGCTGATTGCCGGCTCGTTTTTGGCAGCGTTGAGCACTTTCTTGTACGTGTCGCGTAGTCGCACTTCCTCATCGGAGAGCAGTTCGTTGTTGCATTTGCCTCCGTTCATCCAACGGCGCAGCGATGGCACGCTCCAATAGTCAAAGATGGTTGTGCGTCCGTCGAACCCGCTGAAGCCTTCGGCGTCTTCCGCTTTTTCTCCCAGTTCCTGTCCGGCATACACCATCATTGGTCCGGTCGACAGGGTTGCGCTGACCACCAATGCCGGTATCGCCAGCTGGGCGTTTCCTGCAAACTCGCGTGATGCGATGCGCTGCTCGTCATGGTTCTCGAGAAAGTTGAGCATATGGTTGCCTATGCCGTCTACTGTTTGCCAACATTGCGTGATCTGTGCGGCAGACACGTTGCTGCACATAATGCCGCGCAGACGGTCATATAGGTTTACTTTGTCGTATAGGTAGTCGAAACCACCACGGTATATGTAGTCGCGGTATATGCTCACGTCGTAAAGTTCGGCGATGAATTTGACATCGGGATATTTTTCTTTTACAGCTTTGATAGCCCATTCCCAAAACTCTACAGGCACCATGTGCGCCATGTCGCACCGGAAGCCGTCTACGCCTTTTCCTGCCCAGAACCGAAGGATGTTGAGCATCTTCAGCCAAGTGTCTGGAGTAGGAGAGAAATGGCGTGAGCCGTCGCCGTAGTCGACGCCGTAGTTTAATTTTACAGTCTCATACCAGTCATATTGTCCGGGGAACGCGTTGAAACAATCGTTTCCCGATGCTTTTGCAGGAAATTCTACGTATGCCGACTTTCCTTCGCCCAAGTCGATTGACGGGGCGAATTTCTGTTGCGGGATGTAGTAAAAGTTGTTGTTGGGGCTGAAAAACTTTGTAGTGTCGTCGTCGGCACTGAAGTCTTTCACGCCAGCCGGGGCCGCATCTGAATGGTATTGGCGAGCCACGTGGTTTGGCACGAAGTCGATTATCACTTTAAGGCCGGCTTTGTGAGTGCGGTCCACGAGTGCCTCAAATTCCTTCATTCTGTCGGGTACGCTCACGGCCAAATCCGGGTCAATGTCGTAATAATCCTTTATGGCATATGGCGAACCGGCGCGGCCTTTGACGATATATGGATTGTCAGGACGTATGCCGAATCGCGAATAGTCGGTCTTGGTGGCATGTTCAATAATGCCTGTATACCACACATGCGTTGAGCCAAGACTGCGTATGGATTCCAGCACGTGGCTTGTGATGTCGTTCATCTTTCCGCAACCGTTTTGCTCGATAGTGCCGTTAGGCACGCAGTATTTGTTGTTGTTTGTGAACAGCCTTGTCAGAATCTGGTAAATTATAAGTTTGTCGTTCATTGGTCTTATAGTTGTTTGTCTGCCGAGATGCAGCTTATCTTTTACAAATATACGAAATAATGTTGGATTTTCTCATTTTCCTTTGAACCGTTCATATACGCGAGTCACTTCTTTGACATATTCCACGGTTTGGCGACCGCGGAAATATCCGTAGCGGCATACGGGGTCGTTATAGTATTCAGGGTTTGATTTCATCATCAGTGCCTCGCTTACGTTGTCGTGCCACAATGCAGGGTTTTTTCCATGCTTGCGGGCAAGCGCTATAGCGTCGTAGATGTGGGCTATTCCAGAGTTGTATGCGGCAAGGATAAACTTTATTCGCTCGTCGCGGTCTTTGACGTAGGACGAGAGAATGCGGTTGAGGTCGGCAATATATCGTGAGGCGGCATATACGCTGTTGTCAGGGTCGGTGATTGAGCCATCGTGCCGACCGTAGTGGGCGGCTGTACGGGGCATCAGTTGCATCAGTCCGCGAGCGCCTGCCCAGGATGTGGCGTTCGGGTCGAAATGCGACTCAACATAGCCCTGTGCGGCAAGCAGACGCCAGTCCCAACCGATTGTCTTGGCGTATGTCTTGAAAAGATTGTCGTATGTGGAAATTTCTCCGCGTCGCAGGTTTCGAATGTCTAAATCTCTGGAACGGCGGAGTTTGCTCTGCTCGAAATAGTGTTTGTAGAGTTCTTTTTCCGACTGTGTTACTTCGGGCATCTTTGCCCATCGGTCGATGGCTTCAGCAAGCCATTTGTCGTCTTCTCGCACAGCCCATGCCGATTTTTGCGGGAAGCTGACGGCAATACCTATGTCGATGTTGTCATAGTATGTGTGGTTGAGTTTGGCGATGTCGCTGTCGACCACTGTCAGTGGTATTTCTCCTTCTGCCACCATTTCAATCATATCCTCTGAAGTCAAGGTGTCTTTTCTTATCGCCTCAATCTTTATGCCGCCGCCGAGCTCGTTGTTAAGGTTGCGCATGCGAGACTCGTACTTTGAGCCTTTTTCAACCACGACTGTCTTGCCCACGAGTTGGGTGACGTCTGTGATGCGAGGTTTGTTGTTGCCAGCGGGTTGTATCAGCACCTGGTGGTTGATGTTTTCAATGCCGCAGTGTCGCACTCGCTTCTTGAATTCAGCGGTCATGGGAATGTTGTAGGCAATGATGTCTATTTTTGCAGAGTCAAGCAAAGAGAGAAGGGCAGCCATGTTGCGCACAGTCTTGAATTGGATATGCACATGGTTGTCCTTCGCAAATTTTTGTATAAGATCATAGTGGTAACCCATAGGGTCGCCACGATAGATGAAATATGAGGTAGGACTGTAGAGTGTGCCCACAACGATTGTGTCGTGCAGACGCATTTCCAACGAATCGGCCGCTTCTCCTTGTGTCCCGCCTTTGCCGCCGCATCCCGTTGCCAGAAAGCCGCACCACAGCGCGGTAATCAGGCATATAAGATGGACGAGGCGTTTCATCTCACAGCAGAATTAGTATTCAAACACACCGTGCTCCGACTTGATCGTAAGACGGTTTGCAGGAGCGTCGTCCACGCGGCCGACAATGCGAGCGTCGATGTTAAATGATTTGGCGACATCGATAACCGCCTGTGCGTCTTCCGGTGCTACATAAACTTCCATACGGTGGCCCATATTGAACACTTTGTACATTTCTTTCCAATCGGTGCCAGATTGTTCCTGAATTATGCGGAACAATGGAGGAACAGGGAATAGATTGTCCTTGACAACGTGTTTGTTTTCAACAAAGTGCATCACTTTGGTCTGCGCTCCGCCGCTGCAGTGCACCATGCCGTGGATGCGAGGTCGCATAAGGTCGAGCAGCTTTTTAATGACAGGCGCATAGGTTCTGGTTGGCGACAACACGAGTTTGCCGGCGGTCAAGCCTGTTTCAGGCACTTCGTCTGTTAGCTTCAGACCACCAGAATATATTAGTTCGTCGGGAACATTTTTGTCGAATGTTTCCGGATATTTCTCAGCGATGTATTTGGCAAACACGTCGTGGCGGGCAGATGTCAGTCCGTTGCTGCCCATGCCGCCGTTGTATTCGTGCTCATATGAGGCTTTGCCAAATGACGCCATACCTACAATTACGTCACCTCCGGCAATATTGGCGTTGTTTATCACATCATCGCGGCGCATACGGCATGTGACGGTGCTGTCTACAATGATGGTGCGCACAAGGTCGCCCACATCAGCGGTCTCGCCACCGGTGCTGTAGATTCCCACACCGAGTTCGCGCAGTTCGGAGAGCAGTTCCTCAGTGCCGTTGATGATTGCGGCAATCACTTCGCCGGGGATAAGCAGTTTGTTGCGGCCTATTGTCGACGACAACAGGATGTTGTCGGTGGCGCCGACACAGAGCAGGTCGTCGATATTCATTATAAGAGCATCTTGCGCGATGCCTTTCCAAACACTGAGGTCGCCAGTTTCTTTCCAATAAGCGTAGGCGAGCGACGACTTTGTGCCTGCACCGTCGGCGTGCATAATGTTGCAGTAGTCTTTGTCTCCGCAGAGAATGTCGGGAATTATTTTGCAGAATGCTTTAGGAAATAGTCCCTTGTCGACATTCTTAATGGCGTTGTGTACATCTTCTTTTGATGCAGAAACACCGCGGAGGTCATATCTTTGATTGCTCATTTATATTTGAAATTTATATGTTAGATTACAAAATTGATGTAGATTAAAACAGCAGGGACAACGAACAGCAGGCTGTCTATGCGGTCAAGTATGCCGCCATGCCCCGGCAACAGATGTCCGGAATCTTTAACTCCTGCGGTGCGCTTCACCATAGATTCTGCAAGGTCGCCCCACGTGGAGAATGCGGAAACAACGATGGCCAGCCCTACCCATCGGATGACGTCAAATTCAGAGAAATAGGCAGGAAAGTAAGTGCCTATAATCACAGCCGCCACAATGGTGAAAAACAAACCGCCCCAAAATCCTTCCCACGATTTCTTTGGCGAGATGCGCTCAAACAGACGGTGGCGTCCAATCAACGATCCGACGCAGAAGGCTCCAGTGTCGTTCATCCAGATGAAAATTAGGCAGGCGAGCAGTGTTGTGTGTCCGTTGGCTTCAAGATACAGTTTGCTGAGCAATGACAATGGAAAGACGACAAGAAACATGGCCATATATGACGCACTTAGTTGGCGGATGGCATTGCGGCGCTTGTCGTAGAGCTGCATTGTGCCGCGCAGGAGCATGTATCCGATGCCGGCCCATAGTGGATTGATTACAGAAAAATCAGGGAAATAGTGTGAAAAAGAAAGAATAAAAAAAGCCATCCCGCCCAAAATGTCGATAACAGTTGTGGCGACAGACGGCTTCTCGTCTTTTGTGCATAGTTTCAGCATCTCGGCAATGCCTAAAGCTGCTATTATACTGAATATGGACAGGAACGCATATGGACCGCATAGTGTGGCGATAAGAATCAGCGCAATATATACGAGTCCGGTTGCAGTGCGTATAAGTATTTTTTTCATTTCTATGTCGTTAAGTCGGTCTATGTCGCAGCGTTGTAGGCAGCGTATTAATTCTTTTGCAAAAGTAAGATTTTTCGTGTGATATAGGAAATATTTATTCTATTATTTGCACAGGCGATGGCGTTGTATGCAAAAAATGGTCCGATTGCCGGAATTGACAATCGGACCATATGTTGCAAGCCTTGAGTTAATGAGAAAATATATTATTTTCCTTGTTGTTCGTAAACCAAAGTCTTTGGAGGTAGGTCGCAAACCTCAGCAGGACCAAAGTATTGGATAGGACCTGGGTAGACGTAGCTTGTCTCCTTTGCCCATTTTTCGCGGCTTTCAGCAAATTTCTTGAACGGACCACCGTCAAGTTTAACGAGAGCCTTTTGGATAACCGGCTTCATTTCGCCGTTACGACGCTCCATGTTCATCATCATAGTGATAGGAATACCGCCTGCAATCCATTGAACAGAAGGCTTCGTCAAGTTGCGTATTGACGACATATAGCCAGTCACACCAGCCTTGATGAGTTGAGAAGCGTTGAAACCGAGGGCGTAGCAGTAGTCTGCATCAAAGTTTGTCGGGTCAGCGCAACGTCCTTCATATCCGAAGAAGTGGTGGAGGGCAGAGAATTTGCCGTCGTAAGCGTTGGCGGCTTTCATTTCAGCCAAACGGTTGCCTACCATTTCGCTGAGCAATTTTTCTGTCTCGATGAGCGAAACCTGAACGTTTCCGTGAGGGTCGCGGTCGAGAGAAAGTTGACGAGCCACGCCTTCTGGAAGGCTGGCGTAGATTGTAGCGTTGTCTTTAGTGAGGTTGTCGATGATGAACTGACGTTGTTTGTCTTTTGCAACAGCTGCAAACTCAGCACCCTTGACAGCGAGCAAGTCGTTCAATTCGGCGATAAGAGCTTTCATTGCCGGGATAAACTCGATAAGACCCTCTGGAATAAGAACTGTGCCGAAGTTGTTGCCGTCTTTAGCACGTGCGGCAACGATGTCAGCGATGTAGTTTACAACATCGTTGAGAGTCATATTTTTTGCCTCGACTTCTTCAGAAACGATACATACGTTAGGCTGAACTTGAAGTGCGCATTCCAATGCGATGTGAGATGCGGAGCGACCCATCAATTTGATGAAGTGCCAATATTTTTTTGCAGAGTTGCAGTCACGCTGGATGTTGCCGATAACCTCAGAGTAAACTTTGCAAGCTGTGTCAAATCCGAAAGAAACCTCAATGACGTCGTTCTTCAAGTCGCCGTCGATGGTTTTCGGGCATCCGATAACCTGTACGCCTGCACCGATTTGCTTGTAGTATTCAGCAAGGACAGCGGCATTTGTGTTGGAATCATCACCACCGATGATTACCAATGCTTTGATGTTTAATTCTTTGAGTATTTCAAGACCTTTGTCGAACTGCTCTTTCTTTTCCAATTTGGTACGACCGGACCCGATGATGTCGAAACCACCAGTGTTGCGATAGTCGTCGATTACATTAGCTGTCAATTCAACATATTTATGGTCAACAAGACCGCCCGGACCGAGAAGGAAACCGTAAAGACGGCTGTCTTTGTTGATGGATTTCAAACCGTCAAACAAACCGCTGATTACGTTGTGTCCGCCAGGAGCCTGACCGCCTGAGAGGATAACACCGACGTTGATTGGCTCTTTTACCTTGTTTTTTGCAGAAGAGTCAACATCGAATTTCAAAACAGGAAGACCGTATGTTTGAGGAAATAATTCCTTGATTTCGGCTTGGTTGGCTACTGACTGTGTAGGTTCTCCCTCAATCACCTTAACAGCGCCGCAAAGAGCCTGTGGCAATTTTGGCTTGTAGGCTGCGCGCGCAATCTGTAATGGGCTTTTCTTTGTCATAATAAGTATGTAGTTAAACTTTATTGTTATTTTTTGCAAAGGTAAGAATTTTCTTTGGAAAAAGTGGACAAAAAATGTTACTACAATAGCAAATTTTTACTAAATGGCATTGAACGGTGTGGTTTGACAGGCGCATAGGCAAAAATGTTGTAACTTTGCATTTTGAAGTTACGAAAAGAGTGTAATTTATTGGAAATGAGCGTAGGTTAATTGCTCTTG
>OMCH01001042.1_pt1 | contig 11706 bp, 9 predicted proteins | sample 1674341 | NCBI WGS metagenome assembly OMCH01 (sample SAMEA103958164, study PRJEB25191) | human gut metagenome | biome: human-associated habitat [ENVO:00009003]; feature: intestine environment [ENVO:2100002]; material: feces | place: Germany | collected 2013/2015
CCTTCCTTAGAAACATTGTTTTTATCACTAATCTTTTATAAATATAACATAAAGCCAACTTACTCTGCTACTACAAACTTCCCTCTATCCGGGCATGTAAGGGATTTTCACAGATTAGAGCACATCTATAGTGCACAAACGGAAAAGAGCAGATGGCTTTTAACCATCTACCCTTTTAATCGCTATCACTTTATCACATCTTTTTGTGTCAAACAATGACATCTTCGTATTATATAAAGGCTCTGTTTTTGACACCATTTGTCCATTAAAATATGTGAAAATACATGAAAATATGTAATTTTAAAGTGATTTTATTTCTTTGTGATTTCCCAAGAATCTGCTTGTTTTCAGCGGTTTCCCTACAACTCATACGGAGTGACCTGATATACATAATAATTGAGCCAGTTACTGAACAAATTGTTGCTGTTCGCTCTCCACTGCAGCAGCGGACGCTTTGTGGCATCATCATTCGGATAATAATTATACGGCAGGTCAATCGGCAGACCTTTCTCTAAATCTCTATGATATTCTTTGTCCAGTGTGATCCTGTCGTATTCCGGATGCCCCATGACAAATATCTGTTTTCCTTCATTTGAAAGGCACAGAAATACACCTGCCTCTTCGGATTTTGCAAGAACCTTCAGATCCGGGCAGTTCTCAATGTCTTCGGTTAAAATTGCCGTATGACGGCTGTTTGGTGCATAGAACACATCGTCAAAGCCACGGACTAACGGCACTTTTCTGTTCAATACATGGAACGGGTAGACTCCAAATAATTTTTTCGGAAGCAGCACTTTGTTAATCCCAAAATGATAGTAAAGTCCTGCCTGCGCTCCCCAACAGATATGCATTGTACTGGTTACATTTGTCTTTGTCCAGTCCATGATCTGACAAAGTTCCTCCCAGTAATCTACTGTTTCATAATCCAGATGCTCGATCGGTGCTCCCGTAATGATCATGCCATCAAATTTTTGATCTTTGATGTATTCAAAAGTTGTATAAAATTTGTTCAGATGATTCGCAGATACATTCTGCGATTCGTGGCTTTTTACTGTTAAAAACGTAATATCCACCTGTAATGGTGTGTTCGATAGTGCACGCAGCAATTGCAGCTCCGTATCTTCTTTTAACGGCATCAGGTTTAAAATGCACACCTGAAGCGGACGGATGTCCTGATGGATCGCACGACTCTCATCCATCACAAATATATTTTCATTTTCTAATATTTCCTTTGCCGGTAAATCTCCCTGTGTCTTGATCGGCATATTTTTCCCTCTTTTCTGTCTGTAATCTGTTTATCAATATCTATTTTAACATTTCCTGCAATTCTGCTTCCGATATCACGGAAACACCTAGATCATTTGCTTTAGTCAGCTTACTGCCCGCATTTTCTCCGGCAAGCAGATAATTGGTCTTTTTAGAAACAGAACCGGATACCTTGCCGCCATGCGCTTCGATCAAGGCTGCTGCTGCCTTTCGATCCATCGTTGGAAGTGTTCCGGTAATGACAAAGGTCAATCCGTCAAAACGTCCGTCCTCACTTCCTGACTCTGCCATTTCCATATTGACACCGGCTTCTTTCAGACGTTCTATGATCTTGCAGTTATTTTCATCCTGAAAATAATTACGGATACAAAGTGCCGTAACCTCTCCGACATCTGCAACCTGTTGCAGACTCTCCATATCTGCCTGCATCAGTGCTTCAATACTGCCAAAATGTTTCAGAATGGTTTTTGCCGCTGCTTTGCCGACATTTGGGATACCAAAACCGGTCAATAACTGGAATGCCTCATTTTGCTTGGATTTTTCAATTGCATCCAGTAATTTATCCGTATTTTTTTCTTTTCCGATAATTCCCTGTTCGATCAGTTCTTCCCGGTGCTGTTTTAAGTCATAAATATCTGCAATGTCTTTGAGATATCCAAGATGTACCAGTTCCATAATGTAAGTGGCACCAAATCCTTTGATGTCCATAGCATCCCTGCCGACAAAATTGATCATATGGCGTTCTAACTGTGCCGGACAGTTTGGTGAGGTACACTTGATATCTGCGGTATCCTTTTCGCGTTCCGTCTTTGCACCACAGACCGGACAGACATTCGGTATCACGAATTTTTTGACACCCGCCGGTCTCTTCTCGTGAATGACTCTTCGTACCTTCGGTATGATCTCACCGGATTTGTATACCACGATCGTATCACCGATCCCGATATCTAATTCATCAATAAAATCCTGATTATGCAGGGTTGCTCTTGATACACTCGTTCCACACAACCGCACCGGTTCAAAAACGGCTGTCGGCGTGATCCTTCCGGTTCTGCCAACTGACAACTCAATATCTAACAGTTTTGTCTCTTTTTCTTCCGGCGGATATTTATATGCCACTGCCCACCGCGGAACTTTAGAAGTTGCCCCTAATTTTTCCCGGTCGGAAAAACGGTTGATCTTTACCACCGCGCCATCAATATCATATGGCAGTTTTCCGCGGTTCTCGCCGATTTTTTCGATCGCTGCCCAGACTTCATCTGCTGTCTTGCAGACCGTATATTCTTCAATGACCCGAATGCCCTGTTTTTTTAAATATTCATAGCCTTCTGTATGCGTTTCAAATGAGATTCCTCTTGCATCCTGAATATTAAAAATAAACATGGACAGTCCGCGTTCCTTTGTCACTGCGGTATCTAACTGACGCAGTGTGCCTGCTGCACAGTTTCTTGGATTTGCAAACAGCTTTTTGCCGAGCAGTTCCTGTTTTTCGTTGACCTTCTCAAAATCAGCCTCTGTCATATAGACTTCGCCACGGATTTCGAGATATTCCGGTTTATCTTTTAATTTCTTTTTGACATCACGGATCACTTTTGCATTTGCCGTGACATCTTCCCCATATTGGATGCCATCTCCTCTGGTCTCTGCTAACTTCAACTCGCCGTATTCGTAACGCAAAGAAAGAGACAGTCCGTCTATCTTGTATTCAACCACAAATTCAGGATCATCTAACTGCTTTTTCATTTCTGCAACAAAATTCTCTACCTCTCCCCTGTCAAAAACATCCTGAAGGCTCAACATCGGTACGTTATGCTCTACTAAGACACCCGCCTCACGTTTTGCACTTCCTCCGACCTTTTGTGTCGGGGAATCCGGTGTGACATATTCCGGGTGTTCTCTTTCTAAACGTTTTAACTCGTTCATTTTCTGATCGTATTCGTAATCGGTAATCTCCGGATCATCCTGATTATAATAGCGTTCGATATGATACTCAATTTCCTTGCGTAACGCTTCTATTTTTTCCTGAATTTCCATTCTATTCCTCTTTCCCACTCTCTGATAGCAGTGCCAATAATCCTTCCCATTCCTGATGTGTAAGATCACGGTATTTTCCCACCGGAAGATTTCCTAATTTAATATTCATGATTCTGACACGGACCAGTTTGACCACCCGATAGCCAAAATATTCACACATTCTGCGGATCTGTCGGTTCAGTCCCTGCGTCAGCACAATACGGAATTTTCTCTTATCTAACTTTTCTACCTTACACTTTCTCGTGATCGTATCGAGGATGGGTACACCTCCTGCCATTCCGCGTAAAAACTCATCCGTAACCGGGCGGTTTACCGTTACGATATATTCTTTCTCATGAAAATTTCTTGCTCTTAGAATCTCGTTTCCAAGCTCTCCATCATTGGTAAGAAGGATCAATCCCTCGGAATCCTTGTCTAATCTTCCTACCGGATAGATACGTTTCGGGTAATGAAGATAATCAATAATATTGTTCTTTTCTCTCTTCTCTGCCGTACATACAATTCCTTTTGGTTTATGAAAAGCCAGTAAAATCTTCTCATCCTCTCTCTGTACTTCCCTGCCGTCCACAAGAACCTTCTGTCCCGGAAGGATCTGATCACCAAGTACTGCTACCTTTCCGTCAATAGTCACTCTTCCTTCTTCCACAAGACGGTCTGCTCCTCTTCTTGAACACACTCCTGCTTCACTTAAAAACTTATTGATCCTGATAAATTCCGTTTCCATTCCTATCCTTTCAAAAATGCGGAGACCTAAGCCTCCGCATTTCTTCCTACTGTAATAATTCTGTCTTTATGTAACCGATGGTATCTTTATAATTTACCTTCGTCCATCCTTCCGCATAACTCATAACAACCGTAACCTTGTCACCGGCATATCCTACTGCTACCTTCGTGGAAGTCTCGCTCATGGACTCACGGATATTGATCGTGCCATTTAAGGTAACTGTGGAACCTTCTGACAGGGAAGGTGCTGATGTATCCTGCTGTGGAACTTCTGTAGACAGATACTCGCTCTTGACATAACCGGTTACACCATTATGCTCTACGGCACTCCAGTCGCCTTCTGTTCCGGTCCGCTTCAACTCTGTTCCGAACTCTAACATCTCTACGACATTTCCATCGGTACTTGCAGCATCACGGATATTGACCTTTGTGGTTACATATACAGTCTCGGCTGCCGGCTGCTCTGCCTGTTGTTGCTCTTCCTGCTTGTTATCCTCTTTTTTCTGATCGTCTTTCTTATCGTCCTTCTTCTTTTGTTCTTCCTCTTTTTTCTTCTTCTCTTCTTCTTTCTTCTTTTGTTCTTCTTCCTGTTTCTTCTTTTCTTCGTCCTTCTTCTTTTGCTCTTCTTCTTTCTTCTTCTGTTCTTCCTCCTGTGCCTTCTTATAATTGTTCAGCCACTTTGGAATTACCTTATCATTCAGCTTATTAACGTATTTTTCTAAGTCTTTATCCGATTTGATCGCTTTGCTGCTTTTTTTCTCGATATCGTTTGCTAACTTTACAAAGTCATCCTGCTCTTCATACTTGTCAATAAATTCTGAAACGCTCGAATCAACGTCTTTTTCATTCGTTGCGATATAATTGAATGTACTGTAGAGATTGTCAATATACAGATTTCCCTTGTCATCCGTTCTTACATAAAAAGTCTCCAAAGACGGGATCGTTGTCTTGATCTTCGGGAACTTCATATCCATTGTTACGGATACGATATAGGAATCTTTATCTAATCCCTCTTTTGTATAGCACTTGATGTTCTTATATTTCTCTACGCGTTCGCTGAACATCTTGATATAACTCTGCTCTAATTTCGAGATTGGAGTTGCAATCTCTTTCATCTTATCTACATTACCTTCTGCATAGTATTTGTAATAATTCTTCATCAGTTTGGTAACGGCTTCATTTTCATCTACCTGATAATCCTCTTTCAGCACTTTTTCTGCTCTGGCTTTCGGATCAGCAGATGATGTACCTTTGTTATTGACTAACATAACGATACCGATCAAGATCACGACTAACATGCCTGCCATGATCAGATATCGTCCGTTTTTATGCAAAAATTCCTGTGTTTTTTCTTTATCTATGCTATTTTTATCTGTGCCATTCCCATCTATGTTATTTTTGTTACTTCCATCCTCAGTACTCATAAAAACCTCCTATACTGCTGCTTGTCCTCAGTTATTCTTTACTCTGTAGGACATTACGAAAACAAACGATCTCCTATAGAGTAAAAAATGCATCTAGCGGGAGTCGAACCCACATTACTGGAATCGGAGTCCAGCGTTCTATCCATTAGACTATAGATGCAAACTTTACATAGCAAAACTTATCATATCATACTCATAGGAAAAAATCAAAGAAAAAAGTGTGAAAAACAATTTTTTCACACTTTTTTTATACTTCTAGGCTAACGCTTCCTCAAACTGGGAATTGTATAAATCCGCATAGAATCCCTGTTGTTCTAGGAGTTCTTTATGGGTTCCCTGCTCAATAATATCTCCGTCTTTCATGACTAAAATTAAATCTGCATCTTTGATCGTAGAAAGTCTGTGCGCAATGACAAAGCTGGTTCTTCCTTTCATCAGATTGTTCATTGCTTTCTGTATTCTTGCCTCAGTTCTCGTATCGACGGAACTTGTTGCTTCATCAAGGATCAGTATCCTGTTATCTGCTAAAATGGCTCTCGCGATCGTCAAAAGCTGCTTCTGTCCCTGTGAAACATTGCTTGCTTCCTCGTTCAATTCCATCTGATAGTCGCCCGGCAGTGTGGAGATAAAGTGGTGGGCATGTGCTGCTTTCGCTGCCTCGATGACCTCTTCATCGGTTGCATCCAGTCTTCCGTAACGGATATTTTCCATGATCGTTCCTTTGAACAGCCAGGTGTCCTGTAAGACCATTCCAAAGTTCTCGCGAAGCTCACTGCGGTTGAAATCCCTGATATCATAGCCATCAACTTTGATCGCACCTTCGTTGACATCATAAAAACGCATCAACAGTTTGACCATCGTCGTCTTACCTGCACCGGTCGGCCCTACGATCGCTACCATCTGTCCCGGAGAGATCTGACTGTTAAAATCATGGATGATGATCTTATCTTCATCGTAACCGAATTTTACATGCTCAAACGTTACACTTCCCTGAAGATTCTCATCATGCACCGGATTCTCGGCGAACTGGTCTTCCTCTTCCTCTTCTAAGAATTCAAATACACGCTCTGTTGCCGCTGCCATGGACTGAAGCATATTCGATACCTGTGCCACCTGTGTGATCGGCTGGGTAAAACTTCTGACATACTGGATAAATGCCTGAATATCTCCGACCTCGATCGTTCCTTTGATTGCTAACATACTTCCGCTGATCGCTACTGCAACATAACCGAGATTTCCGACAAACATCATGATCGGCTGCATCATACCTGAGAAAAACTGTGATTTCCAGGCTGACTGATAGAGCACGTCATTATCTTCCTCAAAGGTCTTTTTCACTACCTCTTCACGGTTAAACACTTTGATAACATTCTGTCCGCTGAACACTTCTTCGACCTGTCCGTTGATCTTTCCAAGGTATTCCTGCTGTGTAAAGAAATACTTCTGCGAATGTTTGATGACCAGACTGATCAAAAGTGCGGAGATAGGGAGGATCACAAATGCGATCAATGTCATCAACGGACTGATCGTAAGCATCATGATCAACACTCCGATAATAGTCGTCACGGATGTGATCAATATCGTCACACTCTGGTTCAGACTCTGTCCTAACGTATCGACATCATTGGTAATACGCGATAACACTTCTCCTACTGTCCGTGATTCAAAATACTTCATCGGCATCCGGTCGATCTTTTCCGATATCTCTTTTCGGAAACGGAAACAGAGCTTTTGTGTCACTCCTGTCATGATCCATCCCTGGATAAAGGAAAAGACTGCACTGACTAAATACATCGTCAGCAGGATCAACAGAATTTTTCCGATCTTGTCAAAATCAATACCACCGGTGCCTTTGATCTTTGCTACTAAGCCGTTAAACAGTTCTGTTGTCGCCTTACTTAAGATTTTCGGTCCAATGATACTAAAGATCGTACTGCCGATCGCAAATACAATGACCGTTGCTACAGCAAACTTATACTTTCCGACATAAGTCATCAGCTTTTTCATCGTTCCCTTAAAATCTTTTGCTTTTTCACCCGGTGCCATTCCACCATGCGGTCCTCTTGGTCCATGTCTTCTTGTATTCTGCTCTGCCATTAACGGACACCTCCTTTCAGTTCTGCTTCAGAAAGCTGGGAACTTGCAATCTCCTGATAGGTCTCGCATCCTGCTAACAGCTCCTCATGTGTTCCGATACCGGCAATTCTGCCTTCTTCTAATACAATGATCTTATCTGCATGTAAAATCGTACTGATCCTCTGTGCCACGATCAAAACGGTTGCATCTTTTACTCTTTCATTCAGCTTCTTTCTAAGTGCCACATCGGTCTTATAATCCAATGCGGAAAAACTGTCATCAAATAAGAAGATTTTCGGATTCTTTGCAATAGCTCTTGCAATGGACAGTCTCTGCTTCTGTCCACCGGAGACATTCGTTCCGCCCTGTGCGATCGGACTGTTGTATTTTTCTTCTTTTTCTTCAATAAAATCTACTGCCTGTGCAATGTCTGCCGCCTCTTTCATCATCTTATCACTGACCTGATCTCCTGCGAATTTCAGGTTAGATGCGATCGTTCCGGAAAAAAGCACTCCTTTTTGCGGCACATATCCGATCAGACTTCTTAATTTCTCCTGTGACATTTCCCGGACATCAATTCCATCTATGGTAATGCTTCCGGAGGTCACATCATAAAAACGCGGGATCAGATTTAATAACGTGGTCTTTCCACATCCGGTACTTCCGATAATGGCTGTTGTTTCCCCCGGTCTTGCCGTAAAGGAAATATCACTCAGTGCCTCTTCTTTTGCACCATCATAGGCAAACCCTACATCGTGAAACTCTAATACACCACTAAAGTCTTCTTCATCACCCTTTGTCTGCTCTGCATCATGGATGCTTGGTTCCGTATCTAATACTTCTTCTATACGGGTTGCTGCCACGCCTGCTCTTGGCAGCATAATGGATACCATCGTCAACATTAAAAATGCCATGACGATCTGCATCGTATAGGTAATAAATGCGATCATGTCACCAACCTGAAGGTTTCCAAGGTCTACTCCTTTTGCCCCAAACCACACAATCGCTACCGTAATGGCATTCATGATCAGCATCATCGTCGGCATCATAAAGGTCATAACACGGTTCGTAAACAACTGTGTCTGCATCAGATCACGATTTGCTTTCTCAAACCGTTTTTCCTCAAATTTTTCACGGCTGAATGCACGGATAACCGGAATACCGGTCAATATCTCTCTTGAAACCAGATTCATGCGGTCCACAAGGGTCTGCATCTGTTTGAACTTCGGCATTGCCACTACGACTAAAATTCCTACCAGAACAAAAATAGCAACGACTGCAACCACAATAATCCAACCCATTCCGGTCTTTGTATTGACTACTTTTAAGATTCCTCCGATACCAATGATCGGTGCATACAGTACCATTCTTAGCAATATCGTAGAAACCATCTGTATCTGCTGGATATCATTCGTACTTCTTGTGATCAGGGATGCCGTGGAAAATTGATTCATCTCACGGTTCGAAAAGCTCAGCACTTGTCCAAAGATCCTGGTTCGTAAATCCATACCGATCTTTGCTCCGGTCTTAGAGGAAAAATATCCTGCAAAGATTGCTGCCGCTACCATTAAAATGGACAGTCCTAACATCTTTGCCCCGGTTACCCACAGATAATGTGTCTGTATCTGATCGGTATCATAATCCATGGCTTTGTATTCATCCTGTACATACAAAATTGCCATCTGTGAAACAATGGAATCACTCATGTTATCGTATTTTTCCAATGCTTCTTCTTCCTGCTGCAGTATCATATCCTTGGTAATGGCTCCTGCCTTCACGCCCTGCAAAAACTGGTCAAAATCCATCTCTTTGCTGCTTTTCATGCTATTGACCATTGCCATAGGCTTTGCTAAGATATCGTCGAGTTTTTCAATATCCTCTTTTTTATCGCTCTTTCTGACATATCGCTCAGTCTTCTCATCAAGCTTATATGCATCGCGGAGTGTTTTTTCATCCTTATCCTCTACAAAGAAGCAAAGTGTGTCGAAACTCTCCTTTCGCATCTCCTCCATTGCTTCATGCTCAATTCCTCCCTGTTCGATTCCGACATCGACAATATCCGATGTGTAGGAAGGAAGAGACAGATCACAATATGCCTGAACAACTAAAAGCAGTATGATCATGACCACTGCTCCTTTGTGCTCTGCTAAGTATTTAAAGATTTGCTTCATGTTTTTCCTCCTGCTTTTTTCTTTTTCTGTTCTGATTCTCTTCCTGCATGATCTCCGTGTATCGGTTCATTAAATGAATCAGCTCTTTGGTACGCTCCTCCCCCAGACGTTCTATAACTCCTGTGATAAATTCCTGCATCTGCCTGCGTACCTGCTGTTCTGCTTCTTTTCCGTCAGGCGTAATGCTCACCCGCGTATTCCGTCTGTCTTTTTCATCCACTCTTCGTTCTACATACCCCTTTTCTTCCATGCTTCTTAACATTTTTGAGACTGCCGGAGCCGTGATCCTCAGGCGCTTGGCAATATCGGATGCCAGCACACCCTGCTCACGGTTTCCGTTCTCTCTTTCAATGATCTCCAGCATGACAAACTCACTTTTGCGAAGACCTGTAAAGCAAAGATCCAGGTGCATCTTCATAAATCTATGCTGTGCCGTGATCAATTGTTCCTGAAGGTCCGCTATATACTCTTCCATGTGTATCACCTCTATTATTTAACCTAGTTATTAATTAACTATGTGAAGTATTATTTTAGCATGTTCTATCTCAATGTCAAGATTCGCTCACAATTTCTTCACTCTTTTTTACAATGCTCTTTTTGAAACACCTGCATCATTTCTCTTGTCAGGCTGATCTCCTCTATATCTAAGACGATCTCTTCTGCCGGCACCCACATTGCCTCCGCTAATTCGTCTTCCTGCCTGTAGATCGTAAGGTCTCCTTCTGCCTCTGCAAAAAAGCCAAACAGCAGACTCCCGGAAAATCCCCATGGCTGGCTCTTATAATACCGCAGATTCTTTACCCGTATCCCGACTTCTTCCATGACTTCCCTTTGTACCGTCTGCTCTATCGTTTCACCAAATTCTGCAAAACCGGCAATTAATGCATATTTTTTATATTCCCTGCCTGCATATTTTGTCAGGATCAGTTCATCGCCGTGACTGACCGCCACAATGACTGCCGGATTGATCCTTGGAAACACTTCATTCCCACATGCCGGACATTGCAGTTTTCTTTCGTTGTCATTTCTTAAGAGTTCTGTTCCGCATTTTCCGCAAAAATGATTGTTTTCATACCATGTATACAAATGATAGGCACTGACTCCTGCAAATCGCTCACGCTCAGGAAATGTTCGACGTAAACGGAACATCTTTTCATAGACATACCCCTCGACTTCTGTCTTTTGCGGCGAATACAACAGATAATAAGTGTCCTCTCCAATGGAAAAAAGGTAGATGAGCGTTCCCTCATCTGCCTTATTTTTTCTCCACTCACCGTATTTAGGATATGCAATCTGCATCTCTTCGTTGATCCTACAAAGCAGTTTTCCTGCGTCAAATATCATGATCCTGCTCTCGTCTTTCGGAGGCTTTGGATGATATTCATTTTTTAACTGCTCCACTCCAATATCCTGTATCATGCCTCTTCCTCTTTTCCTGCCATTGGTATCTGCAACCGCTCTATGATCTCGAATGCGACATCCTTTGGTGCTTTTTCATCCGTAACAATTTCGATATCTTTTGCTTTTTCATAATACGGCTGTCTTTCCTGCATCATCTGTCCAATATAGTCAGGATTCATGTTTCCATTTAAAAGCGGACGATCTTTTCCGTCTTTTACGTTTTCATAAATGGTCTGCGGGGTCGCACTCAACAAAATCACGGTGCCGCTTTTTTTCATCAGCCTCCGGTTGTTTTCCCGTAAAATAATTCCACCGCCACAGGATACGATCCGCTGCCCCTTTTTTGCATAGTCCTCTAATATATGACTTTCTAAATTTCTAAAATAGTTTTCCCCATATTTTTCAAAAATTTCCGGAATCCCCATATTTTTTTTCCGGACAATGACCTTATCGGTATCGACTTCCTCCCATCCGGTCCGTTCCCTCAAATATTTTGAGACGGTTGTCTTTCCAACGCCCATAAAGCCGATCAAATAAATATTTCCCTTTTTTTTCATCTTTCTTCCTCTTCTAACTGATACTCTTATGTATTTTTTCTAATACGGTCTTTA
>OMCH01001043.1_pt1 | contig 11702 bp, 2 predicted proteins | sample 1674341 | NCBI WGS metagenome assembly OMCH01 (sample SAMEA103958164, study PRJEB25191) | human gut metagenome | biome: human-associated habitat [ENVO:00009003]; feature: intestine environment [ENVO:2100002]; material: feces | place: Germany | collected 2013/2015
GTTTCGTATGACACCTAACGGAAATCATATGCTTCGGCTTTTAACTCACAGCTAACAGCTTATAGCTGACAGCTCACAGCTAATAACTTTTATCTTCTTACCGTCTTCCTCACCACGGCAGCAAACTCCTTACAATCGCTCCAGGTAACGAGGGACGGACAACGCTTATCCTCCAGTTTCCGGATTACATCCTATCCCCCGCCCACATAAAAATACGGTACCCATCATACCTGACGGATACCGTACTTTCTGTTTCTTATACTATTTCCTTGTCTTTGCTTTCCGGGTTACGCTTCCGGTGAAATATGGGAACCGTACACATCACGGTAGTCACCCTTTTCTTTATTACTTTCATTATTGACACGGACGCGTTCCACCTTATGCCGGTCATTATCCTTGCCGGAAATACGGTCGACACGGGTGCGGTCCAGATCCTTTATCCGATTGATTTCAGGATCGAATTCACCGATGGCTTTTGCCATATCGCTGTCAATAGGTGCGCCGTTCTGCAGTGCGCGGTAAATAATGGCCGCAAATTCATAGCGGGTCATGGTACGGTCACCTTTGAACTCACCGTCCGGATAGCCTTCCAAAAGACCTCTGTCCGCCAGTGATTTTACATAAGAGTATGCCCAGTGGTCTTTCGGCACATCGGGGAAATTAACATCCTTCATTACCGATGCCCCCGACTGCATGGCTCCGCGCATAGCTTTGATCTCAGCACTCTGCGCCTTGACAATCGCTTTCAGGTCTTCTACTTCCTTGGCCAAAGCTACCCGTGAGGTAGACACATGGTTGCCCTGTCCCAGCTTCACGCTGACTCCGGCATTCACCATGTTTTCTCCTCCGCCGAAGGAGCCTCCTACGCTGAACATGGTATCTTCATTCGGACGATAGAATGCGCCTACCGACACGGCATGGGCGTCTTTATAGTTGCCATAGCCGGCTGCCACATCCCACTTGTCATCCGGGTCGAAGTCCAGCGGGTGGAGGGCTGCCAGTGCTGCCGCTCCCGCTCCGACACGGTTCACACGGGTTCCCAGTTCATTGACGGCTCCTCCTATGTTGTTGATTGTCTGGTTTGTTTTCCACAGCTGCCCTCCGTTGACGGCGTCAGTGCTGTTTGCGCTGATGTCTCCGGCTGCTACGTTGGTGATTTTCTTGTTCCCTGCGTTGATACCGCTGTTGTCGATTTTCACGTCTCCCACGGTCAGGGTGTTAGTTTTCACGCTTTCCAAGCCTTTGAGATCTTTAGCCATGCGGACTTTCAGGTTGTTGTTGCCATCGGATACGACGCCGAGGTTGTCTTCCGTGGTCAGTTTGTTGGTATCTGTAATGCCTCCGATGACGTTGACCTGTTCGTTCAGTTTCTTCTTAATGACGTTTCCTGTATCGCCGCCGTATTTCATGCCGTCATTTAGGGTAGCCACTTCTTCTTTGCTTCCGTCCGGTTTCTCGTATACGATACGGGTCGTAGTCGTTCCCGGCGCGCCGTCTACTCCGGGTTTGCCGTCACGGGTAATGGAGATGTTTGTTGTTACGCCGTCTTTTCCGTTGATGCCGATTTTTCCGTCTTTGCCGTTTTCACCTGTGGCAACGATTGTTTCGGTTTTCAGGTTCTTGTCCATTTTGACGGTGAGGTTTCCGTTCGCGTCGGCAAAGGTTCTGATGTTTTCACCAGAGTATTCGGAGGCGGCTTTTGTCCCTTCTCCCTTGATGGTGACTTTTTCTCCCAGGTTACGGTGGAATTCTCCGTCATTGCCGGCAAAGTCCATGCCTTTATTTGTCAGTTCCGTGGATGTGTTGGTAATCTTTTGGTCTACGGCTTTGAGCTGGTCTTCTGTGGCGGCCTGCCCGCTGGTGATGTTGTTCGGATCCCAGGTTTTATTGGTCAGTCCGTTGACGGTTCCGTCTTTCCCGTTGATTTTCACTTTTCCGGCATCGATGTTTCCTGTCGTGCCGTCAATGGTGACTTTGTCTCCGGCTTTGATGATGCCTGTTGTTCCGTCGATGGATACCTGTTTGGACGGATCGGTTCCCAGTGTGACTTTGTCGCCGAGTCCGATAGTATATTCCGTGCCGCCGGACGCATTGGGTCTTTCGGTGATAGTTACATTGCTGTCTTTGGCTTTGACGGTCGTATGTTTAGCAGCTTCTCCGGCAACGGTATTCAGTTGGTTTACATTAACCGCGTCTGTGCCATTGACACCGGCCGCCACGTTGGTGATTTTGTTGCCGCCGTTGTCAAGGCCGTTCTTGGTGAGGGATACAGGATTTCCGGCTGCGCCGTTATTGATTGTAACGCCGTTATTATTCATAACTGTATCGCCGGTTGTCACGCTTTCGAGGCCTTTCAGGGCTTTGGCAAGGCGGACTTTCAGGTTGTTATTGCCGTCGGATACGACGCCAAGGTTGTCTTCTGTGGTCAGTTTGTTTGTGTCTGTAATGCCTCCGATGACGTTGACCTGTTCGTTCAGTTTCTTCTTGATGACGTTTCCTGTATCGCCGCCATATTTCATGCCGTCGTCCAATGTGGCCACATCATGTTTCGTACCGTCTTTTTCTTCAAGAACGAGACGGGTAACATTGGTACCGTCAACAGCCGGCTTGGCATCGCCGCTCTTCATCGTAAGCCCGTTAGCCCCATTGGCACCATTCAGGCCGATGGAACCGTCTTTACCGTTGATAGCGACAGCAGAACCGTCTTTGCCCTTGACTCCGATGGAACCGTCTTTTCCGGCCGCCCCCGTTTTACCGACGGTAAGCTCGTCATTCAGCTTCAAATCATAAGTGGCTTGACCATTATTGTCTGTCTTGGTAATAAGCAGGTTTCCATCAGTACGATTTTCCTGCCCGTCCACTTTAACGATGGTATGTTTCCCTGCTAATTCTTTTACTTCATTCAACTGACCGCCATTGACAGCATCTTTAGAGTTAGGGGCTACGTCTCCATCCGCTACATTGGTGATTTTCGCACCGCCAACGCTCACCGTATTTGTCGTATCACCGAGAGTAATTTTTGCACCCGTTGTAGTACCGCCGGGAGCGGTCTTCTGATTGGAAATCGATGTGATTCCTGTCAGATCGCCGGATACATTCACCGCATAGGTTTTGACCGTACCATTCGCTCCGGCTTCTGTACCGGGGGTAACGGTCGTATTTTTACCATTGACAACTTTTACCGCATCCGCCGCAATATCGTTAATAACAGTCTTGCCCGCATTGGTAATGTTATCCAAGTTAGTATTCGCCTTATCACCCAGCTTGGTATCCATTGTAGGCTTATCGTAGTAATTATTGTTCAGATAGGTATTCACTGTATCACCGGTTACAGTCTTATTATCTCCGGCAGCAATCGTACCTCCGCCGATATTATTGATTGCCGTTTTTGTAGCCGCATCCAATCCTACTGTATAAGCGATAACGCCATTAGCATCTTCTGTACCGCCTGTTACAGACACTTTGCCGCCAGCTTCAGCAGCCAATGTTGTCTTGGTCGCACTGACCACATAATCAACATGACCATCTACGGCAGTCGTATTTGTGACAGTCGCCTGCTTGGCACCGGTAACAGTAGCTTTCGCTCCGGCAACCGCCTTCTTCACATCTCCGATATTGGCTGCATTGGAATCTGTCGTTCCGCCACTGGCCACATTCGTAATAGGCGCATTATTCGCATTGATACCGTTATTTGTCACATAGGTCTTTCCGCCTACGGTCAGTCCGTTGTTATTGATGACCGTATTGCCCGCTGTGACGCTGTCCACTTTCACGTCTTTCGCCAGTTTAATATTCAGCGTATCTGTCCCGTTGGATACCACGCCGATATTTCCGTCTGTCAGCTTAGATGTATCTGTCACACCGCCGATGATATTCGTCTGTTCGCCTAATTTTCGGGTAAACTTATTAGCCGCGGCTGCCGCATCTTTCACATCGCCTGCATAGGCCACGCCTTTATCTACTTCTGAGGTTACCGCATAGAGCTGGCTGCCATTGATGGCATCGGTAGAAGTCGCGGAAATACGGCCGGCCGCCACATTGGTAATTGTCCGTTCTGCGCCTGCCTTGCCTACACTTACTGTGGAAGCCGGATTTACTCCTGCGAAATTATGTACTACGCCATTGATTGTTGCGGAGGGCGTCGCCACAGCAGCTGCTGTTTCTGAACCATTGCCGATAGCCACGGCATTTTCATTGGCCACTTTTGTATTATTGCCAAGAGCAACGCCATTCTTCCCTGTCACGGATGCATTGCTCCCCAGAACCATAGCCCCATCAGCAGAAGCTGTGGAATTATTCCCTACCACATAGGCATTATCCGTTGTGACGGTATTCTTATAACCGAAAGCACCTGCCGTACTTCCTTTGACCGTACCGGCAGTAACCTTCTTAATTTTATCGCCATTGGCTTCTGTCGTTTCCGTAATGGTGGCGGAACCAATCGTATTGCCGCCACCGATCGCATAGGAATTATTCCCATAGACTTTGTTATCCGTACCGACAGCCGAAGAAGCTGCACCAGACGTGGTGCCGTCCGTCATGTCAAAGCCCACCGTATTCGCATCGCCGACAGCTGTAGATTTATTTCCGTAAGTCTCCGCCCGACTGCCGAGTGCCAGAGACTTATCGCCCCAGCTCCGCGCCATGACGCCGATACCGGTGCTGGCAATCCCCTTCGTCAGTGTATTGACGCCAATCGCCGTCGAACCTGTACCATAAGACTGAGTCATCATACCGATAGCCATACTGGCATTCCCTATAGAAGCAGTATTCACATAATTCTTACTGTCATTGATAGCTGCACTTCCCAATGTCGTCCCGGGATATAATACAGCCAGTTCCCGGTTAAAGTTTTTCTGCACACCGGCGGTCGCCATGTCCGGAATGGCAGCCGTTAGAACAGGTTTTGCCTTATCAATATCATCCCCGCCGATGGCAATGGAAGAATGCCCGATAGATCTTGAGTCAGCGCCTATGGATGTGGATTGGGTACCATAAACTTTAGCCCGGCTGCCGATGGCTACGCCCTGTGAATACTCCGGCTTATCCGCCGGATTAGTTACATCTTTTCTGAGCAGGCAGGCTTCCGCTCCGGCGCCGAGAACCACATCGCCCCGGGAGCCGTAGGAAGCGGCCTCCGCTCCCATGACAACCGCGCCATTACCGCCTTGGGGATGATTATGATACTGGGAAACCGTGCTCTTCGCCTGGCGGCCAATGACGATATCCCCGTTTTCCGTCGCTGTTGCATTATTCCCGATGGCGATGGTGCTCGCAGTAAACTGCTCACTGACCCGCTTCTGACCTAAAGCCTGGGCTCCCCGTCCTATGGCAACACTGTTTTCAGCAGTCGCTCCTGACTTTGCCTGCAACCCTGCCACAAAAGAATTCGTTCCATCAGCCTCTGTCAAGGTTCCGATAGCGGTAGCATGGCCTGCCGTCGCCTTAGCACTGTCACCTACCGCCACGCTGTCACCGCCGGTAGCGGAAGCACCCGGACCATACTGTGTATTCGCTTCCGCCACCCCCGGCATCAGGCATCCTGTAAGAGCAAGGGCGCACAGAAACGCGCGGATGGGCAGGCTCTCCTTTTCAGAAGCCACCCCCCCCATTTTTTCCATTGCTACCGGCAATTTCTGAAACCACTACATAGCAGCGCTTCACCCGGCTCCAAATGACTTTGTAAATCTGATTCATAATTTTCCTCCCTCATAAATTTCATCCTTAAAAACAGATGATGGGATATACTCCAAAAACAGGAGTTACCATTCATCAATCAAAATCATTATAGTTCAAAACTCCCATAAATCAAAGAACAATCACTTTTATCAAAACAACCGGCTTCTATTTTATATGTAATGAATTATTTACCGGCTGCGATATGCGAACCGTATATGTCGCGGTAATCACCCTTTTCTTTATTGCCTTCATTATTGACACGGACGCGTTCTACTTTATTCCTGTCATTATCTTCGCCGGAAATACGGTCTACCCGGAAACGATAAGCTTCTCTTACCTTTTCCATCTCAGGACCAAATTCTTCCATAGCTTTACCCATATTTCCATCAACAGGCGCCCCATTCTGCAGCGCGCGGTAAATAATGGCCGCAAATTCATAGCGGGTCATGGTACGATCCCCTTTGAATTCACCATCCGGATAGCCTTCCAAAAGACCTCTGTCCGCCAGTGATTTCACATAGGAATAGGCCCAGTGGTCTTTCGGCACATCGGGGAACTCTACATTCCTTACAGGCTGTCCCGCCATCTGTCCGATGATCTGCCGGAACTGTTCATTTTGCGCTTCCAGACGGGTAACCGCATCTTTCAGGTCAACAATTTCTTTTGCCATAGCTACTTTGGATGTAGACACATGGTTGCCCTGTCCCAGCTTTACGCTGACTCCGGCATTCACCATGTTTTCTCCTCCGCCGAAAGAGCCTCCCACGCTGAACATGGTGTCTTCATTGGGACGGTAGAATGCGCCTACCGATACTGCATGGGCGTCTTTGTAGTTGCCGTAGCCGGCTGCCACATCCCACTTGTCATCGGGGTCAAAGTCCAGCGGATGGAGAGCCGCCAGTGCTGCCGCTCCCGCTCCTGCACGGTTCACACGGGTTCCCAATTCGCCTACTTTATTGGTTACATTTTTTATATCCTGCGTGGAAGCGATGCCGGAAACGGAATAAGTGCTGCCGTCATTACGGGTGAAGTTCAAGGTATTCCCGTCAAGTGCTGCGGATGATGTATAACGATCCTTCAGGCCGGTGATGGTCGCTGTCGTTCCGTCATTATTTATCAAGGTAGCACTGCCTGTACCATTCGCAGCATAGGTAGCCGTGCCGCCGGTTACTACCGTGTCTTTGGCATTGACGGTATATGTCGTCGTATTCCCGGTTTTCTTGGATGTTACGGTTACATTGTCTCCCGCTTCTACCTTTGTCTTTTCAATTCCCAGACTGCTTGTATCGACGGACAGGTTATATCCGACTTTCTTGCCGTTTTCCACTTTATCCGTAATCTTTACTGTCCCGTCCGTAGATTCCATCTTGGGTCCGCTGACAGTGTATTCTTTCCCGCCGTCGGCATTGGTGCCTTCCGTTACGGTTGCGTAATCTCCCGCTTTCACGGTGGTATGTTTCTTTTCCGCCGCTTCTGCCTTGGCTTCCACTTTCTTCAGCTGTGCCACATTGACAGCATCGGTATCTGCCGCACCGGCCGCTACACCGGTGATCTGGCGGGTGATACCTTTGGACGCATCGCCTACAGAAACGGCGTTTGCTGTCGATTTCCATACGCCTGTCGTATCGTTGGAATGATCGGCACCGGAAATATCATAACCGATTTTACCTTTTTCCGTGGACGCCACAGAACCGCTTCCCAGCGCTACCGCATCGGATACAGACGCTTTCGCACCCTCACCCATAGCTATGGAATTTTCTGCAGCGGTTTCTACAATGCCGCCGGAAACAGCAAAACTGTTCCGTGCATTTGCCTTGCTATTATATCCCATGGCGGTAGAATAGTCACCTTTCGCCTCTGACAATCCGCCGCTCGCCAAAGACCAGTTGCCTGCCGCTGTCGTACTGCCACCCATGGCTGTAGAACCGACACCGGTAGCCTGTGTCTTACTCCCCATCGCCGTGGAAGCGATTCCGGAAGCAGTGGTATCTGTTCCCAGGGCGGTAGATGACTGTCCTTCCGCTTTTGTATCACTTCCCAAGGCTACCGACCAAGTCCCGGACGCTTCCGTGTCCTTTCCTAATGCCACGGAGTCCTGCCCGGTCGCCTTCGCCTTATCACCGCCCGCTATAGCATGTGCGCCGCTGGCTACGGATTCAAAGCCGAATGCGGTAGCAGCCCCGCCGGTAGCAATCGTACCGCTGCCCATGGCGGTCTGTGCATGGTTCCCCGCCCCCGGCTGTCCGGAGGGGGCGCCGGCCTGTGTATTGTAACCTAATGCGACCGACTCAAGACTGTAGGCCTTCGCGCCGTGACCGATCGCCACAGTCCCTTGATTTTCAGCCAAAGTACCTGCACCGATAGCAACAGACCCCCATCCCTTCGCCTGCGCATTATTGCCTACGGCAAAAGAGAAGTCGCCCGACGCATTCCCGCCGGTCAGCGCCGTTGCTTTCAGACCGCCTGCCTTGGCAGCCACACCGACTGCCAGCGCACGATCACCGGTGGCACCGTCATTATTATAGTTTTCATCACTGCTGTTGCCCTTCACGGAAAAGAAATGAACTTTCGCAGCATCAGCGGCAGCTTTTACCGCTTTCAACTGTGCCACGTTGACGGCGTCGGTATCTTCTTTCCCTGCCGCCACGTTGGTGATCTGGCGGGTAACTTTCGTATTTCCTGCCGCATCACCGACAGACACAGCGGAAGCCGTCGATTTCCATACGCCTGTCGTATCGGAGTTATGATTTGTGCCGGAAGCGTCATACCCCACGGTGCCCTTATCAACGGAAGCGACAGATCCACTGCCGAGTGCCACGCCGCCTGCCACGGTCACGTTGGCTTCACTGCCGATGGCTACAGCATTCTTCACGCTGGTACTGGTACCGTTTTGAGACGAACCGATGACAACGCTGCCGTCGGCACCTGTCAGTGTTCTCTTATCCCCAAAGACAACAGCGCCATTGGTGTTAGTTACATTATTTTCAGAACCGATGACGGAGACGTTGCTTACCCTGTCTGCCGTATTCTTATAGCCGTCAATCAGATTGTATTTGCTGATATTACCCCTCGTACCTTTTAAAGTATTATTGACACCGACAATCTGGGATGCCTGCGCCCAGTCGGCCGTATTGCCGCCGCCAAGAGCCATTACGGCGCCGCCGGATTCATTGTCTTGGATTGCTTTACGCAATTTCGCCGACATTTCATCAGGTGTATTGGCACCGCTGGCCACGCCGGAAATATTCTTGATAGAATTGGTAATATTATTGCCAGCCCCGAAAATCAAAGAACCGTTGCTGTTTTCCGTCGTATTGGCCAAACCGACAATGCTGTTGGCTATGCCGCTGTATTGGCCATATCCCTTCGTACGGATACTGTTCAGCGACCCGACAACACTGGCCCCGAAGTTCTGCCCCGTATACATTCTGTTAAATCCGCCGGATCCGTTAAAGTCGCCGGACGCAATAGAATAGGCACCCACCATCGTGCCGAAGACAGCCTTGTTATAGCTGTTGCTTCCGATAGTCGTCATATTGACAACTGTGCCTTCACCGTTCGTATTCGCATTGATCGATGTTCCGCCCATTGTACCCGTATAGGTATGTGCGCCGATCTGCACGCTGCCCGTACGGGCATAGGCATTCGTGCCAATAGCAATGCCCGTGGCGACACGGTCTTTATTAATCGGATTGTTATAAGCACCGGATATGGATGCAGGCCAGTTGCTCCGGTCAAGGCCGAGCTCCGCTTCCTGGCGGCCGCCACCGTTTAATACATAGGCCTTCTTGCCGATGGCAATACCGCCAACCAGATCCACGTTGGAAGCAACATTCGCTCCGTCGCCGATGGCGACCGTACTGGTGGAATCGGCCTTGGCACCGCTGCCGACAGCCACGGATCTTATCCCTGTCGCCTGTGCACTGTAGCCACCTGCAAAGGCTCCTTCTTTAGTAGCACGGCTTGCCGCGCCTATGGCGGTAGCGTTCACATCATTAGCCTGTGAGTTGTAGCCGAAAGCAGATCCGCCTTCTCCGGAGACGGAGGAGCGATTGCCCACGACCGTCCCGTTCTTTTTCGTCACATTCGTGCTGTACCCGATAGCCGTGCTTTCTTCGGCATCCTTCTGCACCTTCGCAGCAATACCGGCTGCTGTGGAATTCTTCCCGCCGGCACCGGCCACAGCACTGACCGTACCTTTATTATTTGTCACAGGAGCCACAGCTGTATTTGTCGCATTGACGTGGAAATAAGACACCCCGTCGGCGGTAAACTGCTTAGCCAGCCCCTTTATCTGTGCCACATTCACGGCATCCGTATCTTCGGTACCTGCTGCCACTCTGGTAATCTGACGGGTATTCGCACTATTGCCTACAGATACTGCACCATCAGTTGCTTTCCACGTACTATCATTAATTGTCGATACCGCCCCGGTTGTAAAATCATACCCTGCCCTACCGGACTTGCGCTCTGCGACAGAATTCCGTCCCAAAGCAATCCCGCCTTCCGCATCGACAAAGCTTGATGCGCCTAGCGCCACACCACTTTTAGCTCTTACAGTAGCTTTAAACCCTGCCGCTGTACCATTTTCCGCCTTGACACTTGCTTCACCGCCAATAGCCGTTCCATTCTTACCGTCTTTTGTAACACCGGTGTTTTCGCCGAGAGCTACGCTATTTAAAGCCATAACATTTGCTTCATTGCCGATGGCTACACTATTTGTAGCATCGACCTCTCCATTGTAAACCGCCTTTATTTCTCCCGTTGTCGGATCAATCGTTGTCGCTACATTAAAATCACTTACACCAACACGGGCATTCTGTCCAATTGCTACTGCATCTTTAGACGTAGAGCCGATAGTATTATAAAATCCGGCCGCAAAACTATGCTCTCCTCCTACTTTATTGGTATTCCCCACCGTCACTGCCCAACGGGCGGTATTCAGATTGGCGCCGCCAAAAGCGAAAGAATTCATTGAACCCACTTGGTTACTGTTTCCATAAGCAAAAGAATTAATCTCGGAAACAATATTGTTCATTCCATATGCTTGGGAATACATTTTCCACACGGTATTTTGGAGTCCGAATGCATATGTTCCCATAGCATGCACCTTATTAGAATGCCCCACAGCCGCGCTATCATCACCTTTTGCGGTATTACTTTCTCCTATGGCTAAACCTCCCATACCTTGCGCAATATTTCTTGCGCCTACAGCCAATGAACCACCAGCCATTGCTTTATTCCCATTACCGACAGCCATGGCACTATCGGCGTCCGCTATACTATTATAGCCCACTGCCAACGCGCGTTCACCGGTCGTTTTCGCATTTTTGCCGACAGCAGTAGAATCCACCTTTTGGGAAGATGATCCTGTGCCGATGGCAATACCCGGACCATCACCGGACGGGTTAGTCGCCGGCGCGGCATCAGCCATATAACCGCCCATGAGGACTCCCATCCCCACAGCTGCTGTCAGCGCTGTTTTCACCATTTTTCCCGAAGCGTTCTTCGTGTGGTTTTTCGCCAGTTCCGATGTCACCACATAAGCATTTTTCGCCTTACTCCATACGATCTTGTAAACCCTATTCATATTTTCCTCCCAATTTTTAAAGAAAATAAAAATATAAAAGAGCCGTTATGTTTTACCCTTCGCGTTCCGTCTCCCCTCCCCCTGTCATACAATCGGCTTCAGATTTTAACAGATAAATCCCACAGATTACACCAAACTATTTTTCTGATATTTTTTGATAAACATATTTTTATATAATATGACATTATATATCTAAAATAATTATAAATCAACCAAATTGCAATATCAAATCAGACAGTCCCATGAATCGAAATATCAAATTGGTCACACAAATAATTGTTTGTGTCACTCGATTTTATAGTCAGCCCCTGTACCACTTTACCAGCTTCCTCACCACGGCAGCAGATCCTTCGCTGCCGCTCAGAATGACGCCTTACCGTCCGTCATCACTCAGAACGGGGGCAGAAAAAGAATCTTCATTCTATTCTTTTGC
>OMCH01001048.1_pt1 | contig 11685 bp, 6 predicted proteins | sample 1674341 | NCBI WGS metagenome assembly OMCH01 (sample SAMEA103958164, study PRJEB25191) | human gut metagenome | biome: human-associated habitat [ENVO:00009003]; feature: intestine environment [ENVO:2100002]; material: feces | place: Germany | collected 2013/2015
CTCTTTTTCAAAATTAAAATAATTTAATAATTCTTCTATCGCTCTTCGAATCTGCTTCCAGCTCGTTGCCTGACCTATTTCAAGAATCAGAATAAGTACCTGAATTTCTGCTCCAAGCTCCCATTGGATCTTATACATATTTACGATGTTCAGACTGAAACGAATCAGACAATCTTTCAGTGTCTCGGGAAAACAAAACTGCCCCTCCAGCATTTCACATAATTCTTCAAAGCACTTTTCCAGCTCTTTTTTTCTTCCCGCCAACGTACAATCTCTTGCCCGTAATTCAAGTTCTGCAGGATATTTCAATGGAAGAAGCTCCAGTTCCCGTCCCGCTATTCCCTTCTCACTGATCAGCACACCTCTTCCAAGCGTCAGATTCCACTGCCGCAATAACGGTATTTTTGTCCGATATTGCCAAAGATCCATCATATGATCGATTCTTTTCCACACGCAGACTACATCCCCATTGAGATTACTGCATAACATAGGGACAATATTTTCCTGGAAGTATTGCTCTGCCATTTCAAATTCCGCTGTCTGATATACAATCACAAATATTTCCTGCCATACTTCCAATGGAAGAATGCAGACTCTGAATTTATTTTCTTTTTGCAGACTTCTTTTCAGCAAATGAACTGCTTCTGCTTTATTTTTTTCAAAATCTTCCCCCAACCACAAAATAAACATCCCACAAGAGTCTTCCACCGTAAATCCATAATTTCTGACTGTAATCTCATTTAATTTATTCTCCGGCTGATACTGCCCGTTCATACACCCGATCAGGAGATTCTCCACTGTAAAAGATGCATTCAGCCAATACTCATTTCTCATTTTTTCGCAGATCTGCATCAATGCCCTTTTTAACTCAAGCGGACGGATAGGTTTCATGATATACCCGTCCACGCTCAATTCAATCGCCTGCTTTGCATATTGAAAATTTTCCGTTCCACTCAAAACTACCACTTTAAAATCAAATGCTTCTGCACGAAGTTTCTTCAACATCGACATTCCATTCATTCGTGGTAATTCTATATCCATAATCACCAGATTCGGACGCAATGCACTGATCAGCTCATAGCCCGACTGTCCATTCACGGCTGTCCCTACCAGTTCATAACCGGAATCAACTTTTTGCAGGATTGACTGTATCTGCTGCAGTATTTTTTCGTCTTTCTCAATAATTACAGCCCGCACTTATCTGCCCCTTTCAAGAATCTTACTGCCTGCTTTCGTTTATCTTATCGTCTATTTCATGGTTGCATCATTCTTTGCATTATAACATATCTTCCTGTTATCAGAAAAGAAAAAGCAAAAGGACTTTGAATCCCTATATGCTCCTTTGAGATTCTGTCCTTCTGCTCTCTCTAAACTAAATTCTATTTTTCTCTCATTTATCTGCTCTCATTTACATCTGTCGCAAATGTTGATGGAGATATTTTTCTCTTGTTGCCATCCCACCTCTGATATGTCGTTCTGATTTATTCATGTCCAACACTTTTCGTGCCTCCTGTGCCAGAGAGGGATTGATTTGAAGAAGCCGTTCGGTGACGTCTTTATGTACCGTACTCTTACTTATCCTGAATTGCTTCGCAGTCTGTCTCACCGTCGCACTATTTTCTATAATATAGTCTGCGATTTCCACCGCCCGCTCCTCAATATAATCTCTCATGGAAAAGCCCCTGCATCGTTTATTTTTTACAATCTATGCAGAGGTCTGAAGATGTATGTCTGAATTGTATATTCAGACAATATCTCCTGATCATCCGCGACATATGGCAATTCATATACAGGGGGCACTTAGTTTTTCTTCCTTATCCCCCGGATCGCCAACACGATTCCCGTCCATATAATCGCCGTTCTTGCCAGCCACTCAACTTCGCCGCCAATGATATAACAGATCAGATATATGATAACTACTGCAACAATTATTTTCACAATATTATCTTTTTTCTCTTTCTCATTCTGCAGACGTTCTGACACAGCTCCGATGGTATTCTGATCTAGATTCATCTTTCTGAAAATAGCTCCAAGGACCTGAACTGCAGGATTCTCGAGCACCCGCTCTCCTCTTCCGTTGGTGATTTCTTTAAAAATTTTGGACATCCAGTTCGTATAAGTTATTCTTCTCATAAATCATATTCCTTTCTGCTGCTTCATTGCTGCCGTATTGATTCAGTCTGTATTCATTTGAGAACTGCATTTACAACTTATTTTTTTAAATAAGCTTTCAAATTTGTGTAACAAAAATAAGAACCAGATAAGAGTTCCTCATCTGATTCTTATTATCTCATTTCAGGTGTCCTTTTGTATGGACACCCTGCTTTGCATTTTTAACGCTGCATCTTAGTATCTTTTTCTTTTCAGCACGGTTACAACCGCCCCTGCTGCCAGTATCATCAGTGCAAATGCTCCTGCGATCGGTGCAGTATCTCCGGTCTTGACTGCTCCGTTAGCGGATGTGCCATTTCCTTTGCCTGATCCATTTCCATTAGCTGTTGTATTTCCATTATTCTGACCATTGTTGGAATTACCGTTCTGGTTATCCTTTCCATCATCAGACTTGGATTTTACAACCAGGTTATTGATTGCATCATGAATTGCATCTGCATAAGCATCTACTTCTGCCTGCTTGGACAATGGCTGATTTCTGTCGACCTTGGCGATCGCATCTTTCAGTGTCTTCACAGTTGCGTCTGTATAAATACTCAGATCAGCCGGTACTTTTGCAAGTGCTTCATCCACTTTCGTGTAATCTGCCTTGATCATTTTCAGTGCTGCCTGTGCATTTTCAAATCTTGCTTTTGCTGCCTGGAACTCATCTGCTGATACATTTCCTGTACTGCTGTCCAGTGCCATCAGTGCATCGTAAGCTTCCTTATACTCTGTATAAGTCTCTTCTGTGTAATCTCCTGCTTCAGACTTGAACTGAATCTTATCTCTGTAAGCATCCATATCTGTTGCTCTTAATACAAGACCATCGATTGCATTGCGGATAGACTGTACTGCTTCTGCAATCTGTTCTGCTGTACCGGATGTCTTCAATGCATTCATGTTATCCGCATTTACAGTTGCTGCCAGAACTGTATAGGAATCTGTTGTATAATTAGCTGCTTCATATTTTGCTGCATCACTTAATGCTGCATTCAGTTCCACGATGCTGATAAGATTTGCTTTCGCATCCTGCATAGCACGGATATTGGCATCTGCCTTTGTCTCATCATCAATCTGGCTTTCAGCCTGTGCGATAGCTGCTTTCAGGACTGCATAGCTGTCGCTTGTGTAATTTTCCGCATTGACTTTCTTCATCTCATCAATGACTGTCTGTACTGCGGATGTATCTTTCAGTACAAGTGCTCCTTCTGCTGCCCGCAGAGCTGTCTCTGCTTCCTGTACACTTTCTGTTGTTCCATTTGCAAGAACAGCATTTGCTGCATCCAGTGCATCACTGTAATTCTTCCAGCTTGCTGCTGTATACTTCTTTTCATTTCCCTCATGCCGTTCATTGCATTCTGCGATCACGCTCTTCAGACTTCTCACATCAACTAATGCTGTAATACTGTCTGTATAAGCTGCTTTCTTTGCTGCGATCTCTGTCGGATTAACTCTTGTAGTATTATCTGCTTCGATCAGATCACTCAGAGCTTTCTTTGCATCGGTATATGCTTTGGCAGATGCTGTCGTATAATCATCTGCATTATACTCAACTCCTGCCTGAAGCTCCAGTTCAGCAAGTTCTCTTTCTACTTTTGAATACTCAAGAGCTGCTTCTTTTTCTTCAATCTGAGTCTTCAGCTTTTCTGCTGTATCCTGGGAAAGATTATCTGTATCTTCCAGTGCTGCCACAATCTTATTGAGTACAGTTTCATATGCTGTAAATGTCTTGGCTGTATAAACTTCAACCTCTCCGTCTTTCTGGCTCTTCTTCTCTGCAACTGCCCTGCGAAGTGCCTCAAGAACTGTAGCATTTGCTTTTACTTTTGCCTTACTGCATGCAGTCTTCAATGCACCTGCTGCTGTATCAACTGTATCCTGTGTAGCATACTCATTCGTTTTCAGTTCTTCAGCAACTGCTTTCGCTTTATCTACTGCTGCTTTAGAATCTGTTGTCCAGTTTGCTGCATCACTGCTTCCTGTTGCCGCAATCGCCTCATTCAGCTTTGTCTTGTCAACTGTAGCTGCTGCCTTACTGCTTGTCTTGATCATTGAAATTTCCGGAATATTTTCACCCCAGGTTACTGTTACATCCAAAATTCTTTTATCTGAAGCTACAGCAAATTCATTGATTGCCTGGCTCAGTTTACCAAGTGTAACTCTCTGGATATTACTTCCATCTTCATTTGCAATTCTTGCAGTTATAACTGCATCAGATGCTGCTCCATTCTGGATCATACGGATCGTTCTCTTTGCCTCCAGATCAGAAATGCGATAAGTAAATGATCCATTTGCTTCTGACGGCTTGTATACCGTACGGTAATCTTCTTCAAATACATTGGAAGGTACTTTTCCTTTTTCTTCGATCACGGTCGATACGATATCTCGATTTGACTCTGTAGAGATATAGGCTCCACCATTGATCTGGATCTCATAGAAATCAACCCATCTGTAACTGTATGTCTTAAGCGGTACAACTCTTAAGTAACGTCCGCTTACATTCAGCCCTGTCTGCTCTGCATACATATTTCCAGGATTCTCACTGTCATGTGTCAGAGCTGCATAATCTTTTGCTGTATCTGTATTGGCTGTATTCTCGAAAGAATTATTTCCTACAGTCAGCACTGTTGTCCAGTTTGCTGCATCAGGATCATTTGCTACTTCAAATTTTGCATAACGCAGGAAATCAAGACTTGTCTCTTTTACATAGTAACGGATGGACTTGAAGTCGATCGTCTGTCCAAGGTCAAACACGATCTTCTTTCCGCTATCCTGCACACCTGTGATCGTTCCATATGTTGTAAGGTCTCCGTCAAAAACATTATTGACGTTTCCACTTCCACGCATATCACGGCTTGCATCGTTCTGTGCAAAATCACTGGTTACTGTCTTTTCACCAATAAATTCATACGTTACTGTGAAAGCATCCCAGCTTACATCCACTGCTGCATCTGTATCATTATAAAGTCTGATATAACGTGCATCGGCTGCCTGGGACGGATCTGTTACCGCTGTCCACTCTACCCCATTCATAGAAGTCTGTAACTTCAGTGAAGTTCCTGTCGGACTGGTAATTCCTGTCACCGCCTTGATATGTCCAAGATCGATTCCGATATACTTTCTGGCTCCTACGCTTAAGGATGCTGCATTCAGTGATACAGTTCCTTCTGCTGCTGTTCCAAGGACCTCACAGTTCTCGATATTTGTAAATACGTTATCTTTTGTTCCTGTATTATTTACTCTTTCTGTTACCGTAAATTCTGAGAATCTCGCCCAAGTCTGTCGATATTCCAGATTGCGGATACGGATATACTGTGCAGAAAGTCCGTTTAATTCAATATCCAGTACATCAGTTCCTGAAGTTGTTCCTGTATGGGATTCATATCCCGGAACGGCTGTCCAGCTCGTTCCATTTACAGATGTCTCAACTGTATATTTTACAAACTTATCACCATTGGACGGTGATCCTACTGCGATATGTACACTTTCCAATGTTGCAACCTTTCCAAGATTGTATCCAAGGAAATCATCTACATTTACAGCATCACCAGTACCTGTATTAAACCAGATAAATGTACTGTCATTTCCGTCACGAAGGAGTGATTCTGATCCCTGGTAAACACTCCAGCGATCCGGCTTCATTAATGTATAACTGAGTTCGCTGTCGTCTCCGTCATCTGTATTCTCATCTTTGTTGATCGTGATCTCATTAACCTGCAGCCATGCATCTGCTGCATTGTCTGCTGTTGCGATCAGGCGGATACCCATTGCTTCAAAATCTTTCGGAAGATTTTCTTTTGCAACACTTACTTCCTGGTTCTGGTTTCTGACACCTGCAAAACTATTGTTCATGCCTGTAAGCTCCAGATCTTTCCAGGTCTTTCCATCGGTTGTGTACTGCAGCTTTGCCTGATCCATATGATCTTTTCCTGCTCCAAGAAGGAACCGGATATCATTGATCTTGATTGCCTTACTGTAACTTACTCCGATATAGGTACCTGTTGTAATCTTATTCGGTGTCTTATAAATCGCACTTGTGCTGTCATCTCCGTCAAATAAGTTATCCGCAGAGCCTGTCGGTGTGTCTGTACGGCTTGTGATGTATTTACGGATCACTTTGTCCGGATTCAGGGCAAGTTCTGCTTTGCCTGATACATATTCAGCCAGTTTTTTAATAAACGGAACAATATGCTGTACTCCAACTTCTGCGACTTCCTGATAATTTACATACAGGAAATCATGCGTCTTGGACTGTGCGAATGCCGTTTCTCCTTCTGTATTGTATTCCACAACTGCGGATACATCTCCGTTCAGAGAACTCTTTACTCCATTCAGGTATGCAATCGCTGCATCTGTTGTATCTTTCCAACAATCCAGCCAGTAAACAATCTGATTTCTGATTGCCTCATTACCTGATTCTTTATACAATGCTGCTGCATCCTGAAGTGTCTGGAATTCCTGGATCAGATCATCCACATCTGCTTCTGTGACCGTTTCCGTTTCCAGTTTATCTTTAAATGCGTTGAGTTTTTCCTTCAGTTCTACTGACTCCTGAAGCTCAGTTACACGGCTGTCCATATTCTGATTGATCATATGCTTGGACAACTCTCTGAGTGCATCACTTGCTTCTGTCTCTACTGCCGAATTATGATCTACAAATGAAAATGCGTCTTCCCATGTCTGATCTGCATCGGCATCTGTATCCCAGATATTCCATGCATAGGATGCATTTGCAAAAATAGCTACTTTACTTGGCTCTGACTGCTGCATCGGGTTCAGCATGATTCCCTGAATCTTAGACGCATCAACACCACCATGAAGGAATGTGCTGTTACCACCCATGATCAGATGCTTATGTGAGTTATCTGAACAAGGCCAGTTGATCCACATGAAAGGACCTCTTCCTACATTATTTGTAAATGTAGTAGTAAAATTATTTGTAACCTCACCCCAGACACGTCCACCGGTCATAACGATCTGTACATTTTCCGGTACACTCTTCAGGGCCTGAAGTTCACTGGAACTTCCATTTCCCATATAATCATACGGAACGAACGGAAGTGTCATCTTCATATCAGGGTATTCCTGCTTCACCTCTGCCAGCCAGGTACTCATATCGTTCAGAAGTCTTACTTCATTTGCTGCTCCCGGATTTACAAAGTCATCCGCAAGAATCGCAATCTGACGTACTCCTGCATCAATTACCTGCTTAAACTTTGCTTTCAATTTTGCAAGATCTTCATTATAGTGTGCATCTGTATCAAAGCGGAAGTTATTTCCACTCGGAAATGGATGCAGGGCATACACAAATCTGCACTTGGAAGCATTTCCAGCTTCTGCAAGTGGTCTGATCTTACTCTCTAACTCTTCATCTGTATAGAGTTCATTCCATTTCGTTCTGTGTTTCGGATCATCCTTTGGTGCATAGAAATAAGCATTTAACTTATAGTATCCCCCCCATGTCATCAGATTCACACGATCCTCTGTAGACCATGGATTTCCATAATATCCTTCAATAAATCCACGGCTTACAACATCTGCATAATCTTCAATCGTAAAATTTCTGATCGACAGGCTCTCTGTCTGTGCAAGTACATGATACAGTGTCGTCAGTCCATAAAAACTTGCATCTGTATCTTTTCCCAATACAGCAATCGTATTGTTGTCACTTTTCAGGAAATAGGAATCGGTATGATCAAATAATGAAGTATCTACATGATATCCATCTACGATCTGATCATCTACTGTTCCGTCCGATCCGTAAACTCCTACATAAATGTTCGTTGCACCACTCTTTTCTGCATCTGATTCTGTCACATTCAGACCTTTCAGTTCTGCAGTCTCTTCAAGTCGTGCTTTTGTTGCATCGTCAATATCCTCATCATAAATGACATTGACATTCTTTTTCAGGATGTAGCTTCCATCCTGATACGTCATTTCCTGAGGATTCGGATAAAGCTTATATGTAACTTCTTCCGCTTCCTCAGCCTTTGCCGGTATTGCAGTCATCGGCAGAACCATTGCCACCGCCAGCACTGCTGCAAGTACCTTTTGGACTCTTCTTCCTTTCATGATTCTTCCTCCCTTGCAAAATTTAATTTTATTTAACTATTAAATAAAATCACGCAAGTATACAAATCTATTATAACATTACAAGATTTTTTTTCCTTGTCATTACCGTTACTATTCTTCCTTATTTTTGTCTAATATGGAACTAAAAATCACCGGATTTTCAGATACTTCTCTTTAAAATCCGGTGGTTTTCTCCATCTTGAAACTATTCTTTTAATATTCAAATACAGCAACGCCATAAGCAGGGAGCGGATATGCAAAAGAATATTTCTGACCGTCGCACTCTTTCTTCACCGGCTTATAGATCTCTTTTCTCTTTTCTCCAGAACCTCCATACTCTTTCTCGTCGCTGTTCAGTACCAGCTTACACTGCCTCTTCGTCGGCACTCCAACCCGGTAATCTTCTCTTGCTACCGGAGTAAAGTTGCACACAAACAAAAGATTCTTTTTCTTTCCCTTTGAATGTCTGACAAAACTGAAGATACTTCTGAAAATATCATCTTTATTGATCCATTCAAATCCGGCCGGATCATTATCCAGCTCATACAGTGCAGGATTCTTCTTATATAAATGCAGAAGATCTCTGTACCAGTTCTGGATCTGCTGATGTGGTTCTTCTGAAAGAAGGAACCAGTCCAGTTCTCTCTCCTCGCTCCACTCACGCAGTTGTGCAAACTCCTGTCCCATAAAAAGAAGCTTCTTTCCCGGATGTCCTGTCATAAATGCATATGCTGCCTTGAGATTGGCATATTTGTCAAAGCCTTCTCCCGGCATCTTATTCAGCATGGAGCATTTCAAATGAACGACTTCATCATGCGAAAGAACAAGGATATAGTTCTCCGAATATGCATACTCCATGGAAAATGTCATCATATGATGTGCATTTTTCCTGAAATACGGATCCAACTTCATATACTCTGTAAAATCATGCATCCATCCCATATTCCACTTCAGGCTGAATCCCAGTCCGTCATCCTCCGGGTTTCCTGTAACCTTTGGCCATGCAGTGGATTCTTCTGCGATCATCATCGTCCCCGGATTTCTTCCAAGTACAACAGAATTAAGATGCTTGAAAAACTCAATCGCCTCAAGATTCTGATTGCCACCATACTTGTTTGGGACCCACTGTCCGTCCTGCTTTCCATAATCAAGATAAAGCATGGATGCCACTGCATCGACACGCAGTCCGTCCACATGGAAATGCTCGATCCAGAACAATGCATTTGCAATCAGGAAATTCCGTACCTGCGGCTTTTCATAATCAAAGATCTTCGTTCCCCAGTCAGGATGCTCTCCCTTTCTCGGATCTGCATACTCAAAAGTCGGTGTTCCGTCAAAATCAGCCAGTCCGTGAGCATCCTTCGGGAAATGTGCCGGAACCCAGTCAAGAATCACACCAATCCTATTCCGGTGCAGATAATTGATCATATAAGCAAAATCTTCCGGTGTTCCATATCTGGAAGTCGGTGCATAATAACCGGTTACCTGATATCCCCATGAGCCATCAAATGGATGCTCCGCGATTCCCATCAGTTCTACATGCGTATACCCCATCTTTTTCACATATTTTGTAATCGCTTCTGCAAATTCACGATAAGTATAAAATCCCTCATCTTCCCTTCCCGGATGCCTCATCCAGGAACCCATATGCACTTCATAGATGGATAACGGATTTTCTTTATTATCCCATTTTTTTCTGCTTTCCATCCAACGGTCATCCGTCCATTTTAAATGAGAAACGTCCGTAATCCTGGAAGCAGTTCCCGGCCGAAGCTCTGCATAATTGGCAAATGGATCTGCCTTATAGATCAGCTCTCCGCTCTCTGTCTCAATACAGTATTTGTACATCTGTCCGTCTTTCGCTTCCGGTACAAAAACTGTATAGATTCCTAATGGCTCCTGCCGCTCCATCCTGTCCGCTGCAGCATCCCATCCATTAAACTCTCCGATCACTGAAACACTCTTTGCATGTGGAGCCCATACTGCAAAGTAAACACCCTTTTTGCCTGCTGTCACTTCATGTGCACCAAACTTCTTATAAATCTCATAATGATTCCCCTGCCCGAAAAGGTAGTGATCCAATTCTCCTATCTCATAAGGCTGCAGTTTTTTCACTGCCTTCTTCTTTGTAACCATAAATCCACCTCACTGCCTGTCGCTTCCGTGCCGTCAACGGCGCTTTCCGCGGTCCATCATTCGTCAAACAGAAAGGGCCGAACATGGCGCAGCAGCAGGGTCTCCTCACCATCACGGGATATGTGGGCGGCCAGCCCACGCAATTCAATCGGGAAGGCATGCCGCATGCCAGCTCATTCCGGCTGGCCAGCACCAGACATTATTTCGATGGCCGAACGCAACAGTGGAAGGACCTGCCCACCACATGGATCACGGTGAAGGCATATCGAGGCCTTTCCGAAAGCATCTGCCAATCGTTCAAAAAAGGCGAACCGGTCATCGTGACCGGCGTGTTGGCGGCGGAAAGCTGGGTGGACCAGAACGGCAAGCAACAGTCGAAACTCGTCATGGAAGCGAATGCGGCGGGGCATGATTTGAGCTACGGTGTCTCCACCTTCCGCAAACTCGCCAAGAAAAACGATTCCGGCCAGCAAGACGCGCAGCCTGGACAGGCTTTAGGACGTGATCCATATGTGCAAGCCGCCCAACAGCGGGGCGAAACTTCAGTCAATGCGATGGACGGGCAGAGTTCCGGCGTTGACGAGCAAGGCGGCTCGCAGGCCGGTACGGATAGCATCGCCGCCGAACCCCTACGTGAGGAATTCGGCGGCGATGGCTTCTGACGATTGCCTGACGCTTATGCGATCGCTGGCATGGCCTGTTACCAGATGCGCACGCGTTGCTCCGGTGCGAGCCACATGCCGTCGCCGGGCTGGATGCCGTAGGTCGTATAAAACTCGTCCAGCGTCTGCAGCACGCGGTTGCAGCGGAGCTTGTCGGGCGCGTGCACATCGGTCACGGCCAGATACTCGCGCATCTGCCGCGAGGTCGTGGACGCCCAAGTGTTCGCGACGGCGCGGAAGAGCTTGTCGAGGTCGGGGTGGTCGAGCTTCTTCGCCGCCGCGACGATGCACTTTGCCGCGCCGAGGTCGGCCACGTTTTCGGAAATGGTCAGCGCGCCGCTGCACGCGATGCCGGGATAGGCCTCCTGCCCGTCGTACCATTCGGCCACAGCCTGACACTTCTGCCGGAAGGCGGCGTAGTCCTCCGCCGTCCACCAGTCGGCGGCGCTGCCGTTCTCGTCGAACTTCGCGCCGTTGTTGTCAAAGGCGTGGGTGATCTCGTGGGCAATGATGTAGCCGATGCCGCCGAGATTCTCCTCCCGGCTGGCGTTCACGTCGTAAAGCGGCGATTGCAGAATGGCGGCGGGGAAGGTGATGTCGTTGGCGCTGGGATTGTAGCAGGCGTTGACCGTAAAGGGCGTCATGATCCATTCGCTCTTTT
>OMCH01001053.1_pt1 | contig 11652 bp, 9 predicted proteins | sample 1674341 | NCBI WGS metagenome assembly OMCH01 (sample SAMEA103958164, study PRJEB25191) | human gut metagenome | biome: human-associated habitat [ENVO:00009003]; feature: intestine environment [ENVO:2100002]; material: feces | place: Germany | collected 2013/2015
AGTCTTTGTGCATGAAAGGATATATCGTTACATTGCTGAGCTTGCAAAGGCGACAAGAGAGAATGAATGGACAGAACTGGGGATCAGTACACGTGGGACAGTTGCTCTGACAAAGATGGCGAAGGCTGCGGCATATCTGCAGGGGAGAAATTATGTGATCCCGGCAGATGTTATGGATGTATTTGAGGATGTGGCGATCCACAGGATCATATTGAATATGAAGGCAAAAGTGGGACATATCAGGACAGAAGAACTGATCCGGCGGATTGTTGAGCAGGTGCGACAGCCAAGTCTTCAGAAGAGGCGGTGAAAAAATGATAAAAAGATGCATTGCCTATGGAGCAGCGATGCTGGTAATTCTGTATACATTTCTGATCTATGATGCAGAAGTGCTGTCTGCAATTTTAATTCTCTCCATATTGTATCCAATTTTATCTCTGAGCTGGCTCACCCTGACCAGAAAATCCTTGCGGACAAAAAGGGACAGAGTGCCAGAAATGGGAGAAGAGGGAAAAGAAATCCGTGCAGGGATTCTTTTAAAAAATCTGAGTCGTTATTTTGCAATCCAGTATGAAGTGAAGATTGTGGTGACAGACAGGAACAGAGAAGAAAAGGCGGTAAAAATCTGCAGGGGAAACCTCGCACCGGAAAGCAGTGAGACAGTGTGGTGTGATTTTGAGACAACGGAGTGTGGCGTGCTTGAAGTGAGTGTGGAATCCATTCGGAGATATGACTGGTTTCGGATTTTTTATCTAACAGAGGAAAAAGAAGAACGATCCCTCATAAAGATTTTCCCTGAGTATGAACTGATCCCGATGGAGATTACCCGCAGGGTAAGAGAATTTCAGGCAGACGATACAGAATATGCACAGGATCGAAAAGGAGATGATGCATCGGAGACGTATCAGATCCGCTCTTACAGAGAGCAGGATAATATCAAAGATATCCATTGGAAGCAGACAGCAAGAGCGGGAAAGCTGATGATCCGGGAAAGAGGATTTCCCCTGGGCTGCGTTGTGCTGATCTGGATTGATTATCCTGAAGGGAAGAAGGAAAAGAACGATTTCTCGGGAATGGTAAAAAATGCAGCGTCCTTATCAGTTACGCTGGCAGAAGAAAAATGTATCCATTTAGTTGCGTGGTATGATGATCTGACCGGGAAGGTTGTAATGTGGCGTGTGAAGACAGTGCAGGATGCCTGTTATATGACCTGGAATCTGTTGGATATTCATCCATATAAAAGGACTGACTGGATGAACGAATGCAGAATGGAATGTTTTCGTGGAAGGGAATTTGCAGCAGTGATTGAGGTTGATGCATCAGGAAGATTCTGGCAGAACGGACAGAAAGCTGAACATCTCAGAATCTGATCCGGTGTAAAAGGAGAAATATATGGAGAAAAAGAAAACTTCCATTCGGATTGCACAGGAGAGCAGAAAGAAGAACAATGAGACCGGATATTTTACTGGATACATTACTGTGTTGAATGGAATGTCTGCATTTGCTTTGGCAGCAGCATGGGGCTGGGGAATGTCAGAAATATTTCGCATAGAAATGGATACAAAAGTGATCTTATTGGGGCTGCTTCTGATATCTATGCTGTTCTCTGCCGGATATGGAATGTCCCGCGTTGGCGGAATCGGTGCCGGACTGGGAGCAGCGGCAGCAGGAATCTGGTATAAGTGGGACATCTGTGTCGGGATGGGCAGAAGGGTGTTCGGACAACTTCGGCAAGGGACAGCCGGTGATGCAGAGCATCTGTATCAGAATATAGAAATGGATACAATTTCAGTTCTTGTTCTGATGCTCCCATTCCTTCTTGTTCTGATTGCAATTTTATATGAAGGAAAAGGAAGATGGGCAGCGGCAGTCTTTATCATTCTGCCGTTTGTATGTGCAGGGTGTGTGGATGAATTTCCGATGACCGAAATGGGAGTCCTGCTTTTTAATGGTGGAATGTATTTGCTGACCGGAATGATTGCGGCAGACAGAACTGCTTCGGGTGACATAACCCAAATGGTACAGATCCGGATGGAACTGCGAAGGCTGATCCGGGGCGGTATCGGTCTGGCGGTTCTCCTACTGGTTGCTTTTGGCAGCGGAAAGCAGTTGAATGTGGTAAAAGAAGAAAAAGATGGATGGTATATGACAGCCAGAAATACAGTCAGGGAACGACTGGACGAAGCGATCGCTGATGCGAAAGAACGTCTGACAGGACAAAAAACGGTTCGTGCAAAAGAAGAAAGTGAAAAGAAAAAAGAAGCACAGAAGGCAGCGAAAAGTACTGCAGAATCCCAAAAAGCCAAAAGCACAGATGATACCGATCCTGCCAGATTAAAAAGAAAGCTCCCTGTACTGGAAACGACAGGAGCATCAGGAACGACAGACAAATCAGGAACAGCAAATTCGATTCTAAAAGATGAAATAGGAAATCTGAATCAGATTACGGGCTTTGTTCCGGATGATTCTGTGGCGAAAAGCGTTACGATCACATACAGACCCGAATCAACGGTGTATGTGGCAGAACGGTACGGAGTCTTTTATGAGGATGATACATGGAAAGATATTGAACATTCCGGTAAAGATGATGAAGAAGAAATGTGGGAGCATATGGAAGATTATCTGTCCTGTCCCACAGACTTACAAAAACTGACCCGCTATTATATCGAAGAGATAGGTGGGATTGATGGGGAATGGAAAGATTCAAAGTCAGAGATTGAGGCAATCCGAAAAAAGATCTGCGAAGCTTTATGGGAACTTGCAGTCTATGATACAGAACCTGGTGCAACACCGGCAGGAAAAGATTTTGTGGAATATTTTCTTTTTGAAAACCGGAAGGGCTTCTGTGTCCATTTTGCATCAGCAGGAACTTTATTATTCCGGCTTGCCGGAAAAGAGGCAAGATATGCGGAAGGATATGCAGTTCCGGCGAGTGCATTTGAAGAACAGGAAGACGGAACTTATCAGGCACAGATCAGTGGAGCGATGGGACATGCCTGGTGTCAGGTATGGTGCCTTGATGACGGATACTGGGAAAATGTCGAAGTGACTCCGCCGGCCGGAATAGAACAGATTCAAAAAAGCGTGGAAGAAATGAAACTGCCAAAAGGGAGACTGGCAAGAATTTTATACCAGAATGCAGGCTGGCTGAAACCGGCTGGGGGAATACTGGCCGCAGGACTGATGCTTGCAGTTTTTTATTTGCAGGGGAAAAAGAGATGTCTTGCACTGAAAAAAAGAGTCGGGAAAATGACTGCAGGAGAATTATATGGCTGCGTACTGCGGGTGGCAAAGATCAAAGGAATCAAAATGGCAGAACCGACAGGACAGAGTACTTTAGAGATTCTGAAAGAAAAGTTTCCGGAGATTACCGCAGAACAATGGGAAAAGTTGTACGGGCAGGTGTTGCAGGAACTTTTTGGAAGAAAAGAAGAGCAAAGTCAGGAGCAGAGAAAAGAACAACAGATCTGGCAGAGAAAATTTTACAGCCGGTTTTCTGAAGCTGCGGAGCGGGATATGAACTGGTATCAGAAAATATTATTCAGATCCATTTTCTGTATGAAATATGAAAAGAAAATATAGTGCATACGTGTATACAATCAGATTTTATTTTCTTGCGTTCTCCCATTGCAAGAAACTGCAGGATGATGATATAATTCATAGTAGCGTCTTTCTGCTCTGAAGTCAGAGACAGATAAGATATCCGATACCATCTGCCCGATGGCAGAGAGATTAAGTATTATGAGTAGGTGACCGATTTGAAAAATAAGATCAAGCGATTTGCAAAAGGGGATTTTCATATCCCACAGCCGGAGATTATATTTCCGGAGACGCATATCATTATGCGTGTCGGGGAAGGAGAAAAGTATCAGGGGAGTTTTTCCCTGCAGAATGAAGGAGAGGGGACGATCCGCGGCCTGGTGTATCCATCTTCTTACAGAATCCAGTGTGTGGAGCAGGGCTTTGACGGAAATCCGGTAAATATTTATTATACATATGACGGAAGGGGACTTGTTCCGGGACATGTCGAGCATGGTAAGTTCACGATCGTCTGCAATGGTGGTGAGTACGATATTGCATTTACTGCAATTATTGAAAAACCATTTGTCATGACCAGATATGGAAAGATCCAGAGTCTGGAAGACTTTAAAAAGCTTTCATACCGGGATGCGGCTGAAGCAGTCAAGCTGTTCCGATCCAGGGATTTTTATGAAATCCTCAAGTATGAGGATCAGAGAATCCAGGCACTTTATGATAATATGCGTAAATGGGAACTGGATCAGCATGCACTGGAGGAATTTCTTGTAGGCTGTAAGCAGAAAGAAAAGATCTTTCTGACGCTGGAAGAGGAGAGCAGGGCATTTATCTCGCTGATCGAGGATCGGAAAGAGACGTTTACCGTCAAAAAAAATACCTGGGGATTTCTCGAAGTGGATGTCCGGGCGGAGGGAGATTTCCTCTCAGTGGAGCATACACATCTGACGACGGAAGAGTTCATTGGAAATTCTTACAGATTGGAATATTTTATTACGATGGACAAGCTTCATAAAGGAAGCAATTTCGGACAGATCATCCTGGAAACTCCATACGAGACCCTGAATTATGAAGTTGTGGTTGAGAAAGATATCAGCCGTGATGAGGAGTACCGGGAGAATGACCGGGAGTTTGCAGGGATTCTGAAGAGCTTTTTGCAGTATGAGGGAGGCAGAGTGGATCTGGATACCTGGACAGAAGATGCACTTCGCAGAATTTCGCGTCTGCGGGAGCGGGATGGCAATAATGAGTTCTATCTGCTTGCTCATGCACATATCTGTCTGCTGGGACAGCGGATGGAAGAAGCAAAATGGCTGTTGGAGTCGTACAATTATAACCGTTTTGCGATCGGCAAAGATGTGGAGTTGAGTTCTTATTATCTGTATCTGACAACACTGCTGAGCAATGATTCGATCGGACAGCGACGGGTTGCCGAGGAACTTTCAAGATCCTTTATGAAGCATCCTTCAAGCTGGAAGATTTTGTGTATGCTGGTGGAAGTAGATTCAGAATATAAGATCTACAGCGAAAGACTGCGGGTTCTTGAAAAGCAGTTTGAGGATTACCGATCCCACAGTATCTGGTTCTATCTGCAGGCATTCCGCTGCTACAGAGAGAAAAGTTCCTCTCTGAAAAAGCTCGGGACTTTTGAAGTGCAGGTGCTTGCATTTGCAGTGAAATATAAGCTGATGACCAAAGAACTTGCACTGTATACCGCAAATCTGGCGAGTCAGATGAAATATTTTGATGCCCATTTGTATGAGGTTCTTGTCCGGTGTTATGAGATGTATGGGGAATCAATGATCCTGACTTCCATCTGTACACTTCTGATCAAAGGGAGCTGTACGGAACAGAAGTATTTCAAATGGTATGAAAAGGCAGTGGAGTCTGAACTGAAGATTGCACAGCTTTATGAATATTATATGGCATCTGCAGAACCGGCACAGTTCCACAAGCAGTTGCCAAGATCGGTCTATCTGTATTTTATGCATGGAAATTCCCTGGATTATCATAAATGTGCATTCCTGTATGCAAATCTGATCACATATGAAGACGAGGGCAGTGAGATCTATGCACATTACCGTGATGAGATGGAAGTTTTTGCATGGAATCAGTTGGAACGGAGAAATATCGACGAGGATCTCAGGATTATCTACAAGAGATTTCTTGTAGAAGATGAGATGAAACAGGAGCGGATCAAAGCCCTGTATGATATCTGTCACGCCTACTGGATCACGACGAAAGTTCCGAATATGAAGTTTATCCATGTCATTGCAGACGACGGAACTGTGACACAGAAAGTGCCGTATACAGAAAAGGGAGCGAGAGTGTTCCTGTATTCCAAGACGGACCGCCTGGTGTGGGAAGCGAAAGACGGACGCCATTATACAGATTCTATCCCGTATGACAGCAAAAGACTGTTCTATGAACTGCGTTATATGGATATGTGCAGAAAGTATCTGGGTGGACTGCTGAGGGGAAGACAGAATGCGGAAGAGGAAGAACTGACACTGGAAGTAGTAAAGGAAAAAGGGCTGGAAAATTATCCTGAGGATGAAATCTTTACACTGTGCAGTAAGACGATCCGGGAAAGCAATTATGAAAATGATGATTTCCTGACGTATGTATGCTATGACTTATTCCAGAAGAATCAGTATGATAAAGTAATCCTGACATATCTTGCAAATTATTTCTGCGGTGCAACAATGGAAATGAAGAATCTGTGGAAAGTTGCAAGGGATTATGAAGTGCATACGCATAAGCTCGCAGAACGGATACTGACGCAGATGCTGTTTTCGGAGGAGCTGTTCCAGGAGGCACAGGTATTTGAGGCGTATTACGAAGAAGGTGCATATTTCCGTCTGGAGCAGGCATATCTTGCCTATATTTCCAGGGAATATGTAGTCGAAGAGCGTAAGATCGGAAAGAATGTGATCGATGTCATCTGCCAGGAATATGAAAAGGGAGAACCAACGATCGATATCTGCAAGATTGCGGTACTGAAATATTATTCTACCCGTGAGTATGGAACGCAGATAAGGAAGACTCTGAAGAAGTTTCTCCAGGAACTCTGCGGCAAGCAGATCTATTTCCCGTTCTTCCTTTCTTATGAGAAAGAATGGCTTGTGGAACTTCAGCTCTGGGATAAGACGCTGATCGAATATAAAGGTCAGAAAGGCAGCCGTGTCATGCTTTATTACCAACTGCAGAAAGGCAGCAGAGAGGCAGCGGATTATTCGACAGAAGTGCTGTCTCCGATGTATGAGAATCTTTATGTGAAGAAGTTTGTATTATTTGCAAATGAACGGCTGAAATACTATTTTAAAGAGACGATCGACGGCAATTCTTACAGAAGCGAAAAAGAAATGTGTATGCGGGAGATCGAAAAAGGAGAGCCGGGCAGATACGGAAGGCTCAACGATATCCTTTTGGAAGAGGATAAAGAAGAACAGGAGAAGAAGATGCGGAGTTACGCGTTGGAAGATGCCGTGGCGAACCACATGTTCATCCAGTATTAAGGAGGAGCTAATTTCATGGGACAGGGCAGTATAATTGGCTATGAAATAAATGAAAAGACGTGTCAGATCAGCTACTACAGTGAGGAGCAGATGGAACCACAGACCCGCTGATCATAGGAAGACTTCGCGATACATGGGCATATGGAAAAGAAGCAAAAAGACTGGCAACGGTAAAAGAAGGATTTACCGTGACCAGGCTTTTGAACCGGAGCCTTGCAGGGGAAAAGATCGAGTTTGGCGAAGAGACGTATGATGCGGTATGGCTTCTGTCAAAGTTTATCCAGATGTCACTGCATGACTTCCCGGAGATAGAGGGAATCGTATTTACGGTTCCTGCATTGACAGAGGAACTGGCACAGATGCTCAGAGGGATCGCAGTCCGTATGAATATTGACAAGCGGCATATTTTTATTCAGGATTATAAGGAGAGCTTCTGTAATTACCTGTTCTATCAGCCCAAAGAGCTGTGGCAGTATGATGCGGCATTATTCTGCTGTGACAGAAATGAGATCAAAGCCTATATGCTCCGCAGACTTAAGCCGGGACTTGGAGGAGGAAAGACGACCTTTGTTACGGTGGATGAAGTCGCAAGTGCACATATGAAAGAACTTGCGATGGTGTATCCGGTTCTGAATGAGGATAAAGCAAAAGAAGCAGACTCCATGTTCTGCAAGTTTATTGAGAGCGTCTTTGACAAGCGGATCGTTTCTTCGGTTTTCCTGACGGGAGAAGGATTTGAGAATGAGTGGTATCCAAAGTCTTTGCGGGTGCTGTGCAATGGACGCAGGGCGTTTATAGGAAATAATCTTTACAGCAAAGGAGCATGCTACACTGCATACCGAAAGCTGTATATGCACATTGAAAATCCGGTTTACCTGTCAGAGGACAAACTGACAGATCAGATCACGGTGAATATGCGGGTTGACGGGCAGGAAATGTGGTATCCGCTGGTGTCCTGGGGGGCTCACTGGTATGAATCGAACAACCAGTGGGAAGTGATCCTTGAAGATGTGGAAGATATAGAATTTCATATTGAATCACTGGTACAGGGCAATCTTAAGACGGAAAAGATCTCTCTTGCAAAGTTCCCGAAACGTGCGGAATATTCAATGAGGCTTCAGATCGAAACGTTATTCCTGGATGAAAAGACCTGCAAGATCACAGTACGGGATGTCGGATTCGGAGATTTCTTCCTGCCGACAGATTTCCAGGAAGAGAAGATAATTCATTTAGGAGGTAATGATGGGAAATTTAATTCTTTGTCATGATAAGCATGCGACACATCCGTATGAGATTACAAGAATCCACTGCAGGATCTTTACCATGGAAGAACTGTGTTATTACCTCTGCAATAATCTGTATCTGATTGATTATACGATTATGAATGAACAGATTTGTAACTGGCTGGAAGAAGAAATCGGAATGAAAGATCTGGCTGACCAGCTCAGAGATGTCCTCAGACTTCGCGGTTCAGTAGAGAAATTTGTATTGACGATCCTGAAAGCATCCAGGATCTACAGAGATCCTGAGATGATCCGCATCCAGAATGTACTGGAGCATCTAAAGAATCAGAAGGATATCGAACGCCAGAAATATAAAGGGGACAATCTCCTTGAGAGTGGTGAGATAGAAGAAGCGATCCTTGTATATCAGGAGATCCTGAACCGGGAGAAAGATGAGAGCGTGGATGAAAAATTTTACGGAAAGATCTATGCTGGACTGGGAGCGGCATATGGAAGGCTGTTTCTCTATCAGGAATCGGCAAGAATGTATGACCGGGCTTATCAGATCTGTGAAGATCCGCAGCTTTTAAAACCGTATCTTTATGCTTCTTATAAATATATGTCTTTGGAGGAATATCATATTCTTCTGACAAAGCATGAAGAATATCTGGAGGTTAATGCACAGATGCGTCAGGAGATGGACGATATCCGTAAAAATCTTCAGGTAGAACCAAATCAGCAACTGGTTGAAAAGTGGAAGAGAAGGCACAGAAGAAGTCATACCTGATGGTATGGCTTCTTCCGGCGATACCACAGAAAGGCGACTGACAGAAAAGCCGGAAGCAGAACAGGAGACAGCAGAACAGGAAAAAGACTGTTTGACATCCGAATATGGCTATGTTAGAATACAACAGTGACTTTACCGTGGTGCAGTGACTCATTGGTAGAGAATAGAAGTTGTAATAATTGCTGATGGAGGAATGAAATGATGAAAAAGAAAGTATTAAGTGTATTTTTGTGTGCAGGTCTTGCAGTATCCATGCTTGCAGGATGCGGTTCAGGAAATTCTGATACAAAAGATAAAAAGGATGCGGCAGCAGACAGTGATCTTGAGTATGTAAAAGACAAGGGAACCCTTGTTGTCGGTATTACAGATTTTGAGCCGATGGATTATAAAGATGATAATGGAAACTGGATCGGATTTGATGCAGATATGGCTTCAGCATTTGCAGAAGAATTAGGTGTGGATGTTGAATTTGTTGAGATCGACTGGGACAATAAAGTTCTGGAACTGGATGGAAAGTCCATTGACTGTGTATGGAATGGAATGACACTGACAGACGAAGTGACAAGTTCCATGGAATGTACGGATGCTTATCTGAACAATGCACAGGTGGTGGTTGTTCCGGCAGAAAAAGCTGACAAGTATCAGGATACGGACAGCCTGAAGGATTTAAGCTTTGCAGTTGAAGCAGGAAGTGCGGGAGAAAAGCAGGTCAGTAATCTGAACCTGAACTATACACCTGTAAATGCACAGGCAGATGCACTGATGGAAGTTGCAGCAGGGACATCTGATGCGGCAGTCATTGATTCTCTGATGGCAGCAGCCATGATCGGAAAGGGAACAGGTTATGCAGATCTTACTTATACAGTAAGTCTGAACAGTGAGGAGTATGGAGTCGGCTTCCGAAAAGGATCTGATCTTGCAGCCGAACTGAACAAATTTTTTGAAAAGAGTATGAAAGACGGTACAATGAAGACTTGTGCTGAAAAGTATAAAGTACAGGCGGCATTGATCGAAGAGTAAAAAATAAGGACGGAGCAGTACGGACATGGAACTTATAATGGAACAATTTCCTATCGTTATTCAATCGCTGAATGTTGGTTTTTTACAGACATTGAAGCTTTTCTTTGTGACGCTTTTGGGGGCATTGCCTCTTGGGCTGATCATTGCATTTGGCTCAATGTCGCATTTCCGGCCATTGAAATATATCACGAACATTATTGTATGGGTAGTCAGAGGAACGCCGCTGATGATCCAGATGCTGATTATTTATTATTTCCCGGGACTGGTATTGAATAATGTAGTCTGGGGAGGAGGAGAATCGGGGCGTTTTGTGGCGGCTTCCGTTGCATTTATCTTTAATTATGCCTGTTATTTTTCTGTTATTTACCGCGGTGGAATCCAGAGTGTACCACAGGGACAGACAGAGGCAGGACTTGTACTCGGAATGACGAAGAGCCAGATCTTCTTTAAAATTACATTAATGCAGATGATCAAGAGAATTGTTCCACCGATGTCGAATGAGATCATTACACTGGTAAAAGATACTTCACTTGCACGGATCATTGCATTGCAGGAGATCATCTGGGCGGGACAGTCTTTCCTGAAAGGATCTCAGGGAATTTCAGGAGCAATCTGGCCGATGTTCTTTGCAGCAGTCTACTATCTGGTATTTAACGGAATTCTGACCGTACTGTTGGGACGGTTAGAGAAAAAACTGGATTATTTCAGATAGAGGAGGTGCAGAAATGGCAATTTTGGAAGTAGAACATATCAATAAAAAATTTGATCGTACAGAGGTACTGAAAGATATCAGCTTTTCCCTGGAACAGGGACAGGTTCTTTCAATCATCGGGTCATCAGGTAGTGGAAAGACAACGCTGCTTCGTTGTCTGAATTTCCTTGAGACACCGGATGTGGGAATCATCCGGGTGAATGGGGAGACATTATTTGATGCAGGAAATGAAATGACGAAGCAGGAAAATGAAATACGGAAGAAGCGTCTTCATTTTGGACTGGTGTTCCAGTCATTTAATCTTTTCCCACAATATACAGCCCTGGAAAATGTCATGTTGGCAAAAGAACTGCTGGCGAAGGCACAGCCGGATTATAAGAAAAATAAAAAGAAGATCCACAGTGAGATTGAAAAGCTTGGAAGGAAGCTCCTGACGCAGATGGGACTGGCAGAGCGGATGGACAATTATCCGCATCAGTTGTCAGGCGGTCAGTGTCAGCGTGTGGCGATTGCAAGAGCATTAGCGATGAAACCGGATATTCTTTGTTTTGACGAGCCAACTTCTGCACTGGATCCGGAGCTGACAGGCGAAGTACTGAAGGTCATTAAAGGGCTGGCAGATCAGAGGACAACCATGATCATCGTGACGCATGAAATGGCATTTGCGAGAGACGTATCAGACCAGGTACTTTTTATGGACGGAGGAACGATCCTTGAGCAGGGAACGCCGGAAGAGGTTTTTGAACATCCAAAAGAGGAACGGACAAGACAGTTCCTGTCGAGATTTACAAAAGAACAATAAAATGATGTTGGGGTCAAAAGCCCCCAACAATGATGCCAACGGATTGTTTCGTGCTA
>OMCH01001059.1_pt1 | contig 11589 bp, 9 predicted proteins | sample 1674341 | NCBI WGS metagenome assembly OMCH01 (sample SAMEA103958164, study PRJEB25191) | human gut metagenome | biome: human-associated habitat [ENVO:00009003]; feature: intestine environment [ENVO:2100002]; material: feces | place: Germany | collected 2013/2015
GGCTGCATCGAGTGCTGCCCAAGCGTTGTCGAGTTTGCGCATTGCTGCTGCTTCGCCTGCAATGCCTTCGATGCTTTCCGCAAAAGCGGCAGCGGGAAGAACTGCAAACGCCATGATGAGCGCGAGCAGAACAGCCGTCAGTTTACGAGTTTTCATGTGTTCCTCCTGAGTTTTGCTTTGCGGCGGAAAACGATGAATGCCAATTCTCTGCCGCATATTGTATTTTAGCATCTGACCGCAGAATGTCAAGAAAAAATATCGCTCCTGACGAAGTCTATATTTACGTTTAAAAGCTGTTTCAAATTTAAAACCCGTTTTGAATGAATATACCGATTTTGGCTCTTTTCACATCCGCGTTTCTGTGGTATAATAAATTGATTTGGAGCAGGTATTGCTCCGCATTTCGGAGGTACAAAAGTGGCACGAAGCATGACAGGGTTCGGTCATGCGGTCGTTTCAAAAGACGGCCGCGAATTGTCGATTGAACTGAAATCGGTCAATCATCGCTTTTTGGATCTTGCGCTCAGAATGCCGCGCTCGCTTGCCTTCCTTGAGGACACGGCGCGGAACACGCTCGGCACGATGCTTGCGCGCGGCCATGTTGACATTTTTGCCAATTACCGCAACACGCGGAACGATTCAAAAAAAGTTGAAATAAACATGCCGATGCTCTCGGCATATATGACCGCCGCCCGGCAGGCGGCGGAGGAACTCGGCATTGAAAACGATCTGACACTGTCGCGTGCGCTGAGGCTTACGGATATCGTTTCCGTGACAGAGGCCGACGACGACAGGCCCGCGCTTGCGGAACTGATGAAAGATGCCTTGACCCGCGCCGCAAACGAGCTTATCGCAATGCGTATGCGCGAGGGTGAAAGGCTTTCATCCGACATGAAAACACGACTCGGCGTGATTGCGGATATTTGCGAAAAAATCTCGGAGCGCGCCCCGCTTGTCGTTGAAGAACAGCGAAAAAAGCTTAACGAACGCATTGAAAGCCTGCTCTCCGAAACGGAAATCGACAGGGCGCGCCTTGCAACGGAAATTGCATTATTCGCGGATAAAGTCAGCATCGATGAGGAGCTTGTCCGTCTTTCGAGCCATATTGCCGCGGCAGGCGAACTGCTTGAAAACAACGGCTCTATCGGCAGAAAACTGGATTTCATCGTCCAGGAGATGAATCGCGAGTTCAACACCATCGGTTCAAAAGCGAACGATAAAACAATTGCGTCTCTTGTTATCGACGGCAAAGCCGAGCTTGAGAAGATGCGCGAACAGGTGCAGAACTTTGAATAAACATAAAACCGAGTTTCGGCATTCGTTCCGCAATTAGGCAGCAGTGCTGTGTGCGGTTTGCACAAGGGCATCAAAAGAAATAAAGAGGGTACAAACACTATGATGAAAAAACGCGGCATGCTGATCGTCATTTCCGGCCCGTCCGGCGTCGGCAAAGGCACTGTTGCAAACAGATTGCTTGAAAAGCACGACAACATCTGCTTCTCCGTTTCTGCAACGACCCGCGCAATGCGTGAGGGTGAGGCGGAAGGCGTGAATTATTTTTATAAAACAACCGAGGAATTCGATACAATGATAGAACAGGGAGAATTCCTTGAATACATGCGTGTGTTCGGCAAAAATTACTACGGCACGCCGAAAAGCTACGTTGAATCAAAGCGCAGCGAAGGCATAAGCGTTTTGCTTGATATCGATGTCAAAGGTGCAATGCACGTTAAAAACAATTGCCCCGACGCAATAACGATTTTCATTGCGCCCCCTTCACTGGCGGAGCTGCACAGGCGGCTTGTGGGCAGAGGGACGGAGACTCCCGAAGCGGTTGCCCGAAGGTTTGAAGAGGCAAGAACGGAACTTGAATACATTCCGAAATACGACTATGTTGTTGTGAACGATGAAATTGAGTCGGCCGTTCAAAAAATCGAATGCATACTCAATGCCGTCGGATGCACTCCCGAATATAACCGCGAGCTTTTGCCCGCGCTGCTCGGCGAAACTTTCTCCGAGTGACGAACGGTGCTGCGGAGGGCGGGCCGCATGATAATCGTATAATAGTTTTAAATTGAGCGTTAAATTTATTGAATACTTACTGTTGGAGGTAACATAATGAGTCACCAAATGAACCATCCGCCGGTTGTTGAACTGGAAAACATCGCGGGCTGTCGCTATATGCTTGTAACAGCCGTTGCAAAGCGCGCAAGGCAGCTGCTTGTTTCAAAGGAAGAATCATCCGACAAAAAGCCTGTTGCAAAGGCTGTTGACGAACTGTACAACGGCGAGCTCTGCGTCAGGTATCCTGCCGAATACTATCAGACTTCCGAAAAATAATCCGTAACTGCGGAACATTCAAATCAAGCTTTATATGTTATGCGCCGAAAGGCGGGGGTGAACAGCATGTTTGCAAGGGTAATAGTTGATATTTCAAATGCCAATGTAAACAGGCTGTTTACTTATGCCGTTCCGGAAGAAATCAGTCTGTGCGAAGGGCAGCGCGTTATCGTTCCGTTCGGGCGGGGGAACCGACCGATTGAGGGCTTTGTGCTTGAACTTGTCGATGAACCGGGAACGGAGCGTGAGCTTAAATCCATCGTGCGAACGATTGAGCCGTACTCGGCGCTGTTGCCCGATCAGCTCAAGCTTGCGGATTGGATGTGCAAAGCGTACCATTGCACAACCGCCGATGCACTTCGGGTCATGATTCCCGCCGCGCTGCGCGGTTCAAAAGTTAAAGAAAAAAAAGTGCGCACTCTGCACATTGCGGACAATCTTGATATTGAAGCAGTGCGCGCTTCAATGCTGAAAAAAGACGGAACGCCGCGTGCGCCGAAGCAGTTTGAAGTTTTTTCTCTGCTTTTATCGGGCAGAGCGGAGCTTTCCGCAAGCGATATAAATGCGTTCGTGCCCGGTGCGGGCGCAGCTGTTGCCGCACTTGTTAAAAAGGGCATTCTTGTTGAACAAGGGCGCGAAACCTATCGAAATCCTTTTGCAAACAGAGATATTCAGTCGATGGAGCCGCTGCCGCTTCTTCCGGCGCAGCAAAACGCACTTGAAAAAATCAAATCCGCCGATGCCGGAAGCTGTCTGCTTCTTCACGGTGTCACGGGGAGCGGAAAGACCGAAGTTTATATGCAGGCAATTGCGAACGTGCTTGAAAACGGCGGCGGCGCAATTGTCCTTGTCCCGGAAATATCACTGACACCGCAGACGACGGACAGATTCAGGAGCAGATTCGGAAACAATGTTGCCGTTCTGCACAGCCATTTGAGCGACGGTGAACGTTTTGACGAATGGCGGCGGATACGATTCGGCAAGGCAAGGGTCGTTGTCGGCGCAAGGTCGGCAGTGTTTGCGCCGGTGGAAAATCTGCGTATTATCATAATTGATGAAGAACATGAGCCGAGCTATTACTCCGAAATTACTCCAAAGTATTCCGCTGCCGAGGTTGCGCTGCGTCGGGTCAAACTCTGCGGTGCAAAACTTGTCCTCGGCAGTGCGACTCCGTCGCTCACAACATATTATCGTGCAAAGCGGGGCAGGTACATACTGCTTGAGATGCCGAACAGAATAAACGGTGTGCCGATGCCGAAAGTTGATATTGTTGACATGCGCGAGGAGTTTTTGAGCGGGAACAACAGCATTTTTTCGGGCTTGATGATAAAACGGCTGAAAGAATGCCTTGAAAAGCACGAACAGGCGATTCTGTTTCTCAACAGGCGCGGTTATTCATCCCATGCCGAATGCCGCGCGTGCGGATTTGTGTTCACCTGCCCGAACTGCGACGTTGCATTGACCTATCACAGGTTTGATGAGTCACTCCGCTGCCACTATTGCGGGGCGAATTATAAAATGCCGAAAACCTGTCCGTCCTGCGGCAGGGAGTACATCAAATACACGGGAATCGGAACTCAGCAGGTTGAGGAACAGCTGAAACTTGTGTTTCCGAATGTGCGCTGTTTGAGAATGGATATGGACACAACAAGCGGCAAAACCGCACATCGGGATATACTTGATGCATTCACGCGGCGCGAGGCTGATGTGCTTATCGGCACGCAAATGGTGGCAAAGGGGCTTGATATTCCGAATGTGACGCTTGTCGGCGTCGTGTTTGCTGATTCAACACTTTTCCATTCGGATTTCCGCAGCAGCGAACGTACGTTTCAGCTTTTGACCCAGGTCGCGGGTCGTGCCGGCCGTGCCGATAAAGAAGGACGCGTCGTGATTCAGACCAATGCGCCGGGACACCGCGCAATACGGCTCTGCACGAAGCATGATTATAAAACATTCTATAATCTCGAAATCGGAGACCGACTGCGGACGCTGTTCCCTCCGTTTGCGGTATTTGTGCGGGCGCAATTCGCCTGTGCCGATGAAAACGCGGCGGCGGATGCGGCGGAAAGGTTTGCAAACGGCGTGACAAAAACCATTTTAACTGCATTAAAACCCGCAAACGCGGAAAATGAGCTTGTTTTCGCACTCGCGGGTGCCGCGCCGATTCGCCGTAGGGAGGGGCTGTTCCGCTATGCGGTTATAATTAAGCTGGTTCGCACCGCAAATACGGCCGCAGCAATCAATGCAATATATGCTTTCAGCGATGGCTGCGCGGATGAATGCTATCGCGGCATTGAAGTCAACCCGCAGGATATGCTTTGACAGACTGATTAACGCGCAGCGGAAAGAGATACGAACTATGAACGGATTGAATGCATTAAAAATGCGGCAGGAGCCGAAGCGCGGCGCAAAACTTGCCGAAAAACTTAAATGTGAAAAGAGCAGTATACACTATCTCAGCATTTTGAACGGAAATACGCGGGGACTTGTTTGGACGGATGATCCGACGGCACCGCGGCTTGCGGTCGTATACAGTTATCTTTTGGGCGGGTTCCAGATAATGGGAACTCCGCTGCAAACGGCGGAGGAATATGCCGCTTTCCGTCTGTTTTTTGAGAACAAAGTATTTCCGTTGGCAAAAGATGAATTCGAACTGAGTGAATTTGCATATTCCGCCGACACGGAAGAGCTTTCGGATATGATGCGCGTTGTTTTTTTCGACAAAGAGCTGTTTGAACAGAAACAGCTTGTTTATCGCACGGCAGAAGAATACAGCGCGGCGGAAATGCCGTTCATTCATGCGGCGGAGGGGCGGCTGATGCGCATTCGGCGTGCCTCGGAAAGCTTCTTGCGTGAGAATGCCGAGTTTGCAGGGGCTTATCTTCCCGAAATTTTGGAAAGCTACAAAAGCTTTGCGGATTTTTTGAAACATGGTTTTGCCTTTTTTGTGCTTGAAGGCGAGAATATCTGCGGAAACATAATTTCAAACGGAGAGTACAACGGCTGCTGCATAGTCGGGGCGGATACAAAAGCGGAATATCGACGGCGCGGCATTGCATCGGCGTTGCTGCGCACCGCAATTGAATCTGCACGGGAGCGCGGGAATGAAATAATATGGGAGTGCGCGGAAGAAAACATACCTTCGGTGCGCACTGCCGAAAGCTGCGGAATGCATCGCTGCGGAGAGTTTTTCGTCCGCTGGTTTGAATTCGAACCGAAAACTCCGCAAGATTAATCAAATCGTTTCAACAGCTTGCGAAATTGAATTTTCGAAAACGAACATCGGCGCGGTCGTGAGGGCCGCGCTTTTAATATATTTTTAGAAATGAGATTTAATGCTTGACACGGCATAAATCGGTGGTATAATAATAACAGGAATCATTCCTAAGGAGGCGTGAATGACAAGGCAGCGACAGTTGATTTACAACATCATACAACGGGCGGACGATCACCCGACAGCCGAAATGATTTATGCAAGGGCAAAGGCCGAAATGCCGTCCATTGCATTCGGAACTGTCTATCGGAATCTGAAACTCATGGTCGATGCCGGAGAGATCCTTCACATTCCCGTTGCCGGTGAGCCGGACAGATACGACAAGACCATTCGCCCGCATGAACACATGCAGTGTATCGAATGCGGCAGGGTTGCCGACTGTGACCCGGGCGATCTGAAATCATATTTCAGCAGCAAAATCGGCGAAGAAATTGTTTCCTACACACTCAACTTTTTCTATATCTGCAATGAATGCAGACAGAAGCGGAAAAGGGAGAATAATCAAAAACGAGCATAAAATGCTGACCGGCGGCGCGTGCCGCAAAAAATAAAAATCTTTGGAGGATAAAAGTATGAAAAAGTTTGTATGTTCAGTATGTGGTTACGTTCATGAGGGCGATTCCGCTCCCGAAGTATGTCCCGTTTGCGGTGCACCCGCAGAAAAGTTCATTGAGCAGTCCGAAACCATGAGTTGGGCGGCAGAGCATGTTGTCGGCGTTGCACAGGGCGCACCCGAGGATATCATGGCGGATCTGCGTGCAAATTTCGCAGGCGAATGCACCGAAGTCGGTATGTACCTTGCAATGGCAAGGGTTGCACACCGCGAAGGTTATCCCGAAATCGGTCTCTATTGGGAAAAAGCAGCCTATGAAGAGGCTGAGCATGCTGCAAAGTTTGCCGAACTTCTCGGCGAAGTTGTGACTTCCAGCACCAAAAAGAACCTTCAAATGCGTGTTGAAGCCGAAAACGGCGCAACCGCAGGCAAGACCGATCTGGCAAAGCGTGCAAAGGCTCTTAACCTTGATGCAATTCACGACACCGTTCATGAAATGGCGCGTGACGAAGCCCGTCACGGCAAGGCTTTCGCAGGCCTTCTGAACAGGTATTTCGGCGAATAAACATACATTCGGCGATTATCCGAACGGCGGATAATCACGATATGCTGAATACATATTCCGCATGACAAAACTCGGCACAGAATAAAGATATCGCGGCCTCGTTTACGGAAGCCGCGATATTTTTATTTTATTTTAAATTAAAAGGCAAAAAGTAAACAGTGCTGTTTCATTCCGATCTCAGCGCGGCAACGGGATCCTTCTTCGCCGCAATTCGCGAGGGGATGATGCCCGCAATAAGTGTCAAAACCATGCTTATCAGAACCAGTATTATGCCGGCACGCCACGGAAGGACGGCAGTCAGCGTGTCGATGCCTGTGAGCGACCGAACGATAAGGTTCAGCGGGATGCACAACAGCATTGATGCAATTATTCCGATCGCACCCGCACAAAAACCGATAATCAGCGTTTCGGCATTGAACACGGATGAAATATCGCGTTTTGATGCGCCGATGGAGCGCAGAATACCGATTTCCTTCGTGCGTTCAAGCACTGAGATATAGGTAATTATGCCTATCATAATTGAGGATACAACCAGAGAGATTGCAACAAACGCGATAAGCCCGTACGAAACGGCATCGATCATTGTTGTAACTCCGGACATAAGCAGCGCAACATAATCGGTGTACTCAATAGCCTTATCCTCGTCTGCATTCCGGTTGTATTCCGCAATGTTGTCAGCGATAGCTTCCTTATCCTCAAATGTTGCAGCATACAAATTAACGGTTTTCGGCGAATCGGGATCAACCGCACCGAGTTTTTCAAGTGCTTCGTCAAGCGTTGTTCCGGAAACCTTTGACGGCATGAATTTATCATAGTATTCCGCAAGCTTGTCAACACTCGTGTCGTTTGCAATTGTTTTATCAAAAATATCCGCAACGGCGGCATATCCGGCCGTGCCGAAAAGATCGTTCGGTGCGGAATGTTCGAAAATAATCTGCATGATTTCGGTTTCGGCTTTGTCGGCATATTTCTTTTTTACTGCGGAAACAAGCTGTTCACGCATCAAAGTCCGAAGCTCTTCGTCCGTATAGTCGGAAAGATATTCCTCCGCAGTGGCAACATCAAACCCGTATGTTGCCGCCGCAAGCTGAACCATTGATTCACGCGTCGGATACATTGCCATATATTCCTCAACAACTGCATCAAGCTCCGTCTGCTCGGGTTCGGCAATGATTTTTTTGTAGATTTCCGTTTTCTGCATGTCCGTAAGGGAGGCGAAGTAAGCGGTAACTTCTTCCGCCTTTTTGTCCGCCGACAGTTCGTTTTCGGAGTCCAAAGTGAAAGGAAGTCCGGTTAAAACATCAAGATTCACGTTTTCCGGGGATTTCTGTTCGCGGACAATTTCACTTTCGTTCGTTTTCTGAATTATATAGTCGGAAAGGGCGGAAGTGTAGCCGAAAACTCCGTTTACTGAAGCAGCCTTGTTGTCGTTCGGGCGAATAATACCTGCAAGCCGCAGATCGAGTCCGTTTTTGATAACAAGCTCCATTGCGGCGGCGTCATCGCCGATATATTCCCATGAACCGCCGTTTTCGTCGGTCGAATACGATTTTGAGTAATAATCTGAATTCAATATCAGCTTGAATTTGGTGCCGATAAGCTCTTCAAACTTTGCGGAGCGTGTATCCGTCACGATTTCCTCGCCTTTAAGAACGGAGTTAAAAATCCTTGTGATTTCGGCGGTGTCCATAAGCCCGAGAGCATAGAAAGCAACGTCGGATACTTCGTTGTTTTTATCAATAACAAGCACAATATCGTTGGCACTCTTCGGCCATTCGCCCGCAACAAGCTCATATTGATTCAAAACAAGCTCGGAAACGAGTGCGCCGTCCGCTCCGGAAAGGATTTCGTCCCAAAGATTCATGTTTCCCATGCGGGAGGTCATCATGTTAATCATACTGACGCCCTTGTCGCCTTCGGATGTTTCATCATCGGCAAACAATGCGGAGGTCATATCCGTACTGTGATATTTCCCGTCCGTGCCGATGACATACGCGTTGACGGTAAGCCCGTAGCCGTACCGCACGGAGCTTACATATTCTCGAAGATCGGTCTTTGCGGTTGAAGCATCAAGCTCCGAATCAATATACTTTTTAAACGATGCAAGGTCATTTACTTCGTCTCCGTCCGAAACGGTTGCGTTCAGCATTTTGTAGAGCCGAGGATCGGAGTAAACTGAATCCGCATCACGGTTTTTCAGTGTTTCATCGTCCGTCTTTTCGTTTGCTGCCGTCAGCATACTCATGAAATCGTTCGGTTCGCGTTCGACGGTGATCGGATAGGATGTCAAAGTATCTTTCTGGATTGCATTGACATAGTTCTGAATGCCGGTTGAAAGCGCAAGAATCAATGCAATGCCGATAATGCCTATCGAACCCGCAAAAGAGGTCAAAAAAGTCCTGCCCTTTTTCGTTGAAAGGTTGTTTAAACTCAGCGAGAGCGCGGTAAAAAAGGACATGGAAGTCCGTTTTTTCTTTTGTTTTTTATCAAAAGTGCTGCCCGCCCCGCGTTCTTTTTCTTTCGTCAAAGTTCGTTCGTCATTGCTCACGGGGTTTGTATCGCTCGAAATCTGCCCGTCATGAAGCTTCACAATTCGCGTTGCATACTGCTCCGCAAGTTCGGCATTGTGTGTAACCATTATAACAAGGCGGTCTTTTGCGACTTTTTTCAGCAGCTCCATAACTTGGGTTCCGGTTTCGCTGTCAAGTGCACCGGTGGGTTCATCCGCAAGTAAAATATCGGGATTATTAACAAGCGCACGTGCAATGGCAACGCGCTGCATCTGTCCGCCGGACATTTGGTTCGGCCGCTTATGCTCCTGTCCTTTGAGCCCGACTTGTTCCAACGCTTCACATGCGCGTCTGCGCCGCTCCTGCTTTGACACGCCGGAAAGTGTCAGTGCAAGCTCAACGTTTGAAAGCACGGATTGGTGCGGAATCAAATTGTAACTCTGAAAAACGAACCCGACGGTATGGTTTCTGTAAGTATCCCAGTCGCGGCTTGTGTATTGTTTTGTGGAAACACCGTTGATAACAAGGTCGCCGCTGTCATAGCGGTCAAGCCCTCCGATGATGTTGAGCAGAGTTGTTTTGCCCGAACCGCTCGGGCCCAAAACCGCAACAAACTCATTGCTGCGGAATTCAAGGCTCACGCTGCTCAGTGCGTTTTGAACAAGATCGCCGGTTTTATATTGTTTGGAAACTTTTTTTATTTCAAGCACTTTTCGTTGCCTCCGGACAGAAATTTGCGGACCGGATCCCGTCGATCCGCCTGCATACAGTATAACGCAGAATCATTAAAAAAACATTAACTCAAGTTAAAACAATGGAGAATTTCTGCGGCAAAAAAAGGCAGAATTCAGTCATTGCTCATCATGTTCGTACACCGGAAATGCTTTCGGGGCCGCGCTGCCGTGCCGCAGTCTGTTCCGAATGTGCTGAACGACGGTGGCGATGAATTCGGCATTTGTCGGCTTACCCTTTGCGGAATCCGTTGTGTTGCCGAAAAGTTCATATTGCATATAGAGATTTCCGCCCTCCCATGCACACTCGATGGAATAGCGAATTGCTCTTTCAACCGCGGCCGGAGTGGAGTGATAATACATTGCAACGTATTCATACATGCGTTTGAGATCCGCATCGACTCCGAATATGCGCATACAGACAAGCAGCCGCAGAAATTCCGTGCCGCGATGCTCGTTTTGCAGCCCGAGCGGCAGCAATATGGAATCGGTCACCATTGCATATCGACGCTTCTGTTCGTCCATCTCGCTGAAAAACGCAGGGTTATTTATTGCCTGTTCAAGTGCTTCAAGATCCGATTTGCCGCGCTTTTTCTCATAGTCAAGACATTTTTCGATTATAGCTGCGGCCGTTTGTTCGACAGGGGCAGAAAACGAAAGCAGTCCGTCAATCTTTTCATTGCGGCTGATTCCGATAAGTGATTTCGTCATCTTAGGTGCACAAACAAAAAAACGTGCATTGCGGCACAGCTTGCTCTGCCGAAGGGTGTTTATCAGCGCGAACGCATCAATATCGGGAAGAGAAACGCTGACAACAAAAACCGAAGGAATCTCATCAAACAGCATTTTCCAAACATCATTGCCGCTGCGAACGGGCGGAAGCATATGCAGTGTGCCTCCCAAAAGCTCGGTAAGCCTGTTTGCGTATTCGCGCTTCTTATTCAAAGGACGTTCCTCACAAACAACAATCCCGCGAAGTCTGTCAATGTCCGACAGGTTACCTGTCTCCATCAGTTCCTCAACGGAGCGTCTGCCGTTCAGGCAGACTGCCGAAAGCGGATCGTAAGGCGAGGCGTCTTCACTGTGCTCCGGTTCACGGAGACAATCCGTTTCATACAATTCGACAGGTTCCGGTATCTCAATAATTTCAGCGTCATCGGCCGTGATCGCGCTTTGCTCAGCCTGCTTTTTTATGTCTTTTGCAGTTTTGCCGCCGGTGTAAACACTGCCGCACACGGTTGCAATGTGTGCAATCGAAGTTTTTCTGCGTCTGCTGCGCGGTTTTTCGGCTGTCAATCCGCCCTCTGTATCCGCTGTTTCGGCAGGTTGTTCCGCATTATCGGTTTTATTCGGTTTGTCCATGTTCGGGATTCCTCCTCCGCAGATTACTGCTGTTAGTTTAGCACAGTCGGAATGCGGCGGCAAGTCCGTTTTGCCGCTTTTTTTGCCGCATCCTGTCGCGGAGGGCGAAACGATGTGTTCAAATCCGAATAAATCGGAGCCTTTTGGGATATTATAAATATATTGAGTCGGCGGAGATATTGCATTTGTTCGAATGCTGAAAAAATTACCGCATAAATACCGAAAAATTTTTTAAAAAAAATCATGGAAATAAA
>OMCH01001069.1_pt1 | contig 11494 bp, 10 predicted proteins | sample 1674341 | NCBI WGS metagenome assembly OMCH01 (sample SAMEA103958164, study PRJEB25191) | human gut metagenome | biome: human-associated habitat [ENVO:00009003]; feature: intestine environment [ENVO:2100002]; material: feces | place: Germany | collected 2013/2015
TCATTTTCTTTACATATTATTATATGTCAAAATCGGCAAATTTGCAAGTTTTAAGAACAACAAAAAAGAGCCGTTCAGAGCCATCTGAACGGCTGCTTTTTAAATTAATGGGTTTACCCAGTGCCACGCTTGCGTGGTACAAACAACCATCCGCTATGTGGGTGGGCATATTTTTTTCTGCAATATTCGTCAGAGATATTTTAAAGCTATTTAAAAATATTTTTAAATAGTTCTTGACTTTTCAGTAAATCAGGCTATAATAAAGCTACAAGCTATTTAAAATATTTTTTAAATAGATGTGATAGGACTTTGTGAGGAGGTATCTGCTTGTCACTGAACGGTACACTTAAAGCACTTTCAGATCCGATAAGAAGAAATATTCTGACAATGCTGAAAGGCAAGAAAATGATTGCAGGCGACATTTCCGAAGAACTTGGAATTTCACCTGCATCGCTTTCATATCACCTCAATCTGTTGAAGAAAAACGACCTGGTGATTGAATCAAAAGAAAAAAATTATGTTTATTATGAGCTTAACACAACCCTGTTTGACGAACTCATAATGTGGCTTAAACAATTTTAGGAGTTGATTTTATGAAAAAGCTGAATAAAATTATGCTTGCACTTTCCATATTGCCCACTTTGCTTACTTCCGTATTTTTATTCTTTATGAATGACACCGTTCCCATGCACTACAACGCAAGCGGTGCTGTTGACCGTTACGGTTCAAAATACGAAAACTTCATTCTCCCTGCAATCATTCTGTTTATGTACGCATTTTACATGGTGTATACCAAGATATATACTAAATACAGCACAAACAGCGTTGAAAAGATAAATAACAATGTAAAAATCACTGCGATACTTGTGACATCAATCATTGCGGCTTTCAATATTCTTCAATTGATGTTTCTCATTCTGGCAATTTTAAAGCCCGACAGCACAACTTTTACAGATAATGTGCCGTTCATTATAAATACGGTTATGGGTTTAATGTTGATTATTGCGGGCAACTTTCTTCCGAAAACAAAACGAAATTCATTTATCGGAGTAAAAACATCATGGACTCAAAGCAGTGACTTGGCGTGGTATGAATCAAACCGAGCCGGCGGAATTGCCCTTGTAGTTACCGGAGTTTTGACAATCATTGAAAGCTCATTCATAAAGGGAATCAATTCAACATTTATTATGGTTGCAATTCTTCTGATAAGCATTGCCGTTGCCTACATCTATGCGTATGTTAAAGTGAAAAAATCCGCTTAATCAAGCACAAAACCGCTGTCGGGATTAAACCTGACAGCGGTTGTTTTTTGAAATATTTACTTATAAATATCCACTAAAATTACTGCTCTGCTTTTTCGGGGAGCGACAAAGCTTTGTCTTTATCATTTTTCTTTGTCAGCGGAGTCATACTCTTTGCACAAATCATCATAGTTGACGCATTATGCAAAAATGCCGAAACCGACGGCTGAATAACGCCCATAAAGCCTGAAAGCAAAAGTGTCGAATTGAAAGCAATTATGAAACGATAGTTTTTGTTGATTCGTTTCATAAGGTCTTTGCTCAACTTGCGAACACGCACAAGCGCACGCAAATCAGAGCCTTTTATGGTAATATCCGCAGTTTCACGGGCAATGTCGGACGCATCGTTCATTGCAACCGAAACATTTGCGGCGGCAAGTGCCGGAGTATCGTTGATACCGTCACCGACCATAATTACCTTCTGACCGTTCTGCTTCATTTCTTCAACATATCTGTGCTTGTCCTCTGGGAGAACCTGACACTTATAGTCGGTAATTCCGAGCATTGCGGCTGTCGCCTTTGCGGCTCTGTAGCTGTCGCCCGTGAGCATAACAACATTCTTTATGCCCTGTTTTTTGAGCATATCAATTGCCTGTTTTGCTTCTTTTCGAGGCGGATCGCTGATGCATAATGCACCCGAAAGTTCACCGCCGATTGCAAGGTAAAGCACGGAACATGAGCCGGATTTTTCGTCAATAATATTCTGCTGTTCCTTTGTAACGGTAACATTCTCGTCCTCAACAACAAAATGCTTACTGCCGATTATTGCACGCTTACCGTGAAGTGTTGTTGCAATACCGTGGGCAACAACATACTCAACCTCTGTATGCTCCTCGGAGTGAGAAATTCCTCGTTTTTCAGCACCGATTACAACGGCATTTGCTACGCTGTGCGGAAAATGCTCCTCAAGACAGGCTGAGATTCTGAGAACCTCGTCCTCTGTATAATCGCCGAATGCAACAACCTTTTCAAGAACAGGCTCTGCGTTTGTGAGCGTACCTGTCTTATCAAACACGATTGTGTCAGCGTTTGCAAAAGCCTCAAGATACTTTCCGCCCTTGATTGTAATATCGTTGTCAGCCGCCTCTTTGACAGCCGAAATTACGGCAATAGGGGTTGACAGCTTGATTGCACAGGAGTAGTCAACCATAAGAAGTGAAACTGCCCTTGTGATGTTTTTTGTGAAAATAAGAGTTGCAAAAAATCCGATAAAGCTGAACGGAACAATTCTGTCGGCAAGAGCTTCGGCACGGCTCTGAACACCTGCCTTGAGTTCCTCTGAATTGCCGATAAGTTCAATAATCTTGCTGATTTTAGTATTTGACGCAAGCTGACGGACTGTTACAACAATACTGCCCTCTTCGATTACCGTACCTGCATAAACGGAAATTCCCTCACGCTTTAATACAGGCAACGGCTCGCCTGTCATTGACGACTCGTTTACGGTTGCCTCACCGTCTGCAACAACACCGTCAACAGGAATAACCTTGCCTGTCTGAACACGGATTTTGTCGCCGACACGCAGATCCTTAATCGGAATGAGAACATCACTGTCATCTGTAACAAGCCATACTCTGTCGGTCTTGATTGCAAGGCTGTCTGTGAGAACCGCCTTTGTCCTTGCGTGAGTATATTCTTCAAGCAAGCCAGATATTCTGAGCATAAACATAACCGTTGCGGCTGTTTTGAACTTGCGTTGACACAAGCATGCCACAACAGATGCGCCGTCAAGCACATCTACGGTAAGTTTACCGTTCCAAAGAGTTTTGAGAGCCTTTTTAATATATTTTGCACTTCTGTAAAGAGTGATTGCCGTTCTTATCGGAGCAGGAAGGAACATCTTTGAAAGATAGTGCTTTGCAACAAGAGTGAAAAGATTGTCATGAAAATCGCTGTCAATCTTCTGAATTCCAAATTCTGCACTTGGTTCATTCTTTTTAAGAGTTTTTACATTAATTGCTCTTACAAGGTCGATAATTTTACTTCTGCTGCCCTTTGTGTAATTGACAAGAATACCGCCGTTTGCAGAACTTACCTGTGCCGAATTCACATAAGGAGATGCGGTCACAAGATTATAGATTGCCCCCTCATACTCCTTATCAAATGCATATGCGCCGCAGCGAAAACGAATTCTCTGCGGCTTGTCATAGACAATTTTAAATTTCATTATTCTGTCACTTCTTCAGCGGCAGCATCTTCGTGAATACCTGCCTCTGTTTTAGCATCATAGCAGATATCCGAAGCTTCATCCTTCATATTCTGGAAAGCTGCCTTTGCATCTTTCTGAAGCTTCATACCCTTTGCAAGACCTGTAACTGCAAGACTGCGGGTTTTATCTGCTTTAAGTATCTTTTTGCCTACGATTACTGCTGCTGCACCTGCAACTGCACACCATAATTTTTCGTTCTTGAATACTTTCAACATATAAAGTCCTCCTTTAACGCTCATATGCACAAATGTACATATATTTAAGTTGTTTTACACAACAACTTTACCATTAATTATATAATATATGACAAATTTGTCAAGAATTTGCAGAGTGAAAATTTTCCGATTTTATAAAAAAATTCATCCGAGAGCAACATCAAGAACCATCATCAGCGAAAATCCTATTGCAACACCGATTGTTCCGATGTTGGAATGTTTGCCGTTTTGTGATTCTGGAATAAGCTCTTCGGTTACAACATATATCATTGCGCCTGCGGCAAATGAGAGAAGATACGGCAACAACGGGACTGCTATTCCTGCAAAAATCACCGTAAGTACAGCACCGATAGGCTCTACAACTCCCGACATAATCCCGAGAAAGCATGACTTTTTGCGTGACGCTCCGCCTGCATGGAGCGGAAGTGAAATTATTGCCCCCTCGGGAAAATTCTGTATTGCAATACCTACCGCAAGAGCCAATGCACCTGCAACGGTTATTCCGGTATTATCCGAAATTGCTCCGACAAATGTTACACCTACCGCCATTCCCTCCGGGATATTGTGCAAGGTAACGGCAAGAACGAGCATAGTGTTCTTTGAAAGGCTTGAATGAACGCCCTCGGGATTGTCGCTGTCAAGGTGCATATGCGGTATAACGCTGTCGAGCAAAAGCAAAAATCCAATTCCGAGCAAAAATCCGACTGTCGCAGGAATCCACGCAACTATGTTCTGACTTTCTGCCATTTCAATCGACGGAATCAACAACGACCATATTGATGCCGCAATCATTACTCCCGATGCAAATCCGAGCAGAAATTTTTGCAACTTTTGATTGAATTCTCCTTTTGAAAAAAGTACAACGGCTGAGCCGAGCGATGTTCCGAGAAACGGTATTAAAATTATAATCAGTACGTTTAAAAGCATATTGACCTCCTTGTAGTTAGTCTTTGCTAACTACATTGTAGCACAATAAATTTTAAAATACAATAGCGGAACAGAAAATCTCTGCTCCGCTGCATAATATGATGTGATATGTTAATCTGTAATAATTTTTATTGAACTGCCTGACTTTGTGCCGACAACCTCGATTTTGTTGCCTATGCTGTTTTTCAGCTCGCTTATGTGGGAAATGATACCCACAAGGCGGTTGCCGTTGCCTGTAAGGTCATTCAGCGTTTCAATTGCAGATGCAAGGCTGTCGTTGTCAAGTGAACCGAATCCCTCGTCAATAAAGATTGAATCAAGTCTGATTCCGCCGTTTCTCTGCTGAATAATGTCGGAAAGTCCGAGTGCAAGCGCAAGTGACGCCTGAAAAGATTCTCCGCCCGAAAGAGATGAAATATCTCTTTCCTTGTTGTTAAAATTATCACGAACGCTGATTTCAAGTCCTGCGCTGATTCGCTTGTCACGGCTTTCGCCACGGACAATTTCATAGCGACCGCCCGTCATTTTTGAAAAACGCAGATTAGCATAGTACAAAACCTGTTCAAAATACGAACCCATAATGTAGCGTTCAAAGGTGATTTTGCTGTTATCGGAAACAATTTCACCGTTGGCGGTTTTCTTGAGATTTTCGTAAACATCGGCTATTCTGAGCTTTTCCTCAAAGTCATTTTTAAGCTTTTCAACGCTGTTGTAAATGTTTTGATTATTGTGCAGACTTCTGTCGCCTGCGGTATAAAGATTGTCCCATTTTTCCTTTTCAGAAGTATAGCTATCAATCAGTTCATTGATTTTAAGGACATCTTCCCTTTGCTTTCCTTCAACTGATTTTTCACAGGCTTCAACCGTTGCCCGAGATTTTTTCAGAGAATCGGTAAAGGTTTCTGCCTCTCGTTTTAATTCTTTTATGGAATCTTCAGTCAACAAATTAAAATCAGGACATTCCAAGATATTATTCTCTGAAAGAACAATATCAAGCTCCGATTTTTTGTTTTCAAGTTCAGATTCAAAACTTTTCAGCTGTTTTGCAGTTTCGTTTTCAACAGAAACCTTGCTATCAAAATCAGACTTTGCATTTGAAAGCTCGCTTTGCGCAAGGTCGATTTCCGACTTAATCTGCTTTGCCTTGTCAGCACAAGCCTTTGCCGCATTCAAAAGTTCTTCAACCGATGAGTATTTTATCTCAGCTTTAAGGCTCTCGGTTTCTTCTTTTGCGGAATTATATTTGCTTTTTGCGTCAGCATTTTTGCGAATTAATTCTGTATGAACAAGGTCAAGCTTTTTAAGCTTTTCATCAAACCTTGAGATTTCAGACTTGCAGACCTCACGCTGTTCTCTGACTTTTTCAAGGTCAGAAGCTTCGTTTTCAAGCGCTTTTAATAGCTTCTTTTGTTCCGACAAAAGCTGTGAAATCATTTCGGCTGAAAGTGTTTCGGCATCAACCTCAAGTGCATTCGCAAATTCCGTGACATTTGTTTTTGCGGATTCTGATTCCGTTTCAAGCCTTGTGACCTCATTTGACTTTTTATGAACGGCATTTTCAGCAACTTCACACCTTGCCTTCAAAGCATCAAGCGTATCCTTGTCGGGGGCATTTTCGCTGTGTTTTGCCGGATTTGGATGATACAATGAACCGCAGACGGGACACGGTTTTTCATCTTCGAGTGTGTCGGCAAGCACGCCTGCCATATTCATTATATAGATATTGTGCTTAGTGTTGTACTCGTTGTTGAGTGCCGTTGCCGACTTTGCAAGGTCGGCACATTCTGCTTTTGCATTAGTCAACCTTGCATTGATTTTTGCGAGATTTTGATATTCCGCAAAAAGCCTTTCAGCCTTGCCTGATTTGTCTTTCAATGCGGTTATTTTGCTCTTGGCGTCAAAAATTTTCTGCTCTGTATCGCTGTTTTCTGAGACAAATTTTTCCGCTTTTGTCTTTAGATTTTCCGTATCAGAATAAGATTTTCTGTTGTCTGAAATTTCTTTTTTAGAATTTTGCAAAACTGATTCATATACACTCAAATTTTCCGTAAGGTTAAAATATTTTCTGTAAGTATCTTCCTTTGCACGGAGTTTTCCCGATTCCTCGTTTAGCGTTGCGATTTTGCCCTCAAGCGACTTTTTCTCGGCAAAAACATTCTGTTTTAATTTCAAATTTTCTTCGGCGGATTTTCTGTTTATTTCCGCATTTTTACAGTTTTTGAGTGCCGAATCATATCTTTTCCGTGACTCGGCAAAGCTGTCATATTTTGGCTTTACGGAGTGCAATATTTTTTCGTCATTCTCAGCTTTTTTGAGCATTTCATCGTAATGCGGTTTGCTCTGCAAAAGCTGTTCGAGGCGGAGCTTTTCGGCATCAAGAGTATCGAATTTATTATTAATTTCAACTGCAAGAGCCTTTTTCTTTTCTTCCTCAAGAATTGTCTTTTCAAGCTCTTTTCGCTTTTTTTCAATTTCTGCATTGTCCTTTTTCTGCATCTCGGAAAGTACCGATAGGTGCAAAAGAAATTGCTCAATATCAATTACCGTAAGGTCTGTTCTGTCGGTATAGAGGTTGATTTTTTCGCTGATTTCGGCAAAGCTGTCATCATCGGGAATTTCAACGGCAACGGTTTTTGACTTGATAAGTTCGCAGACCTTTTTCTTTTCTTCAAGCTTTTCGGCTGACTCTGTTTTCAGCCTGTCCTGAAATTCTTTGTAGATGTCCGTGTGAAAAATTTTGCGAAAAATCTCGCTTCGCTTTTCACTTCCCGACTCAATGAACTTTTTGAATTCGCCCTGTGCAAGCATTGCAATCTGGCGGTACTCATCACATTTCAATCCGATAATTTCGCTGATTTTATTATTGACCTCGCCCGTTTTTGTGAGCGGAGTTGTAATGTCATCACCCGTAAGCTCTGCTGACGCACCCTCAATTTTACTGCCTGTTCCACGCTTTTTTGCGACCTCATTCGAGGTGGTTCTGATGATGCGGTACTTCTTTCCCCTGTGTTCAAAGTCAAGCTCAACATAGGTGCGTGTGAGCGGTTTTGCAAAATTACTGCGGAGCATTTCGCCGTTTCGTGAAGAACCGCTTGTTTCGCCGAAAAGTGCAAAGCAGATTGCGTCGAAAATTGTTGTCTTGCCTGCGCCCGTTGTGCCTGTTATGAGGAAAAGCCCTTTGCCGTCAAATGCCGAAAAATCGACCGTTTCAACATCGGCATACGGTCCGAAAGCGCTCATTTTCAGTTTAATCGGTTTCATCGTTTACACCTCCGATTTCTTTGAAAATTCTCTCAATAATTTTTACGGATTCGGGTTCAATCTCTTTTCCGTTCTGCATTTTATAGAAATCCGAAAATAGTTCAATATTGCTCTTGCCCTCTGTTTTACCGTACATTTCGGGAGTCATTTCAATGCTCTTTTTTCTGTTGACATATTCAAGTCCCATAATGTTGGGATAGATATTTTCAAGCGTTGAAAATGCATTGGTAACGGGATTTTCGTCCGTAAGCTCGGCAAAAACATAGTCATCGGTTTTATCGTCATATGTGTCGGATATCGGATTTTCTGCAAGTTCACGCAGAGTTCCTTTTATGATTCTCATATCATGCAACGGCTGTACGGGAATTTCTTCAAGATTTAATTTTCCGTTTGAAAGCTCGCCGAAAATCACACATTTTTTGTTGCGACATTCAGTTTTTGAATATTTTATCGGCGAACCGCAATAGGCAATATTTTTGTTTTTGCCCATAATCTGCTTGCCGTGAATATGACCGAGTGCAACATAATCGAATGGTTCAAAAACATACGGCTCAACATTATCAAGCGTACCTAGGCTTGACTCCGAACCCGAGGTTTCACTGCCCGTTACAAACTGGTGAGCAATCAAAATATTGGTTTCATCGGCATTGATTTCGGAATGTTCAAGCACAACCCTGACAGCAGTTGTATAGTCGGTAATTTTAGCCGATTCTTCGGGATATACCTTACGCACAAATGACGGACGGATAAACGGCAACGAGAAAATATTAACCTTTTCTCCGTCACATTCAACAGTATTTTTTCTTGCAACACCTTCAAACACACCGTCGGTAAAAATTCCGTTGAGTTCAATCAGCTTGTTGAAATAACCGATTCTTTCGGGCGAATCGTGATTGCCGCTGATTACAAAGGTTTTCAACCCTGTTTTGCCGTGAAGTCCTGCAATTTCAGTCATAAAGCTGTCGAACAATTCGACCGCCTCGGCAGACGGCAAAGACTTGTCATAAATATCTCCTGCAATCAGCAAAGCGTCGGGATTTTTTTCTTTTATAATCTCAACAATCCGCTCAAGCATATAGCGTTGATCATCAAGCATTCTGTAGCCGTTCACATATTTTCCAATATGCAAATCCGAAATATGCAAAAACTTCATTTTAAAAATCCTTTCAGTTAATTAAAACTTTCCAAACTAATTAAACAACAGGCTATGCGTCAAAAATGTCACACAAAAAATTCAAGAATGAACACAACCGCACAGCATACGCATGAAACCTTGAAAAGACCTGCGTTGAACCATGCCGCCACAAGACCTGCCGCAAAGGCTGCAATGCCTGCAATCGGACTGTGAGTTGCGTTGATTATTGCCGGAAATGTCATTACCGAAAGCGTTACATACGGCACATAGTAGAGAAACGAACGCACAAATGTGTTTGTAAACTGCTTTTTAACAAGTGTAAGCGGAAGAACACGGATTGCGAATGTTACAGCCGCCATAATGAGTATGTATATATAGGGATTATGCGACATTTTCGTTCTCCTCCTCTTCTTTGACAGGGAACAGCAATGCCGCCGCTGCCGAAATTACGATTGTAAGAATAATTGTGCGTGTACCCTCGTCAATCTGATTGATGACGGGAAGATATGCAAATGCAAAACTTGCCGCAAAGCTGACAAGTACAATTCCGAGAAGTGTTTTGTTCTTTCTTGACGGCGGAACGATGATTGCAAGGAACATTCCGAAAAGTGCAACGCTTAGTGCGCTGACAATACGAAGAGGCAACAGATTGCCTGCAATTGTGCCGAGCATACTGCCGAATGCCCAACACGGGCAGCCTATGAGAATTGCACCGTAGGTATAGAAAGGATTCAGCTTGCCCGACCGTGAAATTGAAATTCCGAAAAATTCGTCTGTAACAAAAAATCCGAGCAACAGCCTGTGGATAATCGAGGTATTCTTTGAAATACGCTGACTTAACGCACAGCTCATAAGAAGATATCTTGCGTTGGCAACAAGGGTTGCAAGCGCAATTACAAAATATGACGAATCAGCCGCAATTACGGTAAATCCCGAATATTCACCTGCTGATGCGTTGCACAAAAGGCTTGCAAGAAAGCTTTGAAACGCATTAAGTCCCGCAGTTTTTGCGGCAATGCCGAGTGAAAACGAAACGGCAAGGTAGCCGAGCCCAATCGGAATACCGTCACGCATTCCCTCACAGAAAATTTTTCGGTTAAAAGCGTATACAGGACGCTCGTTGGTCATTTTTTTTGTTTCACTCATCTGTAAAACCTCGAATTTTTATGGTAAAAAGTAATAAATTTTGATAGCTGATTTTGGTTAAAATCACGGCTAACGTGTATTATAGCAATTATAAACAAATTAGTAAATGATAAAAAGTAAGCAAAAATTGGCGCAGAAGATTAAATAATATCAATCAAAATGATAAAAATGAGATTTGCATTGGCTATAGTGAAATGATAAGATGGGATAAATAACAGCATGCAAGGTTGAAAATACGGATGCATACAAGGAATGTTGAAAATGAGAAAATAAAGACGCATGAGGAGAGGGAATAATGGAATTATGGGATATTTATGATGCAGATAAAAAGCCGACAGGACGCACAATGAAGCGCAACGAATGGTGTTTAAAGGATGGCGAATATCATCTGACCGTACTTGGCGTGATAAAAAGAACGGATGGACGTTTCCTGATCACCAAACGTGTTATGACAAAAGCGTGGGCACCGGGCTGCTGGGAGGTTTCCGGCGGTGCTGCGATGGCGGGAGAGGATTCTAAGACTGCAGTACTCCGTGAGATCAGGGAGGAGACCGGACTGGATGTTGCTGCGTGGGATGGCGGATATCTGTTTACCTACCGTAGAGATAATCCGGGAGAAGGGGATAACTATTTTGTGGATGTGTATCGTTTTTCTGCTGATTTTGACGAGTCAGATATCAAGCTCCAGGAGGAAGAAACAGATGGATATCTGTTTGCTTCCGCTGAGGAGATCAAAAAACTTGGGGAGGAAGGAAAATTCCTTCATTATGACAGCATCAGACAGGCGTTTGTTTAGTCGATAATGTGGTGGTTTAACCATTTCCTTCCGTGGAAGCGTATCGAAAATACGATGGCGCGGAGCGTCCAGTCGGCAAACATACCGATCCAGACTGCAATCGGGCCAAATCCCCAAACACGGCAGAGATAGACACAAAGGCTCACACGGCAGAGCCACATGGTGCAGCAGGAGGTGATCATGGAGAATTTGACATCTCCGGCTGCACGCATGCCGTATGCCGGGATAAAAGATAATACCCAGGAGATCGGTTTGGTAATCGTGATAAAGATGACCATTTTAAAACACAGGTCAGCACTTTCCGCTTCCATGCCGCCTAACAGGGTGATTGGTTTTGTCAGGGCAAGCACAGTAAGACAGCTGATCACGATCGCTGCCTCGGCGAGCCAGGAAAGTTTTTTGATGTAATAAATGACCTCGTCTTTTCTGCCGGCACCGAGACACTGTCCAACCACAGTCATCAGTCCAATGCCGACACCGATTGCGGCGACACCGTTTAGATTT
>OMCH01001075.1_pt1 | contig 11440 bp, 10 predicted proteins | sample 1674341 | NCBI WGS metagenome assembly OMCH01 (sample SAMEA103958164, study PRJEB25191) | human gut metagenome | biome: human-associated habitat [ENVO:00009003]; feature: intestine environment [ENVO:2100002]; material: feces | place: Germany | collected 2013/2015
ATGGATGGAGCTCTTTTCAATTAGAATACAGCGCACTTTTCAATTAGTATCTACAGATAAAGCCCATGCTACAGCCATCTTCACATAATATCCTTCGTGACTGATCCGGTCCATCCATTGCAATACGTTGTCTATATACTCTTCGTCAATATAATGAGCCATTGCCATTACTACTCCGAAACGTATTTCATATTCTTTGTCGGATTTCATCCGGTCTTCCAAAAATAGCCAGACCCTTTTCTTGTTCTTGTCCACAAACCGTTGTTTGCCGTAAAAGTCAAAGGTGTCACAAACAGACCAACTGTTGATGATGGCAACAAACCGGGCAACCAGTGAAAGATATGCTTCCGTGTCTTTCATTTTCAGATTACTTATTACCATACCTTGTAGCATACGTTCCTCCATATAATAAGTATCCGCAGTCTGTAGATAACTCTCCCAGTCATCTTTGGCAATTTGTGCTCCTAACCGCCTTAGGGCAGGGATGCGGATACCCAATACATTTTCTATTCCCGGATGCAGCGATTCGGTGAACTTTTTATTTTCATTTTCTGCCAGTTGCAGCAAATTTTCTTTTATGGTCAATCCATTGATACGATATTCGTCCATTTTGTTTTTGTAAGATAGGGTTAGATTTTCAGTCCCATGATATAATCGTTCATATAATATCCGTTGCCTATATGGAAATCTCCTTCTGCAACTTTTTCCATTCCCAAATGTTGGTAGAATTGTAAAGCCTTATTGTTACGGTTTACATTCAAATGCATTTCGCAAGGTCCGGGATGGATTTCTTTAATTGCTTTGACGGCCTGCTCAAATAGTGCTTTGCCCAACCGGCAACCTTGAAAACGGGGAAGTACATAGATTTTCTGCAGATGAAATAAATGTTCTCCTTCGGGCTGTATGGAAACATATCCGGCAGCTTCTCCATCTTTGTAAGCTATGTAATAGATGTGCCCTTCCTCTTCCATTTGTTTACGCAGGTTTTTCGGAGAGTACATCCAGTCCATCATGTAATCCAATTGTTCTTTTGAAAGAATTTCCCGGTAGGTAGCCGGAAACACGATCTGAGCCATCTCGTTAATCAACTGAATATCATTGGTTGTCGCTTTTTGTATGGTAAACATGATCTTTATATCTTTTTAGTGTTATAACGAGAGGCAAAGATAAACTTTTTGCAAGAAAAAAAGGGGCTTCCTTTCTTTTTCTTGTTTAAATATTAATTTATGCAAAATAGTAGAACTATGTAATACAAGGTACTTATATAATACATATATTTGTGCCAAACAAAGTATTATAGATTATGAATGTAGACAATGTACGATCTCAGATGCGCAAAGGAATGCTGGAATACTGCATTTTATTGTTGTTGCACAAAGAGCCGTCATATGCTTCGGATATCATTCAAAAATTGAAAGAAGCCCGGCTCATTGTAGTAGAAGGGACGCTTTATCCGCTGCTTACCCGGCTGAAAAACGATGACCTGCTCTCATACGAATGGGTAGAGTCCACTCAGGGACCACCTCGTAAATATTATAATCTCACTCCTCAGGGTGAAATATTCCTTAGCGGATTGGAGACTGCTTGGGAGGAGTTGACGAATACAGTGAATCATTTAAAAAACAATTAAAAACAGGATACAATGAAAAAGACTTTAACCATAAATTTAGGAGGTACCGTTTATCATATAGACGAAGACGCTTACCACTTGTTGGATAATTATTTAGCAAATTTACGCATTCACTTTCGTCGTGAGGAAGGTGCGGAGGAGATTGTACATGATATGGAATTACGCATATCTGAACTGTTTGCTGACCGTTTGAATGAGGGCAAACAGGTTATTACCATTGAGGATGTGGAAGAAATCATAGCCCGGATGGGTAAACCTGAAGAACTCTCTGGTGAAGGGAATGGAGAAACATCCGGTTCGGAAAAGGCAAAAGGGACCACTGTACGCCGTCTGTTTCGTGATCCGGACAATAAAGTGCTGGGTGGTGTGGCTTCCGGATTGGCCGCTTATATGGGATGGGATGTTACTTGGGTACGTATCATTCTATTGGTTCTTGGTTTCTTTGTTCATGGGGTGATATTGGCTTATATCATAGCGTGGATTATTATTCCTATGGCGCGTACCGCTCCCGAGAAACTCGCCATGAAGGGGGCTGCTATTAATGTGGAGAATATAGGCAAGACTGTAACAGACGGATTTGAAAAAGTGAATGATTATGTACGCTCAGACCGTCCTAGGAGTATCTTGCAAAAGATAGGGGAGGGGATTGTGTCTGTGGCAGGGTTCCTTATCAAGTTCCTGCTTGTTTTCATTGCTATTTGCTGTGCGCCTGTATTGTTTGTATTATTGATTGTCTTTTTTGCATTGCTGATGGCGGCTACGGGACTGATTGCTGCATTGCCGGCTGTGCTTTATGAGGTGCTGCCTGCGGTTAATTGGGCTACGGTGGGTAGCTCTCCGGGGTTGACTGTTGCTATGTCCGTAGCAGGTATTCTGGTTATCGGTATTCCTATTATAGGACTGATACACATGCTGATGCGTCATTTTGGAGGTTGGCAACCCATGTCCATTGTAACCAAAATTATATTTATCGTATTGTGGCTCATCGCGTTGGGAGTGGGTGTTTTCTTTGTACTGAATGATCCAAATATTGCTTCAATGATATCGTATAGTTTATAAAATACACTATCTTTGCAGATGGAAAGTTGGGAATCAAGAGGTGTCTTGTTCTCAACTCTCCGTTTTTTGTAAGGAATATCAAACATATGTAAATACTATGACTAAGAAGATTTTATTGCTGGGTTCCGGCGAATTAGGTAAAGAATTCGTCATTGCGGCAAAACGTAAAGGGCAGTATGTTATTGCTTGCGACTCTTACGCAGGTGCTCCGGCCATGCAGGTGGCTGATGAATTTGAAGTGTTCAGTATGCTTGACGGTGATGCGTTGGATGCTGTGGTAGCCAAACACAAGCCGGATATAATTGTGTCTGAAATTGAAGCTATCCGTACCGAACGTCTGTATCATTTGGAACAGGAAGGTATTCAAGTAGTGCCGAGTGCCCGTGCAGTGAATTTCACGATGAACCGCAAGGCCATTCGTGATTTGGCAGCTAAGGAATTAGGATTAAAGACAGCCAAGTATTTCTATGCCAAGTCTTTGGAAGAATTGCAGGAGGCCGCAAAAGAGATTGGTTTTCCCTGTGTGGTGAAACCTTTGATGTCTTCATCCGGCAAAGGCCAGTCTTTGGTCAAGAGCGCGGATGAGTTGGAACAGGCATGGCATTATGGATGTGAAGGCAGTCGTGGAGATATTAAAGAATTGATCATTGAGGAATTTATTCAGTTCGATAGTGAGATTACTTTGCTCACCGTCACTCAGAAAAACGGTCCAACTTTGTTCTGTCCGCCTATCGGACATGTACAGAAAGGGGGAGATTATAGGGAAAGTTTCCAGCCGGCGCACATTGATCCCGAACATTTGAAGGAGGCACAGCGTATGGCCGATAAAGTGACGGCGGCTTTGACCGGTGCGGGAATCTGGGGAGTTGAATTTTTCTTGAGTCATGAAAACGGAGTTTATTTCTCCGAACTTTCTCCCCGTCCGCATGATACCGGAATGGTGACTTTGGCAGGTACTCAGAATTTAAATGAGTTTGAGTTGCATCTGCGTGCGGTGTTAGGACTTCCTATCCCTGAAATTACACAAGAACGCATAGGGGCCAGTGCAGTGATTCTTTCTCCAATTGCCAGCAAGGAAGCTCCCCGTTATCGTGGTGAAGAGGAAGTTTGTAAGGAGACAAATACTTATCTCCGTATTTTTGGTAAACCTTATACAAAATTGAACCGCCGTATGGGAGTTGTGGTTTGTTATGCTCCTAATGGCAGTGACTTGGACGCTTTGCGTGACAAGTGCAAGGCTGCTGCTGCAAAGGTAGAGGTGTATTAATATCTTGTATTGATGGATATAAAATAAAGGTCCGGGCTTTTCCAAGTCCGGACCTTTTGTTGTTCCAAAGGTGTGCTTCCCTGAAACAAGGTTTTATAGTTTTTCTTTTTAAAAGAAGGGCGTAGGGAGACTTTTTTCTGTAAGGAGTATGTGGCCTTGTAATCAGATTCATCCTTAAAATATTTTATTCGGATTCCTAAACCTTTCCTGACGTATGGTTAAGGGTTTTCTTCCTGCCTGTTTTATCTCCGCAAGCCTTTGGAGTTATCTCCATAAGCTTTGGAGTTAACTCCATAGCCTTGGGAGATAACTCCAAAGGCTATGGAGATAGAATATATCCGTATAAAAAGGTTTAATCTGAAGATAGAAAAGGCTTATACAATAGGGAGGATATGAGCATTCGTTTAATTCCGTTAGCGGGTTATTGCTTTTTTCATCCCTTCCGGTCCTTTGGACTTCATGAGGCGGAAAGATTGGTTTAGTCATTCTTTCTTTTCTTGGTCCGGATTTGTAATGACTTCTTCGTCTTCCGGATAACTCCTGTTATCTTCTTCTTCCTCGTCAATGAAAAGTTCCGGTTGTTGAGGGCCTTTGTGTCTGAACAATATAGCTGCGGCTATTCCGGCCGCTGCGCCCCCCAAGTGTCCCTCCCAAGAAGTGGTGGAGGAAGCGAACTGCGGGAACATGTTCCATACCAGGCTGCCATATAGAAAGGTGACAAGCAATGACAGGGCTACTAAAGGAACGTGTTTGCGGAGAATGCCACTGAAGAACAGAAAGAAGGCGAGTGAATAAATTATACTGCTGGCACCTATATGCCATCCAGGCTTGCCTATTATAAATGTAAGTATTCCACTGACTATCCAGATGAAAAAAAGTATACCAATGCCCAAATCACGATAAAAGTAGAGCAGACACCATAATAAAAAAAGAAGAGGGAAAGTGTTCGCAAATAAATGTTCCCAATCGGCGTGTATCAACGGAGAAGTGAGAATCCCCATTATTCCTTTGGTTTCTTTGGGATATATGCCCCAGGTGATAAAATCCCAATTCATGACACTTTCCATTGTACGCAGGGTGTACAGAATGAAAAGAAGTAATAACGGAAGAGCAAAAGCCAATAGAATTTTTTGAATTTCAAGTTTCATTTTGTCATAATTATGCTGATTTCTGTGCAATACTACGGATATTTGAGCGAAAAATGAAAAATATTTTGCTATTTAATTTTGCTTTATCCATTTAATTACTAATTTTGAGCGTTGCATACAAAAATAATATGTGACACAAATTGATATGGAAATTTGATTTATAACCTTAAAATAACAACTATGAGTTACTTACGATTTGACAAGACTCTTATGACGAACCTCGGGGAATCATTACCGAAAGAAATTCTCCGCACAAACCGTTCAGGGGCTTACCATTGTACAACCATTGTTGATTGCAATACGAGAAAATATCATGGATTGCTTGTCATTCCGGTGCCTGAGCTGGATGATGAAAACCATGTATTGTTATCGTCGTTGGATGAAACAGTGATACAACACGGCGCTGAATTTAACTTGGGGCTTCATAAGTATCAGGGTGACAATTACAGCCCCAGGGGGCACAAGTATATCCGGGAATTCGAGTGTGAGAAAGTTCCTACCACTATATACCGGGTAGGTGGTGTGATTCTGAAGAAGGAAAAGCTTTTCGTTCATCATGAAAATAGAATTTTAATCCGTTATACTTTGTTGGAGGCACATTCGGCCACTACGTTGCGTTTGCGTCCGTTTCTGGCTTTCCGCAGCGTCCGTCAGTATACTCATGAGAACGCACAAGCCAGCCGTGACTATCAGGAGGTGGACAATGGGATCAAGACATGCATGTATCCGGGCTATCCCGAATTATATATGCAATTGAACAAGAAGAACGAATTCCACTATCAGCCGGATTGGTATCGGGGAATTGAGTATCCCAAAGAGCAGGAGAGAGGATATGATTTTAATGAAGATTTGTATGTTCCGGGTTATTTTGAAGTGGACATAAAGAAAGGTGAAAGCATTGTCTTTTCAGGAGGTGTTTCCGAGGCCAGTACCCGTACATTAAAGAGAACCTTTGAAGAGGAGGTGGAAGAACGTACTCCGCGTGATAATTTCCAGCACTGTCTGATAAATGCTGCCCATCAGTTCTTAAATAAACAGGGAGATGAGTTTTATATTCTGGCAGGATATCCGTGGTTTAAATGCCGTGCGCGCGATATGTTTATTTCCCTGCCGGGACTGACATTGGCGATTGATGAAGTGGCTAAGTTTGAAATGGTGATGGAAACGGCCCGCAAGGCAATTCATGACTTTATTAATGATGAGCCTGATGATGTTAAAGTGTACGAAATGGAGCATCCTGATGTCTTGCTTTGGGCAGTGTGGTGTATCCAGCAATATGCCAAGATGGTGTCGCGTGACCAATGCCGTGAGAAATATGGTACATTGTTGCAGGACATTATGGAATACCTTCGCCGGGAGAATCATCCGAACCTTTTCTTGCATTCAAACGGTCTGCTATATGCCAACGGAACGGAAAAGGCTATCACATGGATGAATTCTACCGCAAACGGACGTCCTGTGATTCCTCGTACAGGCTATATCGTAGAAATTAATGCTTTGTGGTATAATGCTTTACGCTTTACAAATGAACTGTTGGGCGAAGGTGGAAACAATAATTTGGCTGAAACGTTAAATGTATTGGCAGAAAAGACGGGAAAGGCTTTCGTGGATACTTTCTTGAATGAGTATGGTTATTTACTGGATTATGTGGATGGCAATATGATGGACTGGAGCGTGCGTCCGAACATGATATTTACTGTAGCATTCGACTATTCTCCGCTTGATGCCCGTCAGAAGAAAGGGGTGTTGGACATTGTGACCAAAGAACTGCTTACCCCGAAAGGGCTCCGTTCGCTCAGCCCGAAGAGTGGCGGTTACAACCCGAACTATGTAGGTCCTCAGATGCAGCGTGATTATGCTTATCATCAAGGTACCGCATGGCCTTGGCTGGCTGGCTTCTATTTTGAAGCTTACCTTCGTATTTATAAGATGAGTGGCATAGGATTTGTGGAGCGTCAGCTGATAGGCTACGAAGACGAAATGACTTCTCATTGTATTGGCTCTATACCTGAACTGTTTGATGGTAACCCGCCTTTCAAAGGTCGTGGAGCTGTATCATTCGCTATGAATGTGGCAGAGATATTGCGAGTATTATATTTATTGAGTAAATACAATTATTGAAAGGAGGGACCTGTATGAAAGTATTAATGTTTGGATGGGAATTTCCTCCCAAAATATATGGTGGTCTTGCTGTAGCATCTTACGGTATAACAAAAGGTTTGAGCCTGCAAGGTGATATGGAAACAACCTTCTGTTTGCCCAAACCTTGCGGCGACGAAGAAAAGTTTCTGAACATTATAGGCATGAACCAAGTGCCCATTGTGTGGCGTGATGTGAATTACGATTACTTAAAGTCACGTCTTTCGACTTCGACTCCGGAACAGTATTATGCTTTCCGTGATCATATCTATTCTGATTTCTCATATATGCACGTCAATGATCTGGGGTGTATGGAGTTTGCCGGCGGCTATCCGGGAAACCTTCATGATGAGATCAATAATTTTTCTATTATTGCAGGGGTGGTTGCGCGCCAGCAAGAATTTGATATTATCCATGCGCACGACTGGCTGACTTATCCGGCTGGTGTGCATGCCAAGCTGGTAAGTGGCAAACCTTTGTGCATCCATGTGCATGCTACTGATTTTGACCGTTCGCGCGGTAAAGTGAATCCTACAGTATATGCTATGGAAAAGAATGGCATGGATCATGCCGACTGTATTATGTGTGTGTCCGAGCTGACCCGTCAGACAGTTATTCACCAATATCATCAAGACCCGCGCAAATGTTTTGCCATGCACAATGCCGTTTATCCGCTTTCGCAAGATTTGCTGGACATTCCTCGTCCTGATCACTCGAAAGAAAAAGTGGTGACTTTCCTGGGGCGTATCACGATGCAGAAAGGACCCGAGTATTTTGTGGAAGCCGCCGCATTGGTCTTGAAGCGTACCCGTAATATCCGTTTTGTAATGGCAGGATCGGGAGACATGCTGGATGCCATGATCAATCTGGCTGCGGAACGAGGTATTGCAGACCGTTTTCATTTCCCGGGGTTCCAGCGTGGGCGTCAGGTTTATGAAGCATATAAAAACAGTGATGTATTCGTAATGCCTTCCGTGTCAGAACCTTTTGGTATTGCTCCTTTAGAGGCTATGCAGTGCGGAACTCCTTCTATCATCTCAAAGCAATCGGGTTGCGGTGAAATTTTGGATAAAGTAATCAAGACAGATTATTGGGATATCAACGCTATGGCCGATGCCATCTATTCTATTTGTACGAATCCTTCTCTTTTCCAATATCTGCAGGAAGAAGGAAAGAAAGAGGTGGATGGCATTACATGGGAGAAAGTCGGCTTGAGAATCCGTGCCCTCTATGAGCAGGTGTTAAAAAACTATGGTAAATAATAAAACAATAACTAGGATATGAAAACAATATGTCTTTATTTTGAAATACATCAAATTATCCATCTGAAACGCTATCGCTGTTTTGATATAGGCCGTGACCATTATTATTATGATGATTATGAAAATGAGCGCGGCATCAGTGATATAGCCGAACGCTCGTATATTCCTGCGCTGAGTGCGTTGATTGAAATGGCAAAGAATCACGGTGATACTTTCAAGGTGGCTTTGTCTATCTCGGGTGTGGCGCTGGAACAGTTGGAAGTGCATGCGCCCGGTGTAATCGAGTTGTTGCATCAGTTGAATGAGACCGGATGTTGCGAATTCTTGTGCGAACCTTATTCTCACGGTCTTTCCTCATTGGCTAATGAAGATTGTTTCCGCGAAGAAGTGGAACGTATGCGTACCAAGATTAAACAAATATTTGGCAAGGAGCCGAAGGTATTCCGTAACTCCAGCTTGATTTATTCGAATGATATTGGCGCTACGATAGCCGATATGGGCTTTAAAGGTATGTTGACTGAAGGCGCGAAACATATTTTGGGTTGGAAGAGCCCGCACTACCTGTATCATTGTGCCATGAATCCGAACTTGAAGTTATTGCTTCGCGATTTCAAATTGTCTGATGACATCAGTCTGCGTTTCTCTAATTCCGAATGGAATGAATATCCGTTGTTTGCCGACAAATATATAGATTGGATTGCAGCTTTGCCGGAGGAGGAACAGGTTATCAATATTTTCATGGAACTTTCTGCTTTGGGTATCGCCCAGCCATTGTCTTCCAATATTTTGGAATTTATGAAAGCACTGCCTGTCTGCGCAAAAGAAAGAGGGGTTACTTTCTCTACTCCGACCGATATCATTACCAAACTGAAATCTGTGGATCAGGTGGATGTTCCTTATCCTATGTCATGGATAGACGAGGAACGCGATATCAGTCCGTGGTTAGGCAATGTGATGCAGCGTGAGGCTTTCAATAAACTTTATAGTGTGGCAGAACGTGTTCATTTGTGCGATGATCGCCGTATTAAGCAGGATTGGGATTATTTGCAGGCAAGTAATAATTTCCGCTTCATGACCACTAAGAATACCGGTATTTGGTTGAATCGTGGAATTTATGATTCTCCGTATGATGCTTTCACCAACTACATGAATATTTTGGGTGATTTTATAAGTCGTGTCAATTCGTTGTATCCGGTAGATATGGATAACGAAGAATTAAATTCGTTGCTTACTACCATTAAGAATCAGGGCGAGGAATTGGTGGCTTTGAACAAGGAAGTGGAGAGATTGCAGGCTAAACTGGAGAAAGCTGAAGGCAAAAAGGCTCCTGCCGTAAAGAAAGAACCTGCGGCCAAGAAAGCAACGGCAAAGAAGCCGGTTGCCAAGAAAGCTGCTTCGAAGAAAGAAGAATAACAGAAATATAATATAAAGGACTTAAGAATTCACCGTTGTGCTTTCGGAAAACTGGTTTTAAGGTTGGAAGAGGCGGAACGGTGTTTTTCTATATAAAAGTTTGCTGCATTGAATATTTTATTTACCTTTGCCAATCTCAGATACGAAAAAACATGAAACAATTGTGCCAGAATAAACATACGATACGTTTCCGCTATTGGAGCCGGAAGAAGTACGCTATGTTTTATAGCTTGGGCAAATATGTAACTATTGGTAATCTGAAAAAGGAGATTGCCGATGTATCGTTGGGTAAACAGGCAAATGTTTGCACGGCATTCTCTGTTTGTTCTTCCGCACGAAAAGAGGATGCTGGAGAGGAATATGAAGAAGGAATGCCCCCTGTTGAATCTATGTTGCAAATGCTTCGGACCCAACTGCCTCAACCACAGGTGGCTGACGTGATTTGTCTTTTTTATTTAAATAAATATTTGTTTGCCGGAAAGATGTGCCATGCATCTTTTCGGCTTTTTTTGTCTTAATATGAACTGTATATGATGCTGAATGCAATAAGAAACAAAGTGTTGGGCGGTGAGAAGATTACCGTAGAAGAAGCCCGTTGGCTGTCCTGCCAGGCAGAGAAACAGGATTTGTATGATGCGGCTCATGAGATAACACGGGTTCTGGCTTCTCGGAAATTCGATATGTGTTCCATTATCAATGCTAAATCCGGTAAATGTCCTGAGAATTGTAAATGGTGCGCACAGTCTGCACATTATAAAACAAAAGCGGATGTTTATGATTTGGTTGGGAAGGAAGAATGTCTGCGCCATGCTTTGTATAACGAAGCGCAGGGAGTATCCCGTTTTTCTTTGGTGACCAGCGGCAGGAAACCGGGTAGCCGTAACATGGACCGGCTATGTGAGACAACAGAGTACATGCGTGCGCATTCGCATATTCAGTTATGCGCTTCTTTAGGATTGCTGGATGAAGCGGAATTGGAACGGCTGTTTAAGGCAGGCATCACCCGTTATCATTGTAATCTGGAAACGGCTCCCTCTTATTTTTCATCTCTATGTTCTACTCATACACAAGAACAGAAATTAGAAACGTTGCAGGCAGCACGCAGGGTGGGGATGGATGTATGTAGCGGAGGAATCATCGGCATGGGCGAAACAATGGAACAGCGTATTGAGTTTGCTTTTACACTGAGGGAATTGGAAGTACAGTCTATTCCTATAAACCTGTTACAGCCTATACCCGGCACTCCATTGGAAAAAATGGATCGTCTTGCAGAGGCGGAGATTCTGACAACCATCGCTTTATTCCGTTTTATCAATCCCACAGCATTTCTTCGTTTTGCCGGAGGGCGTTCACTGATGAGTGTGGAAGCTGTAAAGAAAGCATTGTATATCGGTATTAATTCTGCCATTGTGGGAGATTTGCTGACTACATTAGGTTCCAAAGTATCAGAAGATAAAATATTGATAGAAGAGGCCGGGTATTCGCTTTGATACATTATAAAGTTATTATAACAATAAGGAAA
>OMCH01001077.1_pt1 | contig 11438 bp, 4 predicted proteins | sample 1674341 | NCBI WGS metagenome assembly OMCH01 (sample SAMEA103958164, study PRJEB25191) | human gut metagenome | biome: human-associated habitat [ENVO:00009003]; feature: intestine environment [ENVO:2100002]; material: feces | place: Germany | collected 2013/2015
TATGGCGAATTCGTATTTCCCATTATAAACCGATACGCCTGCATATTGTTCCTCATTGACGAATGAGAGCGTATCGTCTACCATGAAGTTGTTGCGATTGTCCTCGCAGCCGGCCAGAGCGGCCGAAGCAAACAGTCCTGCAATCAACAGTTTCCACATATTTATTTTCATAGGTTCGAGCATTTATTAATGTCCGTAATTCTGGGTCATATTGGTCATCTCGGCCAACTGAGCGGCACCGATGGGATACAGATAGTCCTTGTCCTGGAAAACATAGGTGCTGATTCTGAGCTCGTTGTTCACGCGCTGGTAAGAATCCTCGTAGTTTGTCGCAGTCAGGTGCAGCGTCCAGGGAGTGCCCGGGTATTCGTCCTTGGCGATCATCCAGCGGCAGGCGTCGTAGTGGCGCATCGCTTCCAGTCCGAACTCTACCATGCGTTCTTTCTGGATGCACCAGCGGAGCAGCTCCTTGTTCCCTTTGATTTCGGGGTAAGCGACCTCGATCTTTTTCAGTCCGACACGTTCGCGCACCTTGTTCAGGTATTCGAGCGCTGCGGTCTCGTCGCGCTGGGGCTTTTCGTTGCAGGCCTCGGCGTAGTTGAGATAGATTTCCGCCAGGCGGAAGGCCGGATAAACCGTTTGCATCGAAGTGTAATCCTTGGCTTCGCGCAGCGACTTGTTGGTTTCGAGCAAACGGCGCCATACATAGCCTACGCGGGTGATACCGCCGCCTTCACCAGCATTCCACTTATTGGTGCAAGCATCGTTGTTGTAGCAGGTGAACTTGATATTCTCCGTCTTGTTGGGCCACCAGAAACCGTTGGGTACGAGGCAGGCGTAATAACGGGGATCGCGGTTGATACAACTGTTGTGGGCCTTGATGCCGTCGCCCCAGTCGATACCGGGCTGTTTGTACCCTTCGGTGAAGCCGGTGGCCAGATAACCCGATTGCGGGTCGACGATGGGTTTCGACATGTCGTTCTCACCCTGGTAGCCTGTCACGGGATAGCGTCCGGTCGTGTACATGGGATAGCTGTCTACCAATTTCAGCGAAGGTTGGATACCGCCGTATCCCTGGTAAACGACACCCGATGCGCCGCCGCTTGTCATGCCGGGCATGGCGCATGCCAGCAGACCTCCGGTGCCGCCAAGCCACGAATAACTGCCCGAGCGGCTCCACCAGCCCCAGATGGTCTCCTTGTTCCAGGGCTTCAGCCTTACGCCCTGATAAGAGGACATGTAACGCGTGAACTCATCGGTCTGTTCCGTATCCTTGTAGAGATCGTACAAACCGGTCTCAGCCAACTCGATCACATCCCAGGCTGCCTGTGCGGCTGCCTCCCATTTGGTCTCGTCTTTGCTCTGCGGGAAGAGGAATTCCCCGCGAATGTTCTGCATCTGGCCTTTGTAAAGGTCGCACCCGTTGTATAACGGCGATGCTGCGTAAAGCAGTATGCGCGATTTCAGCGCCAGGGCTGCACCGCGCGTAACACGGCCGGCCCACTGTTTGCCGTCGATACCGATGTCGTCGGTGCGTACCGGCAGGTCGTTCTTGATTGCGTCGAGCTCCCCGACCATGAAGTCGATGTTCTGCTGTACGGTGTGGCGGTCTACGCTCTTGGCGTCGATCGTCTCGTCGGCGATCTGGTCGCCCCAGATGAATACCGGGCCGTATTGGCGGAACAGCAGGAAGTAGTAGTAGGCGCGCAGGAAGCGGGCCTCGGCCTTCATATAGGCAACTGTCGTCGGGGTGTCTTCCTTGTCGAGGTCGATATATTTCAGGAAGATGGAGCACTGGTTGATGCCGATGTAGTAATCCGGCCAGTAATTGAAGTTGGTCGTGGCGCTACTGTAATTACCGGTTCTGAACTGGGTGTAGTAGACCCACTGGTACCACGAGAAGAGCGCTTCGTCGGAGCGTCCTACCGTCCAGCCGTGCATGCCTACGACCTCTTCTTCCTGGGGAATGTAGGAGTAAAGGTGGCTCAGGTATTTCTGGACTTCGGTTTTTTGCCGGAAAATATCCTCGATCTTGGCCTGGTCGTCCAGTTCCACGTCGAAGAACGACTCGCAGGAGGACAGCGTAAAGGCCAGTAAGAGGGCGGTTGCGAATATTCGTATTTTTTTCATAGCTTATCCTTTTTTAGAAGTTGACGTTTGCACCGATTGCAAAGGTACGTATAAGGGGGTATACATTACCGTAATTCGCATTTACCTCAGGATCCCAGAGCTTGAAATCGCTGAATGTAATCAGGTTCTTTCCCTGGATATAGAACCTGATCTTGGACAGGCCCCATTTCTTGGTCATGCTTTCGGGTAGTGTATAGCCGATCTCCGCGTCTTTCAGACGCAGGAAACTCATGTCGCGCTGCCAGTAGGTCGAAAGTTGCTGGTTGTTGTCCACCTTGTTGAGCGACAGACGGGGGTAGGGTGCGTTGGGATTCTGGTTGTCGAGCGTCCAGCGGTTCTTGGCCACATCCTCGAAAATCTGTCCCATGCGGAGGATCGTCGACGAAGCGCCGAAGAGGTTCTGGCCCTGGATGATGCGGGTCACGTGGCCCACGCCCGAGAAGAATACCGATACGTCGATGCCTTTCCATTTGAGGCTGGCGCCGAAACCGTAGTTGATCTCCGGTACGAGCGTATAGCCGATGGCCACCTTGTCGAAGGTGTTGACCACGCCGTCGCCGTTGACGTCGCGGTACTTGATGTCACCCGGGCGTACGGTACCGAAATCCTGCTTGGGCCAGTTGGCGATATCCTCTTCCGACTCGAACAGTCCTTCGGCAATCAGGCCGAACTGCTGGTTGTTGGCAAAGCCGGCGAGGTTCTGGTATTTCCAGATCTGGTCGGGTTTGTCGTCGTAGAGTTTCTTGTTGCGGTTGTAGGTGAAGTTACCGCGTGCCGATATGCTGAAATCCTTGTTGAAGCTGTGGTCGAATTCGAGCGACATGTCGAAACCCTGGTTCTTCATGCGGCCGAGGTTGACCCACTGCGCCGTTTTCGTGCCGACCACCGACGGGGTGGATTCGCGCTGGATGAAGATGCCTTCGCGTTTCTCATAGAAATAGTCCGCCTGGATCTTGATCTTGTTGAACAGCCCCAGTTCGATACCGACGTCGGCCTTCGTCGCCTCTTCCCAGGCAACGTCGGGATTGCCGTACTCGCCGGTCGAATAACCGGGCAGACTGGTCTGTCCCAGATCGCCGAAAAGGAACCCGCCTGCATTGGTGTTCATGGTCGTATTGTAGGCGAAGCGGCGGCTTCCGCCGATTTCGTCGTTACCGATCTTACCGTACGAGGCGCGGATCTTCATGAAGTCGATCCACTTGATCCGCTTCATGAATTCGTACTGCGTGGGAACCCAGCCCACGGCCACGGCCGGGAAGAATCCGTACTGCCGGCCGCTCTGGAAGTTCTCCGAACCGTTCAGGCCGAAGTTCACGTCGAGGAAATAGGTATCCTTGAAGCCGTAGGTGAAGCGCCCCGAGAGGCTCTGGTAACGCCTTGCGATGGCGTTCATCGAACTGTCGGCACCCGATTCGGTCGTGCTTTCCAGGTAGTAGAACAACAAGCCGCCTACGCGGTGGTTCCCGAAGGTGCGGTCGTAGTTGACTTTGGCGTCGAAATAGAGTTTCCGCCAGTTCCATGCCTCGGAGTTATACTGCACCGAAGCCTCGGTGACCTGTTCCGAAAGGATCAGCTCGCCTTTCTGGTTGCGCTCGCGTGCCAGGTAGAGGGCCGGCATGGAGTAGCGGCTTTCGCCATAGAGCGACTGGGAATCCCACGAACCGGTGGCCTCGATGTTCAGCCCTTCGGTGAGCATCGACAAATCCTGTTTTATGCCGATGTTGAAGAGCGTGCGGCTTTTGTTCTCCACGGTGTTGCCCGTGTAGTTGAGCAGCACGTGGGGCGGGATGTCGCTGTCCGAACCCGAGGCGGGCAGCTCGCCGCTCGAATAGCGCAGCGGGTACATCAGCGGGGTCGTCTTGGACTGCGAATCCCAGATCCAGTCGGTGAGCGACGTGTCGGTGCGGCTGTACTTCTTACCCATGCTCGGACGCTTGTTCACCGACATGAAGCCCATGGCACCCAGGTAGATCTGCGTCGTCTTGGTCAGGTTGATGTCGATGTTGGTGCGGAAATTATAGGTGTCGTAGCCGACGCCCTTGTTGTATTTGCTGTCGTCCATGCTCTTGTAGGCCGACGATTCCTGCGACATGCCCAGGCTGGCGAAATAGCGGGCGATGTTGCCGCCGCCCTGTGCACTGACATACTGCGTGTGCTGGAACGAGGTGGGGTTGAGGATCACGTCCTGCCAGTCGATGTCGGGGTAGAGGTCGGGATCCAGCCCGTAGCGGATGATGTCCATCTGCGTGTCGTTGTAGATCGGGCTCATGCCCGAGGCTACGGCTGCTTCGTTCGCCATTTCGGCATACTGCGTGGCACCCACGTAGCGGGGCAGGCGGCGCAGCTCGGAGATGGTGTAGTTCGAGCGGAAGGTGATTTTGAGCTGCTCCTGTTTTCCGCGCTTGGTGGTCACGAGCACCACGCCGTTCGCACCGCGGCTGCCGTAGACAGCCGTTGCGGCGGCGTCCTTGAGCACCGAGAAGCTCTCGACGTCGGCCGGGTCGATCTGGCTCAGGTTGCCTTCCAGTCCGTCGATCAGCACCAGGGCGCCGCTGTTGGCGCCGAACGTGCCGATGCCGCGCACCCAGAATTCGGAGATGTTCCGCCCCGGCTCACCGCTCGACTGGATGGAAATCACGCCCGGGACGCGGCCGCCGAGCGTGTTGACGATATTCGTCGCGGGCAGTTCGAGGTCTTTGGTGTCGACCACCGCCACGGCGCCCGTCACGCTGACTTTGCGCTGCGTACCCATACCGATGACGACGACCTCTTCCATCTGGTTGCCTTCCCGGAGGGTGATCTTGACGTCGGCCGCCGAAGTGATGATCTGTTCGGCGGTTTCGTACCCCATGAACGATACGGCCAGCGTATTGTACATTTTGGCGGTGAGTTTGAACCGGCCTTCCGAATTGGTGATGGAGCCGATGCCCGGCTCGTCCTTGATATAGACCGTGGCGCCGACGATGGGGACGTCGTCCGAATCCACGACCAGTCCGTTCACCTCGACCGGCTGCTGCTGTTGCTGTTTGCTCTGGGCACCTGCCTGTACCGCGAGCGCGAGCAGGAAGGCGCATATCAATAGAATTCGCTTCATGTCTGTTTAGGATTGTTAGGTGAATAAACCTACTTATTCGATGGCTATGCGGCGGATGGCATAGTTCTCGCTGTCGCCGATGTAGAGGTTGCCTTCCGCGGTGATGGCCAGGCCGACCGGTTTGTTGAATTTGGCCGCGTCGGCAGGGCCGTTCACATAGCCGGACGATTTGGGCGTCCCCGCAAACGTGGAGACGTAGCCATTCGAGAGCGTGATCTTACGGATACAGTGATTCTCCCTGTCCGTTACGTAGATGGCCTCGCCTTCGGGGTCTACGCACATCTGGCAGGGGTAGTTGAACTGCGCCTCGGCGAGCGGCCCGTCCAGATAGCCCGCCGTGTTTTTCCGCCCGGCCCACAATTCGATGGTGCCAGCGGCGATGTCGTGCTTGTAGATGCAGTGTTGGCCCTGGTTGGCGAAATAGACGATGTTGGGGTCGCGCGGATCGAAGACGACGCCCATGATGTCGCCCTGGGAGTCTATGAAGCGGCCGGGAGGCGTGAGATCCTCGCCCTTTCCGGTGGCGGGATCCCAGCGGGCCACGACGCCCTCGTTGGTGTAGAAGTAGAATTTATTGTCGGCCGGGCACATCGTGAAGGTCTGGATGGCATTCCATACGGGAGCGAAATTGCCGTCGGTATAGAACAGGTCGTGATCCCACTTGATGTCTCCCATGTTCGTGTTGGCGTAGTCGGCGACGGGATCGAAATATCCGTATCCCTTGTTCCCGATGTTGGTGTGGTACCAATATACATTGCCTGTGGCCAGGTCGGTGCTCAGGAGGATACCCGTTACGAGGATGCCGAAATCGTTGAGGACTTTGATATTTCCGGCCTCCTCGTTCATCATGTAGACGCGGTGCTTGCCTCCGTCGTCTATGCTGAAGCGGACGTAGAGGTTGTCGTGCTTGTCGACGGCGATTCCCGATTCGGGCTTCGACGAGAAATACGACCCGATCAGCGAGGTGGTTCCTTCGGGCATGGTAGTGCCCTTCATGCCCCCGGCGATCGTGGAAACATTGGTCTGGATGATGTAGTCGAACAGTTCGTCGAACTGTACCTTGTTCTGCTCGTTCTCACCCACGGAGACCGAGATGACGCACTCTTCGCCCGGGAGTTTGGGGGCAAGGACGAGCATGCGGTCTCCCGTCGAGGAGATTACGGCTGCGCGTTTTTCGTTGAAATAGACATTGAGGGCTTTGGCGTCGGTGCCGAAGTTCTTGCCCTTGATGATTACCTGGGTCGCTATCGGCCCGGTTTTAGGATAGAACGATTCGAGTTCGATGGGTTTGTCGGGTTGGTATCCCGAATTCCCCCCCCCTCGTCGCCGTCAGAGCACGCTGACAGCCCGATTCCTGCCGTCAGGCAGGCGAGCCATAAGTGTAACCGGCATTTGCAGTAGAAGTTTTTCATGAATGTTGGTTTTAGTAGGGTATATATTAATAGGTTGACGCGTGGTTTGCGGCGGTTTTAACCACCCCGGTGTGCCGCGGCCGTGCAGGGGCGCCCCGAACCCGATGCGGGACGGTCGGGGATAAAACACACCGCGGCGACGGGACGGGTCGTCCCCGCCGCCCGGGAAAGGGCGTATGAGCCGCATTGACGGTTTCCCCGCAGGTTGGTGGGTCAGGTTCATTTACGTTTCGCAAGTCCCGTCGGAGCATTCGTCCGTCAGGAGTTTTTGTACTTATACAAAAGTACCTAATTGCGGGTGTAATTCAAGTCCGCCGGAGTTGAAATGAGATGTATGTTAACTCGCTCTGAAAATTAACATGCTGTTTTTCATTGTGTTACATGCTCGGCTGTTTGCTGTTTTGGTAAACGGGAATTAGAGTTGCCGGTGGATATGCGGATTTAATATCCGGCGTTTTGACGGCTTGCCCCGCCTGTGGGATTGGGAGGATCGGACACTGATAGCTGTTGTCCGGGCACTGGGGCGACCGCAACTTTCCCTCAATCCCGCGCCGGACGTCGTCGTGGGCGTGATGGCAGAGGGAAAACCGACCTGGGCCGATGAGGATGCACTCGACGCAAACGGCAGGGGCGGATATAATATGCGGGAAAGCCGTCCGTTTTTTAGAAGCGGACGGTTTTCGTATCTTGTTCCGGGATTGTGCGCAGCCCTTATTAAAAGGTATTGCAGCGGCTCATGTGGAAATCGCACTTGATCTTGTCGGGCGACTTGTCGGGGATTATCTTCGCAACCAATATGCCCGTCTGCCGGAAGCCGGTTAAAACGGTGGTTGAGCCATTGAGGATGCACTCGTTGATCGGCGACGAAGCCTGAAGGCATGCAAATAGAAAGGGCCGGACATTTTGTCCGGCCCTTTTCGCATGGTCGCGTGGGGTTACTTGGTGACGCAGATGTCGTCGATGAACCACCGCGAGAATTCGCCGCTGGCAGCGTCGCTCGTGAATTTGATGCGGGTCGAAGCCGTCGCGCCCTCGATCTTCAGCGTATAGTTGTTGAAGGCCGTGGTCGAAAGGTTTTCGACGGTGGTTCTGGTCGCTCCGCCGATCGTTCCGCCGCCCGTTACCTCGACGACGATCGTCGTCAGGTCGCCTTTCTTGTCGGCGGGTTCCCCCGCCTTGCCTTTGGGACGGTCGGAGAAGGTCTTGTAGGCCATGGCTTTGAACGAGAGGTTCAGGTCGCCGGCGGTGCCGAGAGCCGGTGTCAGCAGATAGCCCGGCGAGTTCTTGTAGGCGTTGCGCGCCACGGCCTGCGTTTCGACATAGCCGATTTGGGCATAGCCCGGACGCTGGCGGACGTTCTCGCCCGAAATTCCGTTCTTCACGGACGGCGCCCATGACGTGATGTCGCTGCCGCAGTAGTTGGCCATTGCCGCCAGTTTGTCACCCAGCAGGTAGTCGAGTCCTTCGGTCAGGTTGTCGAACGGTTCGAAATAGAGGGCTCCGGCGGGTTTGGCGGTGCGGAACGACGGTATCGCCTCGATCGCGAAGCATGAGTGCAGGCGCGAGTCGGAGTTGTAGCCCGCCGTGCCGCCGTTGACGCTGGTTTTTCCCGTGGGGTAGAGTTTCAGGTAGAGTGTCTGCCCCTTGGTCAGGTTGATCGTCGGGGTGAGGGGCACGGTGTAATAGAAGAAGAAACCGCTGCTGGAGATGGGCTGCGTGACGGAGATCGCTGTCGAGTTGTCGTCGGGCGTGATGAAGGTTTCGTTGTCGTTGGAGTAGGCCAGAACCCAGTCGCGCGGGGCGCCGCCCGTACCCGAGAGTCCGAACGACACGCGGAATTTGGCGGGCATGTCCTGCGCCAGCGGGAGCGTCAGCAGGAAGTAGCAGTTCTGGCCGGCGACCATCGACTTGGCCGGGATGTTGTCGTGCGCGCCCTCGTCGGCCCAGTGGGTCATGCGGAAATCGCTCGACGTGCGGCCGATGGCCCGTGCCGTGAGGACGGCGCAGATGTTGTTATCCTTATCTTCGGCCTTGAAGTCTGTGCCCTGCTTGTCGAACGTACCGTCCTTGATGGTGATGTACTTGCAGTCCTTGTTGGCCTGCGACGAGGCGTAGAACGAGAATACGTAGGGCAGCTTGATACCGATCGACGCGCCGAAGCGGATGCCCGTCAGCCTGAGGTCGTTCTCGGTGCAGGGGCGGATGCCGACCGTGCGGTCGTGCGGGACGGCAATGCCTTTCAGCGTGCCGCTGCCTGTGGGCGCGGCGTTGATGCCGAACGAAGCCGTCTGGTCGGCGATCAGCGCGAAACGGTCGTTGTCGGGGGTCTGCATCGTCAGCCCGTCCATTACCTTCATGCCGTCGAGCGAGTGCCCCTCTTCGACGTACACCTGCGAATAAACGCCCACGTACATCGATTCGTATACGCCCGACATCAACTGCTCGTACGTGATGGTCGTGGCGTCGAGGATCACCTGCGACGTTTCGGTGCGTCTGGCCCGGTCGTCGGAAACGGGTTTCAGCTCCATGACGCCGTTCTGGGCGCTGCGGCTGACGACGGCCCCTTTCAGGTCTACTTCGAGTTCTTCGCCGATGTTGTAGTAATGGATGTCGTCGAGCCGGAGCGTGATGCCCGTGCCGGGTTCGGGACTCCCCTGCAGGGCGATGCAGTGCTCGAAGTAATTGTTGTCCTCTACGCTCGATACGACGGTGCCGCGCATCTTCACCTCGTCGGGCACCGTGTAGTCGCCCTCGGCGGCGAGCGCCTTGAGGTCGGGGATGGTGATGTAGCCTTCTGCGGCCGCCGCGCCCTGCGTGACGGTCAGTACGTCCTTGACGTCGGGGTGCGAGAGCGACCGGGCGGTGATCGTCACCGAACGCGACGTTTGTGTGTCGTTTTTGGTCAGGGCGGCTTCGATCGTGGCGTTGCCGACGGCCGAGGTCTCGGAGAGTTCGACCCAGGACGTTTCGGCGCCCTCGACGGTGATTTCCCAGTCGCAGTTCGAATCGACGCTGAACGACAGAGTCGTGGCGAACGACGGGGCTACCAGCGTCGGGGTGCTCATCCTGAGCGTCGGCATCGGAAGATCCACATCGTCCTGACAGGCCCACGCCGCGAGTATGGCGGCGGCTGTGGCGAGAAGCCTGAATGGTCTTATAAGGTTGTTTTTCATGGTCAGGTCATTTTTTATTTAGCAATAAGTGGCAGCGTGTGCCGGATATCGGCCGAAGAGGTGCCCAGCAGTATCTCGAAATCGCCGGGGTTTACACGCCATGCGTGCGTCTGGTCGCACCAGTAAGCCAGATCCCTGTAAGCGATCTCGAACTCCACGACCTGCGACGCTCCGGGCGCCAGCTCCGTTTTGCGGAAGCCCTTGAGCTCCTTCACGGGACGTATCACCGCCGGGTTCTTCTCCGAAACGTAGAGCTGGACGACTTCGGCGCCGGGCAGCGTGCCCGTGTTGGTGAGCCTTACCGAGATTTTGACTTTCTCGCCGTCGGCGATGGCCTTGGCCGAAAGGCGGGGCTTCGACAGCTCGAAGGTGGTGTAGGAGAGCCCGTGCCCGAAGGGGAAGAGCGGCTCGATGCCCTTGGTGTCGTACCAGCGGTAGCCTACCAGCACTCCCTCGGTGTAGGGAATGTCGTAAAGCTGGATGAGCCGTTCGTTGCGACATTCGTTGTAGAACTGTCCGTCGGGCGGAATGGTTCCTTTGGCCGGAGAGTCGGCGAACTCCTTTTCGATGGTTATCGGCAGTTTGCCCGACGGGTTCAGCTCGCCGGCGAGCACTTTCGCGATGGCGCGGAATCCGTTCTGTCCCGGATACCAGCCGTAGAGGATGGCTGCGGCTTTGTCGGCCCAGCCGGTCATGCGGATGCCCGAACCGGAATTGACCAGCACGACGGTGCGGGGATTGGCCCCGACGGCCTGCTGCACCAGCTTCTCCGCGGAAGAGGGGAGCGCGAACGGACGTTCGATGCTCTCGGCGTCGAGCGTCCCCACGCTTATGAGTACGACGTCCGCGGCGGCGAACTGCTCTTTCGAGGGTTTTTCGGCGAAGGTCACCCGGTCGCCGAACTGCTCTTCGAGCGCTTGGCGCAGGGTGACATTGTTGTAACCCTTGACTGCCGCCGAACCTGCCCCGCGCGGGATTTCGTCGAGAAATTGGCCTGCCGCGAGTATCTTCGTTCCGGGTTTGAGCGGCAGGAGCCCGTCGTTCCGGAGCAGTACGATGCCCTCGGAGCTCGTTCTGTAAGCGGCGGCTTCGTGTTCGGGAAGTTTCGCCAGCAGTTCGGGTTTGTACTTTTCGTCGCCCTTGCGGTCGTACAGCCCGAACCGGATGCAGGTGGCGATCAGCGGACGGATCATCGCGTCGATGTCGGCTTCGGTGATTTTGCCCTGCGACAGCAGCTCCTGTGCCGTGATATCCTCTTTCCAGCTGCCAGGCATCTCGACGTTCTGACCTGAAAGAATCAGCTTCTGCATGTCGTAGACCGAATTCCAGTCGGTCATGACCAGTCCGTCGAATCCGAGTTCGCCGCGCAGCAGGTCGGTAATGACCTCTTTGCTCTGACCCGCCCACTCGCCGTTGATGCGGTTGTACGAGGTCATTACGCAGGCGACGCCTGCGGCGATGCCGGCTTCGAAGCCGGGCAGGTAGATCTCACGCATCGTGCGTTCGTCGAGAATCGAGTTCGAACGGCGGCGGTAGAATTCCGTGTTGTTGGCCAGGAAGTGTTTCAGGCAGGCGGCCGTGCCGGTACTCTGCATTCCCTGCACGTAGTTCTCGGTGATGCGCGACGTG
>OMCH01001078.1_pt1 | contig 11421 bp, 8 predicted proteins | sample 1674341 | NCBI WGS metagenome assembly OMCH01 (sample SAMEA103958164, study PRJEB25191) | human gut metagenome | biome: human-associated habitat [ENVO:00009003]; feature: intestine environment [ENVO:2100002]; material: feces | place: Germany | collected 2013/2015
GCATACTTCACTTCCGAGATATCCTGCCGCACCGGTTACTAAATAAGTTCTTTTATTTGCCATGATAATTCCTCCTGATATTTGTGAATAATTCTACCGGATCTTGCTGCTGCTCATGAGATGGATGCGAACAGCAACAAGAGGTGTTTCTGTTTTTTTGGGGGGGGGTACAATTGCCAGTATAGCGAGAATGAACAGAAACTCAATCATCAATGTGGAAGGAAATGTAAAATAATCGACAAGGGAGAAGAATCTGTTGGAGAAGTGGGCACGGATGATGAAATTGATGTTATAATATTAAGAATGAATTTACTAAATTACTGAATAGAGGGAAGTATTTGAAATAATGAAGAATATGAAGTTAACCGAAGGACCTATTGTGAAAAATATGCTACTCTTTGCATTACCGATGATGCTGGGTAATTTCTTGCAGCAAATATATAATATCGCAGATATGTTTATTGTGGGACGGTTTATCGGTTCCGACGCATTGGCGGCAGTTGGATCGGCATACACATTGATGACATTTTTAACATCGCTGATTATAGGGCTGTGTATGGGGAGTGGAGCATTATTTTGTGGGAATAGTCTTTATATTTTTGTATAATTTCTATGCGTATCTTTTGCGCTCAGTAGGAAATTCGATTGTACCATTATATTTTTTGGCAGTATCCTCGGTTTTAAACGTTGTTTTGGATTTATATTTTGTGATTTCCCTAAAAATGGGAACGCCCGGAGCAGCGATTGCTACCGTAATTTCACAAGGAACTGCGGGAATTGGCTGTCTGTTTCTTCTGTATGGATTTTACAGAGGGATTGGGCGTGCAGAAATGTCTTTTATACTGACTGTCATTTCTCTTGGAACAAGAGTTGTATTAGCTTATGTCTTTGCACCGATTATCGGCGTAACAGCAATTTGGTGGGCAATTCCTATCGGATGGCTTCTGGCGGATACGGTGGGACTGATATATTACAAAAATGCCTCCCTATCATATATTGACAGGGAAACACTTTATTCAAATAGAAAATCATAAAGTTATGAACCGTGTAGCCTTTTTTGGGTGCTCCTGTAGTTTTGCTTGAAACGAGCAAAGCTACGGGAGCATTTTTATTCGCTATCTTTATATGTCCGGAATTAGAGGACCTCCTTATTCCGAACCCAATTATAGTCAGGTATTCCCTAAAAAGTAATACATGTTCTTAAAATCGAGAAAAGATAATGAAAATGCTAACAAAAACGTGAATTCCTATTCATGGAAAAAAGTACTTTGAGATATTCTATACTTGAAAATAGGAAAGCTGTAAAGGGCAGCATAATTGAAATGAAAAAGGAGAGAACGAAATGATGAATACATTACCACAAGATTTTCTGGTAGGTGCAGCAACTGCAGCACATCAGGTAGAAGGTAACAACATACACAGCGATTACTGGGCAATGGAGCACATGAAATACGGAAATTTTAATGAGCCCTCTTTAGATGCGGTGGATCATTACAACCGTTATGAAGAGGATATCAAGATGGTCGCAGAAGCCGGTCTGAATGCATATCGCTTCTCTATTGAATGGGCAAGAATCGAGCCAAAGCAGGGTGTCTATGATGAGAACGAGATTGAACATTACCGTAAAGTTCTTACATGCTGCCGAGAAAATGGGGTAGAGCCGATCGTGACGATGATGCATTTCACATCTCCAAAATGGTTGATTGAGAATGGCGGTTGGGAGAATGAAGCAACCGTAGAGGCGTTCAAGAACTATTGTCAGTATGTAACAGAGCAGTTGGGCGATCTGATGCATTATGTCTGCACCATCAATGAGGCGAATATGGGTCTGCAGCTGGCGGCTATCTCCAAGCGGTTCCGCCTGATGGCAGAGCAGGCCGCCAAGGCTGCTGCCAATGCAGGCAAATCCGCCGAGGGCAGCGTGCAGGTGGGCATGAACTTCCAGAAGATGATGGAAAACATGAAGTATGCTGCCATGGAGAATGCACAGGTGTTCGGCACACCCCAGCCGCAGATCTTTGTCAGCGAGCGCACCTCGGAGGGCGACCTGCTGGTGCTGCGTGCCCATGCAGCCGCACGGGATGCCATCAAAGCCATCTGCCCGCAGGTCAAGGTTGGCCTGACCCTTTCTCTGCACGACTTGCAGGCACAGCCCGGCGGCGAAGCCTTTGCCGAGGCCGCATGGCAGGAGGAGTTCACCCATTATCTGCCCTACATCAAAGAGGATGATTTCTTAGGTGTGCAGAACTACACCCGCACCCTTTACGGCCCGCAGGGGCAGCTGCCGGCACCGGAGGGCGCAGAACTGACCCAGATGGAGTATGAGTTCTATCCGCAGGCACTGGAACACGTCATTCGCAAGGTGGCAGAGGAGTTCAAGGGCGACCTGATCGTGACCGAAAACGGCATTGCCACTGCCGATGATGCCCGCCGTGTGGCATTTATCCGGCAGGCACTGGATGGCGTGCAGCACTGCATCGCCGACGGCATCCCGGTGAAGGGCTACTTCCATTGGAGCCTGATGGACAACTTTGAGTGGCAGAAGGGCTATGCCATGCAGTTCGGCCTGATCGCCGTGAACCGTGAAACCATGGAGCGGACCGCAAAGCCCAGCCTTGCGGTGCTAGGGGAGTATTGCGGGGCTTGAGAGGGGGCTCCGGGCATCGGTAGAAAAAACGGCGGAAGTATGATATACTGTTTCTATCAATGAGCCGGAGGGATTACGCATGAATGTTCTCCAGAATATGATGCTGTTTTCCGAGCTTGTCCAGTGCGGCGGCAATGTTTATACATGGTGCTATGATGCACAGGGAAAGCTACTACGGAGCAACTGTCCGGACGAGGCCTTTCTTGCCAGCGCATTTGAGCTGTTCGGCTGCAAACAGCGGATGCTGGAGCATGGGAACCGGGATGATGTGCCCGTTACCTTGGGGACGGCTTTGGGCCTTTTGTGGGGAGCAGCCTTTGAAAAGGAAGAGGGAAAACTGAAGCGTGTCTGGGTCATCGGGCCGGTGTTCTATCAGGATGTGACGCTGCGTGGAATCGAGGACGGACTGAAATATTACAGCAAGCTGGAGATCAGTGTGGCATGGACGATCCAACTTTACAAAGCCCTTGAAAAAGTTTCTACCCTGCAAAACACCATTATGAACCGCTATCTGCTGATGATGCACTACTGCCTGACCGGGCAGCGGTTGGAACTGAGCAGTGTGAACAGCAGTGCAGCACAGGAGGAGCGGCTGGAAAGCTCTGCGATCCCACACGACCGGTATAAAATCTGGATGGCGGAGCAGGGAATGCTGCAGATGGTCCGCACCGGAGATATGAATTACAAACAGGCGCTTTCCAACTGTATGAGCATAAGTGCAGGTGTGCCGGTGCAGAGCAGCGATGTTCTGCGTCAGAGTAAGACCTCCATCATCGTGTTCACCTCGCTGGTCTGCCGTGCCGCCATTGAGGGAGATCTTTCCCCGGAGGAGGCGTACTCGCTGGGGGACAGCTACATTCAGGCGGCAGAATCGGCAAAATCGTTGGATGAACTGAACCCGCTTGCAATGATGATGTACGATGATTTCATCCGACGTGTCCACAAGCACCGGACAAACCCGAACCTCAGTAGACAGATCCAGAAGTGTGTGGATTATATCGAGATGAATCTGGACAAAAAGATCGTAGCGGAAGATCTTGCCGCCATGGTGGGCTACACGGAATATTACCTCACCCACAAATTCAAGGAAGAAACCGGTCTGAGTGTCACGAACTATGTAAAGTTTGCAAAGGTCGAACGTGCAAAAGTTCTGCTGAAAAGTACACCGTTCAGCGTCCGGGAAATTTCCGAGCAGCTTGGCTTTGCCACCCGCAATTATTTCAGCGCAGTCTTTCAGCAGGTCACCGGAAAAACGCCCATGGAATTCCGGGAAACATAAAGCAGAACAGGCATCCTGCGTTACCGTTTGGCGGTATCGGACGGGATGCCTGTTCTGCTATGATGAAGAAGAATGGAGAAAGATGGCTTAGTTGAGGAACTTCTCGTTCAGGGTCACACCAAAGTCGCGGGCGATGGCGCGCAGGTCGTCGTCGGTGATGGTCTGACGGATGATGCCGCCGCCCATGGAGAGCACCTTGACGTAAATTTCGGCACTCTTTTCGATGGTGTGGGCCAGACCAAAGGTGATGTCAAAGTCCGGGCCGGAGGCAAACAGACCGTGCTGTGCCCAGATGGCGGCCTGATAGGTTTTCATCAGCTCGCTGGTGGCCATGGCGATATCTGCCCCGCCGGGCACCATCCACGGGCAGACACCCACGCCCTCCGGGAACACCACCGGGCACTCGGTGGCGCTCTGCCACAGCGCACGGGTGAAGTCCCGGTCGGTCAGGGGCAGGATGTAGGTCAGGGCAATGACGTTGGTGGCGTGGCAGTGGTAGATGACACGGTTTGCGCCATTGGTGGCAGCCTTGCGGACACTGTGGTTCATAAAGTGGCTGGGGAACTCGGATGTGGGCTTTGCGCCGCCCTCCAAGCCCCAGACGATGCGCCAGCTGTCGCCCTTGTCGTTGATCTCCACAATACCGATGCTGTGGACAGGGTCCGACTCCACGTTGCGGAAGAATTTTCCGGAACCGGTGGTGATGAAATACTCCCCCGCCAGATTATCCGCCTGCACCCCCATGTTCACCCATTCGCGGGGCTGCGGGTCAAAGAAGGGACGGCACTGGGCTACTTCCTCTTCCTTCATGCGGTAGGTCAGGTTGCCGCCGTTGCGCTCGTGCCAGCCCTGCAGCCAGCCATCGTTGCACATCCGCATAAAACCTTTGACAATTTCAATATCCAGAATACCCATGATAAATACCTCTCTTTTCCTCTTCAAACTTAATTATCGGGTGATGATGTCCACAGGAACATCGAAGATCTTTGCCACTTTCAGAATGGTGTCGATGTGACGGCCGGTAGCCGCAGCCATGTGGTGGGTGGGGCCAGCCTCGCTCCAGCGGTTGCAGAACTCCCGTGCGCCGCAGGTAAAGCGGGTGCGCATATTGGTGTCACCAAAGGTGAAGATGGGGCCAGGCTCGTTGACGCCCTCGGCCACCACGAACTTGAAGTGACCGTCCTTGTCCTGCGTGATGCCCAGATAGGTCACGGGGCCAAGGTGCGGATAGAACTGGGTCAGATAGCCGCCGCCGGTCTTGCCGTGGAACACCGGCACGATCTTCATGGTGGGCTTCTTCTCGGAAATGTCGGCATCGCCGGAACCGGAATGGCCGATGATGCAGATATCCTCGTCAAAGTCGATGGAGTACATCTCGCTCAGCTGGCCGCAGCCTGCAATGGTCTTGAGGATGCTCATGGCCATGGACACCTTGATGTCGCCCTCCACCGCGCAGGCCACGCCCTGCTTGATGAGCATGGAGAAGGCCGGGATCAGCATACTGTCCAGAACACCAGCCTTGCCCTGTGCAAAACCATCGTAGTGGGATGCGATGAACGCGATCTTCTCGTCCTTGACCCACTGCTCAAAGGCGACGACATACTTTGCCATCTCCCAGACCTTTTCCACCGTGCCGCCGCCTTCGATATCGAAGGTATTCAGGATATCCTCTGCCTTGGCACGGATGGCAGCTTCATCGGTGATGTTGTCGGCGATGGCCCACATCTTTTCCCAGTCGAACTGCTTGGTATACAGCCACATCCGGTTGTAGAGATTCGTTTCGTCGATGTACAGGTCCATCATACCGGGATACGGGCGGCCGATCTGGGCCAGATTGGTGTCGCGGAAACGGCGGCGCACCTGAGCCGCACGGCACCAGTCCTCGATCTCGGCCTGCACCTGCGGGTCGCCGCCTTCTACCACACCGGTGATGACGGCATGACGCTTGCCGGCACGCTCCAGATCGGCCACCATCTCGCCCACGGCACCGCAGGCGTACAATTCACCCAGCCAGGTGGGCGTATCGGTGTTGGCGTAGTCCGGGGCTTTCTTCTTCTGGACGTTCACCAGCACGACCGGGACATCCAGATCCCGCACAGCAGGCAGCATGTTGTAGGAAGTGGCGTAGGTCAGCAGCTGCAGGATCACCAGGTCCACATCTGCAGCGCGGAACTTATCACCCGCCGCCATGGACAGCTCTTTGGTGGTGACGATGCCGCCGTCGATGACCTCCACGGTGTCCGGGATGGTCTTTTTGAAGGCAGCGTACTGCTGCTCAAATTCGGGCACGAGGGTCGGGAACTGGGGCAGGTAGGCACCCAGCGCAATGGCGAACACGCCAACGCGGGCTTTGGTTTCAACCAGCATAATTTGTCCTCCTTAGTGGATGTTCATCTGTATTTTCAGGTTGCCGATGGCGGTCGCCTCAATGGGCAGGGCCACGACCTGTTTTCCGGTATAATGGGCGGTCAGCTCGTTCAGGGTGGCATTCTTGGCGCCGCCGCCTGCAATGTAGAGCTTGTCCCAGTGCTGCCCGGTGACGGCTTCCATCTCACGGTAGGCTTCGCCGTAGCAGTACGCCAGCGAATGATAGATGCAGTTGATGAGGTCAGCGTCCGTGGCAGGCGGTGCACCGGTCTCAGCAAGGGCAGCTCTGATTTCCGCGCTCATATCCTGCGGAGCCGAGAAACGCGCATCGTTCACATCAAAAATGCGGGTGTAGGTGCTGGCCTTTGCCAGCTCCACCATCTCGGCAAAGGAGATGCCCAGCTGCTTCTGCACGCACTGGATGATCCACAAGCCCATGATGTTTTTCAGATAGCGGATGTAGCCCACGCCGCCTTCATTTGTGAAATTTGCTTTGCAGCTTTCTGGAGTGGTGACCGGCTGTGCCAGTTTGACACCCAACAGGCTCCAGGTGCCGGAAGAAAGGAACGGTGCCTCCCCCTGCTCCATCGGGATGCCCTCCACCGCGCTGGCAGTGTCGTGGGTGGCACACAGCACCACGTTGGTCTGCCCGCCCACCTCGGAGGCGATCTCCGGCTTCAGCGGACCCAGCACCGTGCCGGGTGCGGTCAGCGGCGGGAACATGGTTTCCGGCAAGCCCAGCGCAGAGAGGATCTCCGGGTCGTATTCTCTGATCTGGGCGTTGACAAGGCCGGTGGAGGTGGCGTTGGTGTACTCACGGGCCTTGACGCCGCAGAGTTTCCAGAGTAGATATTCCGGAATCATCAGGAAATCGTCTGCCTGCGCCAGCCGCCCGGCTTTTTTGTCCGCATACAGCTGATACACCGTGTTGAATGGCTGAAACTGGATGCCGGTGCGCTCGTAGAGCTTCTCAAACGGGAGGATGCCGTGCACCTCATCCAGAACGGCCTGTGTCCGGCCGTCGCGGTAAGCATAGACCGGATAAAGGGGCTGTTCCTTTTTCAAAAGTACGTAGTCCACCGCCCAGGTGTCGATGGACAGGCTTTTGATGGCGGGGTACTTTGCAAAAGCCGCTTTGATGCCCTGTTTCACGTTGGCAAACAGGCTGTCGATGTCCCATTCCAGGTGGCCGTCCACCCGCCGGACACTGTTCGGGAAGCGGTAGACTTCCTCGGTCTGCAAGGTCCCGTCCTCCATCCAGCCGATGATATGCCGCCCGGACGATGCGCCGATGTCGATGGCGAGAAATTTTTCGTGCATAGTGCGCCTCCTTCTGTCTCTTTCCGGTACCAGTATAGCGGCCCGGAAAGGCGGATTCCATCCGCAAAGGTGACGCATTCTTTGTGAAAAGTCCACTCTTGCATCACAGGGTAAAAGCCGCTATACTGGAAGCAGAAAGGCGGGAGAAAAATGCTGACTTACAACATGGATGTGACCCCGGAAAGCATCTGGAAGCGCACGACGCTCAGCGAAGCGGAGCGTGCACAGCCCTATTCCTGCACCGAGGCGGGGCTATTCTATGCACAACAGCGGTTCTCCACCGCCCGCACCGATAAAGAAAGCTATATCCTGTTCTACACCCTCCGGGGTGCCGGTCTCATCGAGCAGGATGGGAACCATGTCGTGCTGGAGACCGGGCAGGCACTGCTGCTCAACTGCCGCACGGCACAGAGCTACTGCACCGCACCGGGGCAGAGCTGCTGGCACCACTACTGGGTGCATCTGGACGGTGCCGGTGTTGCGGCCATGGAGCCGCTGCTTCTGCCGGACAAAAAACTGACCCCGGTCCAATTGACCGGGGTCAGGATGCAGGAATTGTTTGAACTTGTTCTGGAGCAGATGGAGCTTGGCACGGTGGACAGCATGGTGCAGACAGGTCTTGCCCTGCACGAGATGCTTGCCCTCTGTGCACAGAGCCTGTTTGCGCAGGCGGAGATGACCACCAACCGCCAGCTGATCCTGCAGGCGGCAGAGACCCTGCGCAAGAACTACCGGCAGGAACTTTCCCTTGCCGATCTGCTGTCAAGTGCGCACATGAGCAAGAGTTATTTTCTGCGCCTGTTCCGGCGGTACATGGGCACAACGCCGTACAATTATCTGGTCAACTTCCGCATCACACAGGCAAAAGAGCTGCTGGTGCTCACCGACCACAGCATCAGTGAGATCGCACAGGAAGCAGGCTTCGGGGATGCCAGTAACTTCTCCACCCGCTTTGCCAAGGCCACCGGCCAGAGCCCGATGCAGTATCGGAAGAGCACATTAAAGAGCAAAGAATCCAAGTAAAAACACAGCTTGCATTCCCTTGCAAAATATGGTATATACATTATACGAAGAACAGCCTTGAATAAACGTACATTCGTTCAATGATGTGTAAAAGTGAGGTGCTTTCCATGAATGCTGTGATCTACGCTCGCTATTCCAGTGACAACCAGCGTGAAGAATCCATTGAGGGCCAGATTCGGGAATGCACAGCATATGCTGAAAGAAACGGCATTACAGTGGTCAGGCACTATATCGACCGTGCACTTTCTGCCAAAACAGACAATCGACCGGATTTTCAACAGATGATTCGGGACAGCAATAAAAAGTTGTTTGAAATCGTTTTGGTTTGGAAATTTGACCGTTTCGCTCGGAATCGCTTTGACAGTGCAAACTACAAGATGATTCTGAAAAAGAACAATGTCCATCTGATATCGGTCATGGAGCCGATTGCAGAAGGCTCGCAGGGCATTCTGGTGGAGACGCTGCTGGAGGGTATGGCAGAATACTATTCGGCGGAACTTTCCGAAAAAGTCATTCGTGGCCAGACCGAAAATGCGCTGAAAGGCAAATGCACAGGCGGCACAGGAACGATTGGCTATAAAATCGACGCAGATAAGTTCTATCGCATCGACCCGCTGATTTCACCGCTTGTATTGGAGGCTTTTCAGCGGTACGACAACGGTGAAAAAATCGTTGAGATCATGAACTACCTCAACGAAAAAGGGGTTCGTAATATGCTGGGTGGAAAGCTGACGTGCAGCAGCATGAACACCATGTTAAAGAACCGCCGCTATATTGGAGAACTTTCTTTCCGGGATACCGTTGTCCCGGATGCAATTCCAGCCATCGTTCCCAAGGATTTGTTTGACCGTGTGCAAAAACGTATGGAGAAAAACAAACGTGCTCCGGCTCGCGGAAAGGCAGATGAGGAATATTTGTTGACCACAAAGCTGTTCTGCGGTAAGTGCGGGGCATTGATGTTCGGCGAGAGCGGAACAAGTGCTACCGGGCGAACCTACTATTATTATAAATGTGCCACTGCCAAAAAGAAGAAAGGCTGTAACAAGAAAACCGTACAGAAGGAGTGGTTGGAAAATCTGGTCGTTCAGGAGACGATGAAGCTGATTCAGGATGATGCAGTGATTGAACGAATCGTTCAGCTGGTCATGGATTTCCAAAATCAGGAGAATACCGCGATCCCTCTGCTGGAAAAACAGCTCCGGGAAGTGGACCGAAAACTGGACAACCTGATGAAAGCAATCGAGGAAGGCTTGTTCACACGGACGACCAAAGAGCGTTTGGATGCGCTGGAAGCGCAAAAGGATGAACTGACCGCCAAAATTGCTGACGAAAAGCTAAGAAAGCCTTCCTTTAATGCTGACTTCATCCGATTCTGGTTGATGAAATTCAGAAAGTTCGATGTATCGCAGCAAAAGCAGCGCAAGGCACTGATTGAGATCTTTGTGAACGCCATTTTCCTCTACGATGACAGAATGCTGATCACGTTCAATTATAAAGACGGCTCTCAAACCGTCCGCTTCGAGGATACTTTGGCTGCCGATGAATTGGCAGGAAATAGTTCGGATTTGTCCAGCTCTGCTCGATATGACAAAAAACCACGATGAACCGTTTACAAATGCGGTTTCGTCGTGGCTTTATTTGTTGCCAGTCCCCTGAGATTCGGCTGGAAGATGCCTTATTTGTGCGTTACCGTCTCAAAAACTGCCCCTGCGCTAAAGGGCAAATGCGCACCCGGCAGCTTTCCGATTTTGTTCTTTTTTTATTTACAAACAGTACCTTGACACCGAAATATCCTTTTTGTAATCTTAAAGAGTATTTTGAATGTAAGTGAATGCCGTCCCGAATCAATACGGTTTTTTCGGGCAGGACGGCAGGAAGTTTCTCCAGCGAATGTCCTGGGGGTGGTACCCTGCTGCCACAGGCAGTAGGGCGGGACCGAAGTTCCGGGCTGTTCGCAGAGAAAACTTCCTGATGGCCTGCCAAGTGAGCGCAAGCTGACGGCAATGGGAAAGGAGCAACTACCAATGGATCATCTGCAGAACGTAATGGGATACTTCGACCAGCAGCAGCCGCTGTGCGCCGAACACGACCGCATCAGCAAGGACCTGTACAAGGAGTTTGGCGTTAAAGCGGGCCTGCGCGACGAAAACGGCAAGGGCGTGCTGGCGGGCCTGACCAATATCTCCGATATCCGCGCCTTCCAGTATGTGGACGGAGTGAAAAAGCCTGCCGACGGTCAGCTGCTCTACCGCGGCTACGACGTGAAAGACCTGATCCGCGGGTCGTCCGGCAGCCGCTTTGCCTTTGAGGAAGCGGGCTATCTGCTACTGTTTGGTGAGCTGCCCACGCAGGAAAAGCTGGAAGAGTTCTGCCGCGTGCTGGGCGAGTGCCGCACCATGCCCACCAACTTTACCCGTGATGTGATCATGAAGGCCCCCAGCCACGATATCATGAACTCCATGGCCCGCAGCGTGCTCACACTGGCATCCTACGACCCCAAGGCCGGTGATCTGGAAATTTCCAATGTGCTGCGCCAGAGCATCCAGCTGGCCGGCATCTTCCCCATGCTGGCCGTGTACAGCTACCATGCCTATAACCACTACGAAAAAGACGGCAGCATGTACATCCACCGGCCGGACCCGGAGCTTTCCACCGCAGAGAACTTTTTGCGGATGCTGCGCCCGGATATGAAGTACACCGAGCTGGAAGCCCGCGTGCTGGATGTGGCATTGCTGCTGCACGCCGAGCACGGCGGCGGCAACAACTCCACCTTTACCACCCGCGT
>OMCH01001085.1_pt1 | contig 11396 bp, 9 predicted proteins | sample 1674341 | NCBI WGS metagenome assembly OMCH01 (sample SAMEA103958164, study PRJEB25191) | human gut metagenome | biome: human-associated habitat [ENVO:00009003]; feature: intestine environment [ENVO:2100002]; material: feces | place: Germany | collected 2013/2015
AAAACATGAGCGGCAGTGTGCTCCTCACGACGGAAGCCTCGCAACTGTCTGTGGGGATAGCCGAGAACTGCTACATTGTGTCTATATGGAAATTTCTAGGATGAATCATTCAATGGTTTAAAAGAATTGCATTTTGAGAATTGCTTAATTAATGTAAGTATAGAAAATATCAGATGAGTTATGAGTTTGTATATGGTCTCCTAAAAACTCATTTAAAAGCTATCCACTGAATTTTGGAAGATTCTATAAAGATTTTAAGGAATGTTCTACAAGCCATTGGATTTACATAACATGTCCCATTTCTGAAATCAAGACCATTTTACATATAATATATCTAGTTCTCTTTCACCACAATTACCTGGCAACACCTTCTCGGAAATCTCAACATAGAACTCTTCCTCCCCGAACCGCATTAGAAAGCGTATATCCCAGCGAGCTCCCGACGATTATGAAAAGTTTCTTTTTGTGCTATGGAGATGAAACTCCCGGAAGCGTAGAGCCCTCTGGCGAACACGATTCCTGCTTTGGGGGAGGTTCATCGGAATGCTTCGCACAAGGAAACCCGGAATAATCGCCGGGAGCCCGTTGAACACATACCCTTTTTAACATACTTACACACAAAAAAAGAAGACACAGAGCCTCCTCCATGTCTTCTCACAATTTCTATTCTTCTTACTGCTCTTCAGCTCTTGCCATAGCAATCTGGAAGTCTTTCTGATCTGTAAAGATTTCGTTCTTGTATGGGTTCTTCTTCTGCTCAAGAGAACGTTTGATGATAATGGTAATGCAAAGTACGTTTACAACGATTGCAAGGATTGCCATTACACCCTGAGCTGTTGGGTTTGCGTATGTAGGCTGAGCTGCTGTAGCTAACTCTAAACCATTTGTCCACTCTTTTCCATAAAGAGATGGTAATACTGCAAACTTAGATCCTACCTGGAATAATGGGAATACCTGAGCGAACATACACCATGTTGCTAAAGTATTTGCACGGTTCTGGATCCAACCACCCTTGTTCCAGAACATTGCTGCGAATGTAGGTGCTAATAATAATGCAATACCACAGTACCAGCTATGTGTAGGAAGGTTCAGGTATGTATAAGTAAAGTTCCATACATCGTATGCTAAGATAAACTGCCATGTCATATCAGGCCATAACATATCATCTTTTTTCTTGGATGTGTAGATTCCCCACCATCCTGTCATACAGAAGATGTTAAGAATTCCGGCAATACCGTTTGCCCAGTTCCACCATCCACCGTAGAGCCATACGCCCTCGTTAGATAACCAGTATCTGGAACCGGTCTCAGCAAATGCCTGTGCACCTCTGATTGCAGACTCAAAGTCAGAACATACTGCGATTAAAATGTTAATTGCTACGATGATGAATGGGAATGGTTTAAACCATTCTTTCTTTCCAATGCCCCATTTGTATTTGAGCATCATGAAACCAATACATCCTGCTACTGCTGCATACAGCTTCGCATAATGGAACCAACCGTTCATGTATTTATGTGTCTGGTTGTTTAATGCCCATTCTGAGCCGTTTGCTGCGCCTACTGCGATGGCAATAAAATAAACTGTCAATGCAAGTGGTAAGATCAGGAAAAAGAATACTCCTCCTGCTTTTGTACGACGGGCAATTTCATTACAGATAACTAATCCGGCAAATACCAGGACCCATCCGAGAAGCTGCCACATGGCGTTATCGCCATAAAGGTTGAATAACATATCTTCTTTCCTCCTTCAATGCTACTTAAATATATGATATTCTTTGGCTGGTCATACCAGCCGATGAGTTCAATTTTAATACTTTTTTAATGAAATTACAAGTTTTTTAACGATTTTCTACTACTTTTTACATATTTTTCGTGGTTTTTTCGTGAATACGCCCCTTTTGGTTGCTGGTCGAACCAGTGACAATGAATATTTCTTATCCCTCTTCATCCACCTGGATTCCCTTCAAATCCGCCTCTAACAGTTTCATATTATTCTTGATCTCATTCAAAGTCTGCGACACATTTTCCGGCTGACGGTAGTCTCTTGCAAGGGTCACGATCTCTCCCATATCCACATCCGATGATGCCTCCACGTGCTTCTGCTGTGCCCGGACTTTTCTTGCCGCTTCTTTGGTCTGCATCATCATAGCTTCCTGTTTTGCCCGTTCTAACTTCTGTTCCTCTAACTTTTTTTCTTCCTCTTTCTTCTCTTCCTTGGTATCTTTCGCCTTTTCTTCAGCTTCCTGCTGCTTTTCATCCATGTTGTCTATGGCTTCCTGTTTCAACAGACCGATAATTTCTTTGCTCGCATTTTCCATGATCTGATCTGCATTTTTCTCTGCTTCTACCATAGGATCTGACTTCAAACGTTCCAAACGGATTGTCTTGATCTTGGCTACATCCTCCTTCATACCCTTTTGGGCTTCCTTGAGTTCCTCCCGGAAATGGATACTCCGTTTATTTAATTCTAATGCCTGTTCCTGGTAGTTGGTCAGTCCAGCCTTATCGATTTCTTCACAGCGTTTCCACTCCTCCTCGGTCAACTCAATATTGAATTTTCCACTCATGCAAACCTGTCTTTTCTCTAAGAGTTCTAAATCTTTTTGTTCCTGAGAATCCGGCTCTACCATGTGCTGCTCTCTCAATGCCTTTTTTTGGTCATTGATCTTTAAAACCTCATCCTGTGACTCACTGTACAAAGTCTTCATTTTGTCATAGTGATCTCTTCGCTCCTGGATATCCGCATCAATAGAACGGTCGATATCCCAGGCATCCTTTACGACCTTCAGAGCTTTTTGCTGTGCCTCTTTCCGTTTTTTAGTTACCGGATCATCAATCAGATTCAGGTCGCCTGCAAATACTTTGCTCTTATCTTTTTTTGTACTCTTTCCATCTTCTGTTTTATCCGCCTGATCTATTGCATTCTCTGCCTGATTCATTTTTCCTAATAAATCCGTTATGCTCTGCTTTCCATACGATGTTATCCTGCTCATATTGTCACCCCACATGATTGTTCCTATTTGTAAATAATATCGGATAACTCTTCTTTTTTCTTTAGACACGCTTTCGCAGCCTCAATAGGATCTTCTTTTCTAAACGCGAAACCTGTACCTGGCTGACCCCTAATTCCTTTGCAGCCTGTACCTGTGTTTTTTCTTCAAAATACCGCAGCGTGATCAGCTTCCGCTCTTTTTCGTTTAACTCTCCTAAAAGCTGCTCCACTAAGATCCGGTTGACCACAAATTCTTTTTCATAATCTCCTTCCCCGGACTGGTCACTCCCTGCCGGAACTGCCCCGCCTTTTGCAGACAACTGCTCTTCTAACGAAATCTCACTGCCGTCTTTTTCATAAATGCTCTGCGATAAAGAAGAGACTTCCCGATTCGCCTCCGTTGCCATAAGGATTTCCTCGGTACTAAGCCCCGTCTCCTTTGAAATTTCCTCTAAGGTGGCATCCCTGCCTTTTTCCTGCTCAATTTTTTCCCTTGCTTTTGCAATATGGTATCCCTGTTCCTTCAAACCTCTCGAAACCTTCATCATGGAATTATCCCGAAAAAAACGTTTCAATTCCCCCGTGATCAACGGTACGGCATAGGTGGAAAATGCCACCTCGTACTTTGTATCAAAACGATCAATCGCTTTCATCAGACCTATCATTCCGATCTGAAAGAGTTCTTCCCTGTCATAGCCCCGGTACTCAAAACGCTTGACCACCGCATAGACTAACGGACGATTCTCCAGAATCAGCTCTTCCCTGGCCTTTTCATCTCCTGTATGTGCCCTGGTAAGCCTTTCCGTAAAATCACTCATCCTCTACCTTCCCTATCTCCTTTTCCATCGTAATCCTGGTTCCGATATGCAGCTCAGACTCCACTTTCACAGAATCCATAAATGCCTCCATAAAAGCAAACCCCATTCCGGAACGCTCACACTCCGGTTTTGTCGTATAAAACGGCTGTTTTGCTTTTTCCACATCAGGAATTCCTTTTCCGTTATCCTTGATCTCAATATGTAATAACCGGTCTAAAAGTACACAATGAATCTCTACCATTCCTTCTTTTTCTTCGTAGCCATGGATAATTGCGTTTGTCACCGCCTCCGAAACGGAAGTGCGGATATCTTCAATTTCCTCCATCGTAGGATTTAACTCCATTGCAAATGCCGCAACGGTAATACGCGCAAGACTCTCATTCACGGAATCTGCCAAAAAACTCATATACATCTCATTTTTTCTCATTCTTCTTCTCCGCCTTCCTCAATCTTTACCATTTTATGCAGTCCTGACAGCAAAAAAATCTTTCGGATACGTCCATTCATATGCTCTGCCCGAACTTCTCCACCCGTAAAATCCATGTTTTTGCACCGCCCGATCATCATGCCGATTCCGGAGCTGTCCATAAACTCCGTATCTTTAAAATCAAAAACCAGATTTTTCACATGATACGTTTGAAGTAACATATCCGTCTGCGAACGCAGATCAATGGAACTGTGGTGGTCAAGTTCTTTTGGCACCATGACCCGAAGACTGTTGTCTTTTAATTCATACTGAAATATCATATACCTCTCCTCTATCTTTCTTATAATTTTTTCTTGTATCATAGATTGGTTTCATATCATAAAAACTGCTGCACTATGGAGCATTTTTATAATCAAAAAGACACCGGGCAAAAAGCCTGATGTCTTTTGTATTGTTCCTATATTGTACCACTATTCAATTCCCGGAATATCCGTATTACCGGTATCTCCAGTTGTTGTATCTCTTGTATTTTCATCCGCTGCATCATCCGGATTTGCTGTGTCCGCTTCCGCTGTACCAAATTCATCTAAATATTTCTGTGCTCTTGAGGAACGCTCCGTATTCGGATATAATTCCACCACCTTCTGGTAGTAAGTTCTTGCATTGTCAATATCGTTATTCTTGCGATAGGACTGTGCAAGGTAATACAGTGCATAACCGTCATGATAGTTCTCATCCATATCGATGATCTTCTGGAAGCCTGCTGCCGCTTCTGCATAGTTCAGGCTGCTGTATTTCTGGTAAGCATCCTGATAGGTAGAAGCTAAATACTCGCTGTTCACTTCACTGTTAACTGCATCGTAGATCTTCTTTGACTCGTCATCTAAATATTCCGCATTTACATTGCCAAGGGCATCTCCTGCCGCTGTCTTATTGCCATCACGATATGCTGCATAGGCAGTTAAAAGCTGTTGATAAGTTGCCACTTTTCCATCGGCACTGTCCGCACTGTTCTGCTCGTCTGAAATCTTTCCATTCAGTTCATCTACTTTTGCCTGCAGTGTCTTGATTTCCTGATTCTTTGATGAAAGGGAATCATTTGCCTGTAACACCTCGTTCTTTGCATTGGATTTCGCACTCTGTCTAACTCCCGGAACTACTAAAAAGCAGGTGATCAGCACTCCTACGATCAGACCGATCGCAATATTTAATACCGTAGAACCGGAACTGCTCTCCTTAAAATTAGAAACCGGACGGATGATCGTATCGTTTCCACTCTGATAGGAAACCGTCTTTTTATTTTTGTCCTTTAACGTCGTTCCCGATGCTTTTGCACGGTCATCTAACTCCTTCATATAACGAAGTGTTGTGGTATTGTTCGTATCAATGGCATGTGCTTTTTCTAATGCCTTGGCTGCCTGCTCGTAATTGCCTTCCTCTAAATAGAGCAGACCTAACAACTGATGTCCCTGTACCATCTTAGGGTTCATGGAAAGCACCTTTTTCAACTGGATGATCGCCATATCCCTGCTGTCCTGATGACAGTACAGCAATGCCTGATTATATTTCTTGATCGTCTGGTTGATCGATTCTAATCTGGCTCTGTTCTTTTGGATCTCATCTAAGTACTCCCCGGCAATATTATTCTCCGGTTTAAAATTCTTACTGATGACCCACTCACTAAGCGCAGATACGGTCTCTCCCATCTCAAAATATACCAGTCCTAACAGGTTTCTTGCCTGGATATTCTTTTTGTTAAAACGCAGACTCTTTTTCAGGCTCTCCACTGCTCCCGACAGATCCCTGACACCTGCCCGTGAAAGTGCCTGATTATAATATGCATTCGATGTCTGCATGATCTTTTTATATACTTTTACATCTGTGCCACAGCTTGGACAAAAGGATTCTCTGCCAAGCGTTGCTCCGCATCGATAACATTCCATTATACTGTTCCTTTCATATCTTTAAGCATTTCTTTTAAGATGTCTGTCATATCTGTCAGATCCTGATTGTAAATAGCTGCCTCTGCCTCTTCCACCTCAAGGCTTGGCTGAAATTTCTTTAACTCTTCTTCAAAATCAATCACTGTTCTTACCTCCTGTAATCTCTAATAACTCTCCTATAAAATATAATGAACCGGTACAAAACAATGCCTGTCCCCGTTTCTTACCTTTTAATGCCCATTCATAGGCTTTTCTGCTGTCCTCAATTACGACAGCCTGCTGTCCGAAATGGGAAAATATCCTGGCAATGTCTTCTGCCGGAATGCCGCGCTTGTCTGAAATCGTGGTCACAATGACTTGTTCCCATTGTCCCCTCTCTCCTAAAAGCTGTATGGCTTTTTCATAGTCCTTATCCGATACCATCGAAAACAGCAATATCGGATTCTGGGGTCGTATTAATGCAACGGAATCTAAAAATGCATGAATCCCTGCCACATTGTGTGCACCGTCAAAATAAATATTTTCTCCGACCTCCTGCATTCTTCCCTGCCATCTGGTATTTCGGATTCCTTTTAGAATCTCTTCTTTTTTTATACCTGTTTCCGGTTCTAACATCCTCATCGCCTGATATGCCAGTGTCATATTCATCATCTGATATGGTGCTGCAAACGGAATCGAAATTTTCGTATCTACATCATAGTCACATTGAAAATAAAAATCAATATATTTCCCATTAAATTTAGGAAATTTTAAGGAATTTCTATGTACCGGATAAATTTTTGCCTGACATGCCGATGCCTTTGTGCTGATTACCTGATCTGCTTTCTCATTGCCGGCATCATAAAGTACCGGTACTCCCTGCTTGATGATCCCTGCTTTTTCTGCCGCAATTTTTTCAATCGTATCTCCCAGATACTCGGTATGCTCTAAACTGATCGAGGTAATGATCGTTAACAGTGGATGCGTAAAAACGTTGGTGCAATCGAGCCTGCCTCCTAGTCCTGTCTCTAGCACCAGATATTCCACCCGTTTTTTTTGAAAGATCCACATTCCCATTCCAAAGAGATATTCAAAAAAAGTCGGATGTGCAAGTCCTTCTTTTTGCATTCGTTCTACGACTTCATAGACACAGTGAAATGCCTCTAAAAATTCCTCCACAGAGCACATTTTTCCATTGATACAAAAACGCTCTTCCATTCTTACTAAATGTGGTGAAATAAACAATCCATTGCTTTTCTGATTCTCCGTTAACACTTCGCTGATGGCTCGACAGACACTACCTTTTCCATTGCTTCCCGCCACATGGATGATCTTAAAATTTTCCTCGCGGATGTCTAGCCTCCGCAACAGCTCCTTTGTATGCTCTAATCCGTTTTTTTTCGTAAACTTTGGTATCTCATAAAGATATGAAACTGCCTGTTCATATGTCATTTTCATTTTATCAGCCTTTCCTAAATCCAAAAAAGGAAGCCTGTCCTACAGACTTCCTTTATCATATATTTCTTTGACTTATTTTGCAATACCTGCACCCGGAAAACTCATCGCAGGATCCGAGTTCCTTAGACAAATTATTCTTCTATCCGCATCATTAGGATTTTATCGACACTTTTCACAAACTGTACCCGTTCCTGCATATCCTGCACGGAAATTTTTAATTCATCAATTCCGATAGACACACCCGGATATACTGCCTTTTGTGCCTTGACGGATGCATTCTGTGCTTCTTCTACTTCCCGCTGCAAACCTTCCAGCTCTGTCTTTTCGGCTGCCATTGCGGCAATCTCCTGGATCTTTACACGCAAAAGTTCTGTTCTCCTTGGGTCGTCCTTGTAATCAATACCACGCTCTTTTCCAAGTCTTTCAAAATTTGCAAGTCCGGCTTCTATCTTTGTAATATTCTCCTGATGCGTCTCCACCTTTTTCTCTAATTCTTTGATCTGATGCAGGACTTCTTCCCGCACTCCGACTCTTATAGAGGTTGCAACTTCGCCGGGACTTCCTAATACCAGTGCTTCTATTCCGCGGACTGCAAATACCTTTCCTCCGATGATCCTGCTCTTTTTTCCATTCAGAACAATCTCATCTCCACAGGTTATCTCACATCCGACAAACGCATCCGCTTCAATACTTCCTCTGACATCTACTTTTGCATATTCCACAAATTTTGCATATAAGTTGGCTTTTGTTGTAAGGACTGCCTTGCTTCCTCCTAACATTCCGCTTCGCAATACAATATCGCCATCTGCCGTAATGTCCGCAGATTCTACCACACCATCGATCGTTACCGTGCCGGTCGCACGGACACTTGCTCCCGCTGTCACATTTCCATGGACCACTACATCACCGACAAAATTAATATTTCCAACGGAAAGATCCGCATTTCCAAAGATTTCATATACCTGAGAAATGGTGATCCTGTCATTCTCCATATCGATCTTGCCATCCATATTCGAGGTATAGGTATTTCCATCTTCCTGTCTGGTAAATCCGCGTCCTTTTAATGGCGGAAGTTCCCTCGCTCTCTTTGCCGGCAGTGGTCTGCCTTTGACGGTCATTCCATCTTCTCCCGGAACCGGTGGCTTATAAATAGCGATTACCTGTCCTTTTTCCACAGGCTCTACCATGTTGATACTCCAGTAATCCACACTTCCGTCCGGACGGATCTTCGGTTTTTTACTGAAATTATTGTTAAAATGATAATCAAAATGACCGTCTATTCCATCTACCACAGGAGTTCCAACTGCGATACAGACCTCTTTATTGTAGATCCTCTCCCGGAGCATTTTTCTTAAAGTCTCCTGCTCAATCCCATGACGGATCTGATTCTTTTCTAACAGTGCAAGCAATTCCTCTAAAGTATATTCTTCCCCTTCCTTTGGAACCGGCAGTGTCAGAAACGCTTCCATTTCGTCATAGGTGATGCGGGCTTTTGGCTGTACTTCCCTTTTTGTGATAGTCATAGACGGTCACCTCTTTTCTATTGCATATTCAGGATCTGGTATCCCATATCTTACTATTATAGTATAACAAAACCCTTGATTTTGCAATATTTTTCGTTATTCGATTGTTATGCTTTTAAATTGTCACTCTATTTCATCTGTGACAGACGTTCTTCTACCTGCTGCATCATCTGCTCGTATTTTGCAAGTTTTTCTTTTTCCTCTAATACCTTTGCTTCCGGTGCTTTGCTTAAGAATTTTTCATTAGAAAGCATTCCCTTAGAACGTGCTAACTCTTTTTTCAGACGTTCCTGTTCTTTTTTCAGACGCTCTTTTTCTTTTTCAAAATCTACTAAATCCTCAAGCGGGATATAGACTACTGCACCCGGGATCACAACGGATACTGCATCTTCTCCAATACCGTCCTTTGTATCCTGAACCTGGATCTCACTTGCACTGATCAGTGCCGCATATGCTGTCTTCATAGAAGCAAAAATTTCTTCTAACTCTTTGTCCTCTGTTACGATAAAGACTTTTGCTTTACGGCTTGGCGGAACATCCATCTCTGCGCGGGTATTACGGATTCCTTTTACTAAATCTTTTACATGGGCAACTGCTTCTTCCTCTGCCTTGAAGTTCCACTCTTCTTTGAAGGTTGGCCATTCTGAAAGCATAATGGTCTCTTCTTCCTCCTGAAGTGTGCAGAAGATTTCTTCTGTAATAAACGGCATATATGGATGTAACAGTTTTAATGCCTGGATCAGTACGGTCTTTAAGGTCCACATTGCTGTTTTTGCAGACTTCGGATCTTCTTCTTTTTTATAAGTTCTGGTCTTTGTGATCTCAATGTACCAGTCACAGAACTCATCCCAGATGAACTCATATACTTTCTGAACGGCAATTCCAAGCTCGAATTTGTCCATGTTCTCCGTTACTTCTTTTGCAAGGGAGTTCACTGCTGAAAGGATCCACTTGTCCTCCGTTGTAAAATCCTCTAAAGCCGGTGTCTCTAACTTTTCATCTCCGATATTCATCATGATAAAACGGGAGGCATTCCATACTTTGTTCGCAAAGTTTCTGGAGGCTTCTACACGCTCCCAGTAAAACCGCATATCATTTCCCGGTGCATTTCCGGTGATCAGTGTCAGACGCAGTGCATCTGCTCCGTATTTGTCAATGACTTCTAATGGATCGATTCCGTTTCCAAGGGACTTACTCATTTTTCTTCCCTGGGAATCTCTTACCAGACCATGGAATAATACGGTGTGAAATGGTGCCTCGCCCATCTGCTCATATCCGGAGAAGATCATGCGGATAACCCAGAAGAAAATAATATCATATCCGGTTACTAAGACATCATTTGGATAGAAGTAATCCAAATCCTCGGTCTTATCCGGCCATCCAAGTGTGGAAAATGGCCAGAGTGCAGAAGAAAACCAGGTGTCTAAGGTATCTTCATCCTGTGTCATATGCGTGCATCCGCATTTTGGGCATTTGCCCGGATTTTCTCTTGCAACAACAAATTCTCCACAATCTGCACAGTAGTATGCCGGAATCCGGTGTCCCCACCAGAGCTGTCTGGAAATACACCAGTCACGGATATTGTCTGTCCAGTTAAAGTAAATTTTATCCATTCTCTCCGGTAACAGCTTGATTTCTCCTTCTTTGACTGCTTTTACTGCCGGTTTGATCATCTCATCCATTTTTACGAACCACTGCTGTTTGATCATCGGTTCTACCGTTGTTTTACAGCGGTCATGTGTTCCTACATTATGTGCATGAGGTACTACTTTCACCAAAAGTCCAAGCTCGTCTAAATCTTTGATCATGGCTTCTCTTGCTTCGTAGCGATCCATGCCCTGATACTTTCCACCATTTGCATTAATGGTTGCATCATCATTTAATACATTGATCTCAGGCAGGTTATGACGTTTTCCTACCTCAAAATCGTTCGGGTCATGAGCCGGTGTGATCTTTACGCATCCTGTTCCAAACTCTTTATCTACATAAGCATCTGCTACTACCGGGATTTCTCTTCCTACCAATGGGAGGATCAGTGTCTTACCGATCAGATCCTGATATCTTTCATCCTCCGGATTTACTGCAACTGCAGTATCGCCCAATAACGTTTCCGGACGTGTGGTTGCGATTTCAACGAATCTTCCTTCTTCTCCTTTTACCGGATAATTGATATGCCAGAAAAATCCGTTCTGTTCCTCATGCTCTACCTCTGCATCAGAAATAGAGGTCTGACATACCGGGCACCAGTTGATGATAC
>OMCH01001092.1_pt1 | contig 11335 bp, 8 predicted proteins | sample 1674341 | NCBI WGS metagenome assembly OMCH01 (sample SAMEA103958164, study PRJEB25191) | human gut metagenome | biome: human-associated habitat [ENVO:00009003]; feature: intestine environment [ENVO:2100002]; material: feces | place: Germany | collected 2013/2015
CTGGAAACAGTGAATACAGAACTGCGGCAGGCAAAAAAAGCGGCAGAGGAAGCTTCTCAAAATCCGGAAACCGTGGCAAAGAAAAAAATGTCAATTGCGGAGCGGGCGCATCTTGCGGAAAATCTGGATGACGCACCGGAGGAGAAAGACGAAAAATAAAACTGGATGCAGGTGAGAGTAAAATGCCTGCTGAGATATGACGATTAGTAATAGCAAAAACGGAACATCATAAGGCAAAAAAATCCTTATGTATGTTCCGTTTTTTAGATCAGGCAGATCGCAAAACAGTTATCTGCGTCTTTGCGCGTTTCTGCGTTTTTTTCGAGATTTTTTTCTGTTGGGGGTATGTAAGGTAGACCAGCAGAATGCCTGTACCAGCAAAATTCCGATCATTGCTCCGCAACTGTCGATCCCTACATCCCTTACGGAAGGTCCGCGGGCCTCTACAAAAGACTGATGGTATTCATCCAGTCCGGCAAATCCCACACATACAAATCCGGCAAGGAGCATCAGCCAGATTCCCCGAACTCCGTATACATAGAGGGGGAAGGAAATAGATATGGCCAACAGGCAGTATTCTGTCATGTGAGCAGCCTTACGGACATAAAATTCGATACCTGCAGCTTCCTGGGAAAGCTGTTCCAGGCTTTTGCCGGAAGCTAATATTTCGTTTTTGGTTTCTACGATCTGGTAGCTGATCTTGTAGCTCAGGGCACCGGAAACATCTCCGGTCTGTGCGGAAAAAGAGTAGATCACGCACATCATCAGGAACGCAGGTGCAAAAGAAAAAGGTTTTAATAATGTAATCAGTATTTTCATGGCTCTTAATATAGCACTCCCGCATGGAAAAGTCCAGAAAAATACAGAAAAAGAACAGACGCAAACAGAGGAAAGCAACAATAAAAAAGCAGATTCTAAGAAACAACAGAAAAAGAAAGAGAAAAAGACAGAGAATACGAAAGAGGATACAACAGAACAGACGCAGGAAGTGCCAAAAACAAAGGCACAGGATAAAACATCAGATACGTCACCGGCGCAGGAGCCAGAGACATCGCAGACACCGGCACAGGAAGTTCCGCAGACCTCAGAACCGTCACAGACAGCGGAAACACCACAGGCTGTAGAGACACCGCAGGCATCCGAGCCACAGCAAACGCCGGAAACATCGCAGACATCACAGGAACCTGAACAGAAAGAGAATAACATGTTGATCGATGGGGCAGATAGTGAGAAAAAACCGGAAATCAATATTGATGGAGCTGAGTGATGATAAAAACAGGGAGGAAGCAATGAAAAAGATACAGAGGAGTATAATTTTTGTAATAGGAATTTTACTATGGGTTATGCAGGGGCAGTCCGTATTTGCAGCAGGCAGTGCAGAATTGTTGAGCGGTACAATTGCAAATACAACGATCAGTTATCGGTTGACAGCGGATGGAACACTGACGATTTACAGCGATAATATCGAAAAAATGCCGAATTATACTGTAAACAGTACAGTGCCATGGGCAGCACAGAAAGATAAGATCAAAAAAGTACAGATCAACTCTTATTTGAAAAATATTGGAGATTATGCATTTTACGGATGCAATTCCTTAGAAAGTGTTGTGATACAGGATTCAAAACTGACAGAAATCGGAATTGCGGCGTTTAAAAACTGTACGAATTTAAAGACGATTAATATTCCGGAAACAGTAAAGGTAATCGGTACGATGGGATTTGCAAACTGTAACAGTCTACAAAGTACAAAGAAAAGTCCGGTAAATATTCCAAAGGGTAATACAGAGATCATGGATTTTGCATTTGCAGGATGTAAATCCATGCAGTATATCAAAATCCCGGCAAGTGTGGAGATGATCGGAAACTGTGCTTTTTTTGAATGTGACTTTTTATCGGAGATTGAGATAGAGGAAGGACAACTGCAAGAAATTGGAGATTATGCTTTTACGGATTGTGATATGGAAAGCATTGTAATTCCAACAAAGACGGGAAAAATCGGAGAATATGCATTTTCTGATTGCAAGCGGCTTGAAAAAATATGGTTTCTATATGCGAATGGAACAGATACACAGGATATTGCAGACAATATGCTGCAGGGAAGTTCACATGTCAATGCTTTGTATGTATACAGCGGGAAGAGTTATGAAAGCTGGGCAAAAAACAATGGTCTTTCCGATAAAATTACCTATATCCACAATATGTCCGGTGATAACAGCAATTACAAGGTATATTTAGGTGGAGTTCCATACGGACAGTACAGTGCCGTATACAATGGACAGCAGATCAAACCGGCAGTGAAATTATATTATAGTGGAAAAGAGGTCAGTGCAGCAGATTATTCTGTTGCTTACAGTAATAATGTTAATGCCGGAAATCAGGCAGCAATACAGATCGTTGGGAAAAATGCCTACTATGGAAAAATGAGTCTGAAATTTACCATAAAGCAATATTCCTTAACATCAAACTGCAAAATCAGTGATGTACAGAATCAGTCCTATACCGGATATGCGATCACACCGAAGATCAGTGTCATGTGCGGAAACCGTACGTTAAAAGAAAATACGGATTATACCGTGGAATACAGCAATAATAAAGAAGCAGGAGATCAGAAGGCTGTCATTACGGTAAAAGGAAAAGGCAACTATACAGGAGTGTTACAAAAGAAATTTTCAATCGTAAAAAAATCCATAGCAGGTGCTAAGATTCAGATCCATGATAAAGGCATCTATAAAAAAGGGAAAAAAGTCAAGCCAAGGGTGACGGTTACTTATCGGAATCAAACATTACAGGCAGGCAGAGATTATAAACTGAGTTATTCTAACAATAAAAAAGTATCGAAAAAGGCAGTTGTAAAACTTCAGGGAATCGGAATGTATAGCGGAACGCTGCAAAAGAAGTTTACGATCTATCCGCCAAAAGCCAATCTGGTTGTAACGAAAAAGAGTATTAAGGTAAAGAACTGGGAGAAAGATAAAGGTTTTACAATTTTATACAAATACAAAGTGGATAAAGGAAAATACTGTAAAAAGCCTGTAAATGGAAATGGACTGGCAAAGGCCTTAAAGAAACATAAAGGACATAAGATCACCATCAAGGCAGCATTAAAATGCAATGGAATCACAGGAGCTTATTCCCAGGGGAAAAAGTTGAAATTGAAATAAAGAGGGAGAGTGAAGTATGAAGAAAAGAGCAGTCATCTGGAGCAGTTTTATGGTAGTTATGCTGTTTGGTGTCTTTACGATGTTTGTAAAGGCACAGACAACAACAACCTATTATCTGAATAACAGGAATGAATTATTTCAGGGAGCACCGGCAAACAGTAACTGTGGTGAAATAGCAGCCTGTATCAAGACAACGACAGGGATTACAGGCAGTAACATCAGTTATAATGCAAGCAAAGATCAGGTAACGGTGAATGGACTGAATGCAAAAGAATTAAGAATCTATGCATCAAAATTTTATCTTACCGGAAATGAAAGCAAGGCAGATAAATTAGTCTTGAATATGAGAACCGATGTGGATGGAGCAGGTGGAGTAGCATTTTCGGTGCCATCAAATGGACTAAAGCGTAAATACAGTTGGAAGTTAGCTTCGAATATGGAATATAAAAATAACAGATTAATGAAAAACGCATTGCAGATTTCAGCAAGTTCCGCAACGATCTATGCAGCAGGGACCGGAAATACGACACAGTTAAAGGCACAGACAATTGGAAATTCCACACAGGTTGTATGGAAGAGCAGCAATACAAATATTGCAACTGTCAGCAATACAGGACTTGTAACAGGAAAATCGAAAGGACAGGTTCAGATTACGGCAACAGCAAATGGAATGACCTGTATCTGTAATGTAAATGTAATTGTGCCAAAGGTAACGGTTTCTATGTCTAATGCATCAATTTATGCAGCGGGAAGCAGGAACTCGTTTACGTTGACGGCAACTGTGAATGGAACAAATAAGGATGCGGTAACCTGGTCAAGCAGTAATACGGGAGTAGCGAAAGTTACAAATGGTGTTGTGCAGGGGACCGGGGCAGGAAATGCAACGATCACAGCAAGTTTTGCCGGAAGTAAGGCAACCTGTAGTGTAAACGTTATGAGACAGACCATTTCGATGTCAGGCGGAAATCCGATTTATGCCAAAGGAACCGGAAGCAGTACACAACTGACGGCAACCGTCAATGGAACCGTTGGAAATGATGCAGTGGCATGGACTTCCGGTAATACGAATATTGCAAAAGTCAGTGGTGGAAAAGTTACAGGTGTTGGAGCCGGAACTGTAACGATTACGGCAACGTCAAATGGTGTCAGCACATCTAAGAGTATCCAGGTAAAGGAGCCGACGATCAAACTGGATCGGAAAACTGCAAATATTTATCCTCCTGCAACAAAAACCGTTACATTTACGGTCACTGTGAATGGAGTGCAGGGAAACCGTGGTGTAACCTGGACATCCGGAAATACAAAGGTAGCAACCGTAAGTAATGGAAAGGTCACTGCAGTAGGTAAGGGAACGGCAACGATCACAGCTAAGGCAAATGGAAAGCTGGCAAAGGCAAAAGTTACGGTAAAAGACCCATATGCAAATGTGAGTCCAACGTCCGGTACGATAAAGGTAGGAAAAACTTTACAGCTTACAACGAATTATGCACCGGCATCAACCGGCACACCAAGTTACTCAAGCAGTAATAAAAAGGTAGCAACCGTAGATTCCAAAGGTGTAGTAAAAGGAGTAAAAGCAGGAACGGCAACGATCACAGTCAAGGTCAATGGTGTTACTGCAAAAGCTGAAATTACTGTAAAGTAAGTGAAAGTGGGAGAAAAAGAGGATGTTTGAACTGGCAATATACTCTTGGAAAAGATGTAAGAGGCTTGTCTTAAATAAAGAGAACAAAGGCAAAGAGCAGATCTGCCTTAGCAGGACAGAATATAAAATCCATGAAGATGTTATTTTGGAGTTAAAACAGGAGGGACCAGAGGCAATGTTATCTATTGCATCTGGTCAGAACCTGGTGTCAGACGGAGAACTGGTATTTGAATATGCTTTAGGAGAAGAAAATGTTTTTTCCGTGTTTACCGGATATGGTCAGGAACTGGTCATTTTAGTGAATAAAAGAGAAAGTGTTATTGCACCATTACAGAAGTATTATTCTTCTATGGTGGGAAGACTTCGTGCAGGTGTTGCGGCAGATAATGATTTTGTGATAGATCATCCATTGGTATCGGGACATCACATGGAGATAAGCTGTGAAGAGGGGGTATGGTACCTCAAGGACAGCAGTTCGAATGGAACTTATGTGAATGGCGAGAGAGTGGAGAAACGATGCAGGCTGAGTGGCGGAGAGATCATAGATATTTTTGCGGCACGGATCGTATTTGGGATTACTTTTTGTGCAGTGATAAAACAGAAAGAGCAGTCTCTTGAGACGAGTCCGAAGCTCATTCCTTTTTCAGGCGAGGGCAATGACTGGGGTCATGCTGTTGCAGAAAACAGATTTTTTCACCGTTCCCCGCGAAAGCTGAAAGCTCCGCAGATGAGTGTGGTTGCCATTGAACATCCTCCTGTCAGACAGGTAGTAGAAAAGAAACCGCTTTTTATGGTGATCGGACCATCTTTTACGATGATGATACCAATGGTATTAGGAAGTATGCTGGCTGTGTACAGCTATAAATCCTCAGGCAGCAGTACCGGGATCATGATGTATACAGGAATCATTACAGCTTGTTCCTCAGCCCTGATAGGAGTGGTCTGGGCATTGATCAATATGCGATATACCAATAAAAGCGTATTGGAAAATGAGAAAAGACGCGCAGAAAGTTATTTAGGATACATAGAAAAACAGAGGAACAGAATCCATGTATTAAAAGAAGAATTACGGCAGAGCATGATACAGATGTATCCGGATACAAAGCAATGCCTACAGTATAGTGTTCAGGCAAAAGAACTGTGGACAAGAAACCGGGAACATGAGGATTTTTTAACGGAACGAATTGGGCTTGGAGCAGGAGATATTTCAAACTATATCGAGATACCAAAGGAGCGTTTTGAGGTAGTAGAGGATGAGTTAAACCAAAAACCATATCAGTTAAAAAAAGAAGAGGCAATACTTCCGGGGATTCCTAAAACGATCGATCTTTCTAAGGAAGGAATCGTAGGAATTGTAGGAACTAAGGAAGCAACTTTGAATATTGCAAGGATTCTGATCACACAGATAGCAGCCAATAACTGTTATACAGATGTAGGGCTGGCATTTGTATATGATGAAAATAAGACGGACGAATGGAAACGCTATGGAATGCTGCCACATGTCTGGTCTGCCGGCTATCGGGTCAGATATATGGCATCTGATCCCATAGAGGCAGAGGAAGTTTTTCTATTATTAGAAGAACAGTTAAAGGAACGTGAAGTTCAGGCATGGGAGCAGAAAGAGAAGTTTGAGATACCGGTCATCCTGTTTGTTTCAGATGTTTCGCTGTTAGAGGGAGCATCCATTCAAAGGTATATATCAGCAGATGCATCCAGATATCACTTTACGGTAGTGATCTTAGCAGACAGTTATGAAAAACTGCCAAACCAATGCTCTTATGTGATAGAGGATACAGAGACATTTCAGGGAATGCATTTATTAAAAACAGATACTTATGATCCGGTGCAATTTGATGAAGCTAAAGAAAGTGAAACAGAAGAATTTGTAAAAGAGTTAGCGGTGATCCGCGTCAATGAGGAAGAAGAAATGGGCGAATTGCCGGAATGTCTGACTTTTTTTGAAATGTATGGGATACATACGCTCGAAGAATTGAAAGTAGCAGAACGATGGAAAGCGCATCGGACAGAGCAGAGCCTGAAAGCAGTCATTGGACAAACAGCAGGTTGTAAAGACTGTATCTTAGATGTGCATGAGAAGTATCATGGGCCACACGGACTGATCGCAGGAACCACCGGTTCCGGAAAATCAGAGACGCTGCAGACCTATATTCTGTCTCTTGCCGTCAATTACAGCCCGGATGATGTTGGATTTTTTATCATCGACTATAAGGGCGGTGGCATGGCAAATCTGTTTGAAGGTTTACCACATATGATTGGGGCAATTTCTAATCTGTCCGGAAATGAAATCCATCGTGCAATGGTTTCTATTAAAAGTGAAAACCGTAGGAGACAGACGGTGTTTAATCTTGCCGGAGTCAATAATATTAACAGTTACACGAAGTTAGTACGTTCAGGAGAAGCGGAATTACCGGTTCCGCATTTATTTATTGTAGTGGATGAATTTGCAGAATTAAAAAGAGAACAGCCGGAGTTCATGAAGGAACTGATCAGTGTGGCACAGGTAGGAAGAAGTCTTGGAGTGCATTTGATCTTAGCAACGCAGAAACCGGCAGGAACGGTAGATGAAAATATCTGGTCTAATTCTAAATTCAAATTGTGTTTAAGAGTACAGGATAAGCAGGACAGTAAAGAAATGCTTCATAAAGAAGACGCAGCGTTCATAACGCAGACCGGGCGTGGTTATCTTCAGGTCGGAAATGATGAACTCTATGAACTTTTCCAGTCAGGCTGGAGCGGAGCCGAGTATATCAAAGACAGTCAGGTCAGACAGGATTCAGAAGCTGCTATTTTAACGATGACAGGAGGGATTCTGTTAAAGAAACCAAAACAGAAGAAAGAAAAAGAAACGGCACAGGTCATCACACAGTTAGATGCTGTCCGGGATGCATTAGCCAAGATTGCAAAAGCAGAGGGATATGATAGGGATTACAGTTTGTGGATACCTCCGATCAAAAATCCACTGTTCTTAAATGAAATAGGAGAGACTAGGAAAGAACAGGATAAGGATTTCAGACTGAATGTGATCGTTGGAATGTATGATGATCCACAGAACCAGAAACAGCAGCCGGTCATTGTGGATTTTGCAGCACAGGGACATTTAGCAGTATTTGGTACGATATCCAGCGGAAAAAGTACATTTATGCAGACCTTAGCAGGAGCATTGATCAGAAAGTATACGGCAAAAGAACTGAATCTTTACATGATAGATTTTAGTAACAAGGCATTAAAATGTTTTGAAAATGCACCACAGACAGGTGGAGTAGTCTGTGAAGATGAACCGGATCGTTTAAAGAAGTTATTTTATATGCTGAATAAAAAGATAGCAGGGCGGAAAAAGCAGTTAGAAGGGATCAGCTATTCGGCTTATATCCGGTCAAAAGGTAAAAATATGCCGGCAATTCTGGTGTTATTAGATAACTATAATGGTTTTCGTGAGAAAACGGATGACTGTTATGAGTCAGATATCATAAAACTTGCACATGATGGTATGGCATATGGAATTTTTCTTGCAGTTACGGCAAATAACATGGGCGGCAATGGGCTGCCAAACAGGTTAGCGGATAGTATTCCGACTACGTTAGCATTGACAATGAATGATCGTTATCAGTATTCGGAAGTGCTTCGCACCGGACGCATTGATATTACACCGGATGAGCAGTTAAAAGGAAGAGGACTGGTAAAAGTGGAGGATTCCATTCTGGAATTTCAGACAGCATTAGTCGAAAATGAAACCGATGAGATGGAACGAATGTTAAAGATTAGAGCAACTTGTGAACGGTTGAAAGCAGCATGGAACGCACCGCTTGCCGTACCGATTCCGATGATTCCTAAAAATCCGGTCTGGAGTGAGTTTGAGGATTTAGAGGAAGTGCGGGCTATGTCAGATACAACAGACCTGCTTCCATTTGCTTATGATGAAAAAAGTGCTGAAATCTATGGTGTGGATCTGCGAAGAACCTTCTGTTATCTTGTTTCCGGCAAAGCGAGAACCGGTAAAAAGAATATGTTGAAGATATTAGGCAGTTCAGCCGGAATGTTACATGCCCGCAGAGTGATCATTGAGCATACGGGAAATGAATTCATGCAGTATGCAAAGAGTATAGGTGCAGAATATCTGCATACACAGCAGGAACAGGCGCAGTTCTTTAGAGATCTGCTTCCAACATTTGCAGAGAGAAACCGGGTCAAAAACAACTTAAAGGAAGAGGGAGAAGAAGAAAGTACGATCTATCAGCAGATGAAAAAGTATGAGACGATCTTTGTCTTTATTGCTGATCTGCATGAGTTTATGGAATCTGTTTACCAGCCGGAACAGGATGTTATAAAAATCGGACCATTTGTAGAAAACGTTATGGAAAAAGGAAGTCTGCATAATATTTATTTTATTGCAGCAGTGGATACAAAAGATATTTCTTTCATGCGGGGAAGCCGTGCGTATGAAGCCATGACTTCGTATCATACAGGAATACAACTTGGAGGAAATGCAATGGAAGCTGCATATTTTGATTTTTCACATCTGACCTATACGGAACAGAATAAAGGGTATAAAGCCGGTATAGGAATGATACCGCATGATAACGATGAGAGTGGTGTGGAAAAAGTGATCATTCCACAATACAGAAAGAGAGATGTATGAAATGTTAAAACTCAGGGTGCAGATTCCGGACATAGGAAAAGAATATGATGTGCAGTGTAATGAAAAAGCATATGTAGAAGATGTGATACAGGATATATTGGACTTGATCTGCAGAAAGGAAAGCCTGCAGGTGGAAAAAGAAGAAAAACTGGCAGTTTATAGTGTACAAAAGGGGAGCTTTTTAAAAAAAAGTAAGACCTTAGAAGAACACAGGGTGCAAAGCGGAGAGAACATTATGATCTTATAGGAGGGTGAGAATGGCAAAGATAAAGGTTGATACAACTGCGTTAGAAAAAAAATTAGGAACAATGAGTGACAAAATTAATGCTATAAAAGAAAGTATTGATGATATCGATAAAGAGATGCAGAAGGTAGAAAAATACTGGAAAGGAGATGCCAGTAAACTGTTTTTATTAAACTATGCAAAGACAGATATTTCTTTAGGTTCCATGATGGATATCCTGACGGAAAGTAAAAACGAAATGCAGGAAATCTGTAAAAAATATAATAACTGTGAACAAAGTGTCGGAGATATGATTAAAGGGATGAAGATGGAGGGATGAAAGAATGAGTAAAAAAATCAAAGCAGATATGGGAAAGTTAGAAGAAATCCAAACGATTCTAGAGACCAATGCAAAAAAGATTACTCATAATATTACACGGATAGGGGAGCTGCATAAGGAAATAGATGTCTGCTGGGAAAGTCAAATGTGGGATTCCTGCTATAAGACATATTGTGATCTGAAAAAAGAGTTAGAAGAAAATGCAAAAGAATATGAGGAATATCCGAAAAAATTGAAAGCATGTATAGAAGGATATCAGGAAACAGAAGAAGCTATCGAGTCATTGAGTCAGGAATTGCCGGCAAATGTTTTAAAGTAACAGAGAAAAAGCGGGGACAATACAAATGGCGGAATTATATGTAGATACAGAAGAATTATTTGAGGCTGTTGGAGAGTTTGATCAGGAAATCAAAATGTGCGATCAATGTATACAGGTATTAGAAGAATGTGAGCGGGCAATACGGCGGCTGACAGATTCAGAGCAGTATCAGGCAGATATACATAAGCTGCAAAGAAAGATAGAAGTTCTGAGAAAATGTCGGGAAAATTTCAGGCAGGCACAGACAACGTTAAATGACATACGAAGATGCTATGAGCAGGTAGAGCAACAGCCGTATGAACCTGATTTGGAAAAACTGTTCTTAGCAAGTCTTGGTTCATTTGGATCATTGGGAAGTAATATGGCAGGAATTTTACAGATGTTCAAAAATGGAGTCGATAAAAAGACCCTGATCGGGATGACGAAGAGGCTGATAAAAAATTTTGGAAATCTTGCAGAAGAGGCATATGAGAAGGAGCCGGATTGGAAAAGGGTTTTTCGCGGAAAATACGAAATTGCAACGAAAGGAGAAGAAACCTGGATTAAAAAATATGGAAAAGGTTACAAATTTTCTTCGGGAAAAAATGTAGGAGAAAATATAAAAGTTGGAACAAACTGGGCAGGAGTAGCTTTTTCCGGGATTTTGAATGCCATTGATAACTATGAAGAATTTGGAACAACAAAATCCAAACGCTTTTGGGAAGAGACGTTGTTGGAAACAGCATTTGAAGTTATGGAAGATATAACGGTAAGAGCAGTGGTGTCAGCTGCACTAACAGCAATATGCGGAGGAGCAACTGTAGTAGCCATATCAGCAGTGACGGTAGGAGTTATATGGGCAATAGATGTAGCTAATGGCTACATTACGGAAAAATCAGGAGGAGAATCGAAACGTGCAGCAGAAGCTGTATCAGATTTTATTTTAGATATAGGAAAAACTAAAAAAGGAGAAGAATAAGTGATGGAAAATTTGAAAGCAATCATCGTATT
>OMCH01001102.1_pt1 | contig 11281 bp, 16 predicted proteins | sample 1674341 | NCBI WGS metagenome assembly OMCH01 (sample SAMEA103958164, study PRJEB25191) | human gut metagenome | biome: human-associated habitat [ENVO:00009003]; feature: intestine environment [ENVO:2100002]; material: feces | place: Germany | collected 2013/2015
TTTCAGAGGGCATTGCACCATCCAATAATTCCTCAGCTTCGGGGTTTACTCTTGTTTTTGCCATTTTTTCTTAATTTTATTCGTTACTAAAAGTGGGAAAGTCCCACTGCTTACGCAGTGAGAGCTTTCACAATATTTTTCTCATCCAAAATACCTGTTCCCCAGATACCGTACCATCCAAGCGTATGCTTACGACCGAGTTCTACAACACCGTCATCACGTAATTCTACGTCCAAAGCAACTGCCCATGCGTATGCGTTATCTCCGAAGAATACAGCTTCATAAGCCTCTGTAATAGTAGCACCACTACCATACTTTTTAGCGATTTCGGCTGCGTTCAGTTTTGGCATCTGAGTAGTTTCAATAAAGATACATCCTTCATACATACCTACTTCACCAATGTACAACTGTCTACGACCCATGTAAGTATTAGCATTAATCCAGTTAGTATCATCACGCAATTGTCTTAATTGATGCGGGTGAGCTATACATACATAGTAATCGCCATTAATACGGGGAGAATTGTGTGTTGCCAAAGTTTCTACGGCATCCTTTACGGTTTTCGTTGTGAACCCACTGGTGGCAGTCATAGTAGCCAAAGAAGTAGCGGTTCCACCGAATACTACATTAGTTGTCAACAGAGCCGTATCACGGAACTGGGCATCCAATACAGTAGCCATGTTATTAGCTAACAATTTAGAAGCGTCACCCAAAACATCCAACAGAGAGGTACGCAATAGATATTCTGTTACCTGTACTGAATTAGCCTGTTCTTTTACGGGAATTACTACTTCCGAGGTTGTCATTGCTTCTGGTGTCAGAACGTCCTGTTCATCCAGAGCACCACCCCCTGCCAAATTACCATACTTCACAAATACAATGGACTTTCCACGAACGGCCTGTAAGTCACGTTTAACCTTTGCGAACTGTAAGAATCTCAATCGAGGTTGAGCTTGGAACATGACCTCACGAGAATAGAAGTCACGAACTGCCTCCGGTATAGCTGCATATCCGCCTTCATTAGCGGTAGCCGCAGTTGTTTCACCGAAAAACAGCATTGCCATAATAGGAAGTAAAACACTTCCCAAAATAAATAAGAATGTTGCCATTTTAATCTACGTTTTAATAATTTTAATTACTTACTCCTTAGTGCTTAACCACCATACGTTGCACGAAGCTGTTGTTCAAGTTGTTCACGTCTGCTTGCAAACTCGGACATGGGCATTGCTTTTACGTTAGCGGGCGCAGCTACTTCGGGAGCTGGTCTACGAGGTGTAGCCGGAGGAGTAGGAGCTGCTGCCTCAGTCGGTGTAGGAATATACTGTTGGGCAGTTCTTTGAGCTTGTGCCTGTTGCGCAATCAACGGGTCTACCACACGGGTCTGGGGTTGAACAGAACTGGGTGACGGATAAGCCGTGCGAATACGAATAGACTCTTGCAAAGATGCAAGAAGCTCTTCTTTTGTTTCTCCTTTTACTAAATCCGGAATACACTTGTCGATGTTATCCTGTATGAGTTTCTCTCTGAATTGCGAAAGTTCTTCTTGACGACTTTGTTCGGTTGCTGCGAGAACGGGTTGAACAACTTCTTTAACTGTACCAGCAAGAGTTTCTTTCAAATCCTCTTTGGTAATGAATGTTCCACGCAGTTTCTCTACAAGTGCATCTAAATCAGTTGCCGGTGCAGCATCGGGTACAACCTTTACTTTATTCAAGTTAGCAATCTGAGCCTTCAAGTTCTCAAACTGGGTGTACAATTTTGCTTTCTCAACTTTGGCAACTTCTTGAATAAACATTTGCAATTCCGGAGTGTCCTTTACAGTGTAAGTAACTCCATTAATTGTGATACTTTCTGGAATGCCTACTTTCTTTTCTTCGTTTTGGTCCATTTTCTTTTCTACGATTAGAAGTTTTACAAATTGGGTTTACTTAATGAGGTTTGCTTTCAAGATGTCCGCACCGTTACCCTTAATGGTAGCCTGCGTCATGTTTTCTCTACTTACAAGCGGTGAAGCTGGTGTACCCGGATTTACGAACTTCGGGTTCACTTGCATCCCTTTGTCCTGACCAATATCGTGCAGAGCTTCGGGATTTCCTTTGTCTAATGTCTGTAATCCAGCCATAACTTTAGAATTTTTAGTGATACAATTATTTTAATTACTGATAGCGGTTCAAAAATACTTCTTATTTTCTAAATAACAAAAATAAAATCTAATTTTTAGTGTTATTCAACGGTTTCTTCCTCTTCTTCTCCCGTAGTAGTCTCTTCTTCGCCTCCGGATAACTGTGCAATTCGTTGTTGCAAAATTCCCAAATGGATAGAATCTTCATCAATTTCTTCCAATAATTCTGGAATATTTTGTTTACCCATTCTCTCCATAATTTCCCTACGGGAACTCAACTTCATATTCAGTTCCATTTGTGCACGGTTTAATTCATCCGTTTTATCTTTAGGGAATCCATAAGCAAAAATAGGTTCGATTCTCATTTCAGATAAAAATTCGGGGGATTTTTTCAGCAATTGTTTCAACCGTTTGTTATCTGGGTCTTCCACTTGCATCATCCGCAATATCATGGTATTTAATTTAGTGATACCCTCACCATACGTCATTGCCTTGATATTCGCCTGTTGCATCAATGGGTGATAAGTAATCTGCAAAGCGGCTGCGGAGGTATTACTGATAGCTTGAATTTTACCCAATGCGTTTTCGGGGACATCCGATAGTTCGTGCATAGCGGTTTTCAAGTCCTTAATAAACTGTACCGTTGCGGAAAGGTCTACGTCCAAACCAAGATTGAATACATTTGCCTCAGCGGGAAGTCCCGACCAAATTTGTCCCAAACCTTTTTTCAGAGATTTTGCAGAAGCACCCGTAATAACAGTAGTCGGTGTAACGTGATAATCAATAACCGCTTTTACCTGTTGCATCAATTCATTGTACACCTTATTAATCTTTAAGATGTCATTCGCATCCGACTTACCATAATATCCGGAAGAATTGGGCTTATTCTTAATATGTACCACAGGAATAAATCCATAAGGGTTGTCGTATGTCTTCAATTCATATTTGGCGACTTTACTTTCCTCAATGGAAACATCCATCTGATACCATGTCTCAATACGGTCTTTATACCAACGTTTCACAAAAAGTCGGTATTGATTATCTCCATGTTTATCGAGAGGCTGACGGACAAGGAAAGACTCCAACCGATTGAAATCTCCGTTTTCAAATGTAACAAAGCATTGTCTGGAATCAAAGACACTCACTTTACAATAACGGTTTTCTTCCTCCGGCATCCATTCAAGTCCTACCCAAACATCTCCCGTAATACTTCCCATTTGGAGAATTTCATAAGAAAGCAAAAGTTTATCCGACTTACCCCAATGGTACATCATCAATTCTTCTGCAATTTTTTCAACCTCCTTATCAATCTGGGTAGTGTAGTAACTTTGCACATGAAACGTAAATGCCTCATCTCCCAACAAGAACATATTGACCTTATCAATGAAAGCCTTAATGTAGTTAAAGGATAGCATCCCGTCATTGAAGTCCTTGTAGTGCATACCCTCATAGAACTTCCAATACAAATAGTACTTTGTAATACGGTCAATCTCCCATTGATTGTCTTGCACGATATTCTGCAAAACAAAAGAACGCAAAACATTGGTAGCCTCACTCAACGGACGACTATCAACATTCCAGTACTTAGAACCCGGATAACCATTATAGCTACCAACACCTGCTGGGTTCATTCCACCTGTATCAATTCCTGGCATAATTTTCTATTTTTAATATGAATGTCTCTTTATTGCGGTCATGGTAGAAGTAATTCCTCCGTATAACGGGTTCTCCATAACTTCCATTTCTTCTGCAACGGTTTGTTCGGCATTAGCTGCCATACACATCAACGCTGCACTATCCACAAAGTCGTCAAAGTACCCTTCGGACTTTTCACACACCATATAAGCCCCGTTGAAATACTTTTGGCAGTTCTTCATCTGTTCCTCAAATTTTTGGTATTCGGGAGTACTCCGAACTTTCTTATTTGCGGGAACAATCAAATGTCTGGTTTGTATTTCGGAAGTGAAATTAAACCACATATCCGATTTACTCTGAGCGGTAAACGTATAAGGCACTATATTTACATATTCTCCACACGCATACATCAAACGGTCAATAACCGCTTTACCCACACCCGTATAATCTGCAAAGATAGTAGAAATATTGTATTCTACAATAGCATCCATGATAGCATGGTGTTGAGCCTCATAGTCAAGACCTCCTAAAGCTATCCAGTCAAGTATCTGTTTATAGGGTTTATCAAACACATCTTCCCCGTGAAAAACTTTCGCAATCGTAATAACCGTTTCCGCAGGAGACTTACCAATATCAATTCCCGCAACCACATAATCCGTATTGGAGGGCATCTGCGTACCCAGTTTACGGTTAATGATGTTGTTGAACTCTTTATCGGTAAGCAACATACCACTCTCCAAATCCCATATCAATGCGTAGGCAAGTTTAAACGCTTGGGAATCTTCTCCCCAACGTTGTTTCTTACGCAAAATATCCGCCTCATAATTCAAGTGAAAACGTTTACCGTCTTTATCATACTGATTACGTCTATCTACAATAATCTTCTTGTAGTCATATTCAAAATGTTGTTTGATACGAGGGTCTATAATTTTACGGTCTAAGTTACGGTTATTCTGAATTTCATACCAAAAATGATTCTTCGTCATACCCGTAGTACCTACTTTAATCAAAGTACCTGCGGTGGAAGAAAGCATCGGCTCAATAGACTTGGCAACAATCAAATCATCTACATCCTGCGCTTCTTCGACAATCACAAGGTCATACGTCTTGGATTCAATCTTGGATTGTTTACTGGCAACCTGTCCGGCAAGAAATGAACCGTTACTTAACTCCAATCGGGCGGAACTCTGCAAATAGGTATTAATATCGGGGTCTTCCAATATCATCTCCGCATTAGCTGAGTTGATACGGGTCATTGCACGAGAGTAGGTTGTCACAACTTGGTCTGATTGGGGAGCAAACAAACCCACACGAAAGCCGGACTGGAATTGTTCCAAATCGGGGATTACCTTAGCCAATGCCGGAAGAAGAACGGTGAGAGTATCAATGATAAATGCCATTACCTCTGATTTACCCGACTGACGGGAAAGAAGAACCGTCTTCACATCTCCCGAAAAGGTTATCACAGAATAGATAATGGCATAGGCGATTTCCTCTTGGTATCTATACAAAGAAAGTCCGGTAAGAATTTTACCGAACTCCATAATCTTTGATGTGATTTCGTGCGCATCAAAAGAAACCGATTTACCCGCAAGTTCTTCGGTGTGTATCTCCTCCGCTTTACCTCCGGTGGTCGGGAATACATAACCTTCCTCTTTGGGGATTATTTTCTTTTTTCTAATTGGCATATCACTTCTCCCTTACGTCATAACTCATAGTTCCTTTTTTATTCCGCCAAACTTTGAGATGCTCCAATATTTCATTGGTTCCTACGTAATCAAAGTCCTGAGTATCTACCCAACAATTAGGCGTTTCATAAAGTCGGAGATTTACTAAACGAATCCCACTCTTATCATTAATGAACAATTGCTTCAATATATAAAACAGTTCGGAGGCGATATTTTCCGCAGAGGGATTAATATCTCCCATATTACCAAGACCCATAATCCAAGAACGCCAGTTATTATTGCTGCAAAGCATGATAAGTTCTTCGTCCATTGGATTAAGAATACAAGCATGGTCCAAAAACTCGTCAATGAAATCTCCACAGATACGTTTGATTTCTTTAAAGTCAATAGCATACCCCAGTGAACCTTTGTTACGATATTCAAAGGTAGCTTCCACTTTAAAACGGTGTCCATGCAGATTGAAACACTTTACTTTCTCATTCATCACCCTGTGGGCGGCATCGAACTCAAAAACTCTTGTAATAGTTGCCATACGTTCTACGATTAAATGATTACTTTACTATTCTACTATATCTATAAGCATCTCTAATAATTGCGGAGAAATATTGTCCTTTAGATTGGGACTTTACAAATTCCGTCCAAATATTCGGGGGAACATTGTAGTAGACGTACATCCAACGAGGACGATTAATAAAAGTAAGAACCAACTCTCGTTTGTTCCGGTCATAGTCCGCAGTCTTTATATTAGAAGATACTATATTCATCTTTGGATTCTATTAAGCACAAAAAAGGGAACACCATTTCTGATGTTCCCTGCAAATGTAGTGATTTTAATCTGAATAACAAATTTATACGTATTTTCTTCCTATCTCATAGGATTTTCCTTTCTTCACGATAGAAAACTCCTCAAGTCTACCATTATAATCCTCTACAGTAAACTTTCCATTTTTTATAGGTGACACAGTACGTCCAGAATGTCTTAACTTATTAACCCAATATCGACGTTCCTTTTTAAATTCACTTAAAGCCTCGGAAGGAACCCCCGCAGATTTAGGACTGGAAGCCTTTGCTTCTTTAGTTGTACCCTTAGAAGATTCTGACTTGGCAATTTTAGTCTTAGTTGCTGGAGCGCTACTCAATCCTTTAAACAGGGAAAGATGTCCACGGGAAGAGTAAGAAGCATCCGCTTTCTTATTCAACTCCTTGTACTTTTCAGCACCGACTTGTTCCTTCAACTTTTTAGCGGCGGCTCTACCTTCTTTAGATTTCGGGTCGTGATACCACGCTTTAAATTCCGCAGAGGAAACTCCGGAAGATTTATTTTCGGGTCCGTTCGTACCGCTACCTACTGGACGGGAAATCTTTTTCTTCGCAGGAGCTTTTTCAGTAGTCTTTTTGGTAGTAGCTTTCTTGGCAGAAGTTTTGGGTTCTTCTTTAGCAATCTCCTTACCTTTCTTACCACCGTACTTCTCCAATTGTTCACGAATGAGTTCGGCTTCCTTTTTGCTGCGGGAAGAAATAGCTTCTTTAACAGAAGATTTCTTGGCAGCAAGTTCAGTACCCGCCCCTTTCTTCTTAGCAGCTTCTTTCGCTTTCTCGGCTGCATCGTACTTTGCACTATGTGCCTTAACAGTAACCATTTTTCCGGATTTGGTTCTGCGCTGATACGATTTTACTTGTTTTTCTTTTTTCATAATTAGCTAATTATTGGTTTTACCTACACCGCAACAAATATACACAATTTTTTAATACTAAAATAAGACTATTTGAAAATACTGAAAAGAGCATTCAAAAAAACCACAATTTGAGACGATTTACGGCATTTATTTTTCGGTGGGTACACTTGTAACCAATTGATAAGAAGTTGTACGAATAACAACCGTTTTACGGGTTAACGTACCAATACCAAGATACCCACATAGTTTACTAATCACCGTAAAATTCATCGCTCCGGTATCGTACAGATAGGGACGTATTTTACGTCCCCCAAATTTTTTACCTGCAGGAGAATCCAAGAAAGCGGTAACGTTACCAAATCTTTCATTCAATTGTTCGCGAATAAGTCCACGGATTTTATTTATTTCTACAGTTTCTCCTTCGGGAGATTTTTTTCTAATTCTACTCATACTACAATTTTTATTAAGGTTTCTGACTTTAATCTTCCGGAGTATTTCACACATCCAATCTTGGCTCCCAAACGAATGAGCATCTCTACAATTTGGGTGTAAGGTGTCCATATCTCTCCATCCGTTCTCCGGCAACACGCACAAAGATGAGCATACCCATTTACAGTATGAACCTGAGAGAGCATTTCTTTGATTGCAGGAACACTCTCTTCAAATTCGGTTTTACGAACACCCACATCTTCACCAATAGTACAGATTACTACTTTACTCCAAATCTTTTCTACGTTATAACTTCTCAATTCCATAATTACAAAAATGTTACAATGATTGCAATAACCCAAAACAACGCTTTCCAAAATTTCTTACTGGACATACACGCCAACAGGACAAAGATAATAGCTACAACTAACATAACCTATTTTATTACATGATAATTAATAATCGCTGTGGTAAAATTCGGGGTAAGTTTTTGAATGTCCGTAATATCACAGGCGAACTTACCTACTTTCAAGTACACCGCTTTAGGGGTGTCACCTTCACCGACTTTTCTACAACCTGTTTTTTCAGAGTAATCTGGGAGAAAAGAAAAAGAAAGCCAGTAGCCTAACCAATGGGGAGTTCCGAAACGGACACTCACAAGAATATTATTAGAGTAGACACAACGTAAAGCGGTGTCTAAGTTTCCATAGGTGTTTTCAACCTCATACACCACACATCCCTCTTCCATACCTACGGGACTACCCACCACTTTTTCAAATTCTTCTTTCGTTGTTTTACCGATATACTTCTGAATGTTTTTCGGTTGCAAATCGAATTTCACATTTCCAAGAGAAGAACTCATATCTACTTTGGGAGTACTGGGAATAACATCCTGTGCAATTGCTACATTAACAATAGCCAACATAATGGCTAACGACAAAATTACTTTTTTCATATTCATATACGATTAAATTGATAATTCTTAATTGATACTGATTAATAACAAGAGGCTTTAATTGGTCGGGGCATTGTACCTCATTAGAGAGTATCTTTTCAGTAAGTATATACAGATAAGAGGCAAGTTCTTCTGCACCGAACTGTTCCATGTAAAGAGCATACTCTTCATCTGAACAGGAATATTCTTTCTGAAAAATCTCTTTAGGTAGACACGCAAGGTCGCCCCGAAGTTGTTGAAGAGAGGGAGCAGATTTTAAGCCGGCTCCCTTTTTCTTTTTACTATTCATCTTTACTGGGTAACTTAATCCATTTATCTAACTTGGTTAAACCGATTTCCTTATTGATACAGATACCATTCTCTACTTGCATGATGGTTTTCGTTTTCCACTCACCGTCAATAGCCAGTAAGATTTTATCTCCCACTTTCAAGTCAGCCTCGTACAACATATCCTGCGGAGCAACCATACCTAAACTTTCACAAAGAGCTGTCAACACTTGTGCATGATGTGCGGTATTTTCTAAGGCACGTTTATTAAACTCAACCTTCCAGTCATTCAAGAACGGATTCTTTAAAAGGAAATAATCAGTCACTTCTCCGTGTGCGAACTTCATTATTTGCTGCATCGCTTTCGGTTCATAGTGCAAAATGTAATCCAATAAGAACGGGACTGCATCTACCAACTTACCGTCCACTTCAAGTTTATTTCCTCTCAGCATACCGATAGTTTTAAACTCCGGCAAAGTAGTGCCAACGAAATCGCTACGGTGATTTTTTTCTTCCACTACAAACGTTTCTTCTTTCGTAATTGTTTCGAGCTGAGAAAGGAACTTCGCATATCTGATTTTACGTTCTTTCCATTGTTTAAGAAGAATACCTACGTTACGTTTCCATCTGCGGAACGGTATCATATCTGAGAAATGTTTCGGGTCGAAATCAACAATCTTCTTTTCACGAATACCTTTAATCTTTCCCAATACTTTTGTACGTAACAATTCAAAGTCAACAGGTTCTTCCTCTTTTTCAACATTGCGTTTCGCTTCTTCCTTTGCCTTTTCAGCAAGTTCCTTACCACGTTCAACCGCAGCTTTCAGTTCTTCCGGTGTGTGTTCAACTCTGGGTCGGTTAAAAAATTCTCCCAATTCTTTCGGAGTAGGGATGCCCTCAAATTCAGTTTCTACCACTGCATAACGCTTGGTTGAATCTTCTACCATAAAACCATTTTCCGTGTCACAGGAAATACGATAGCCTCTGAAATACAACTTGCCCTTTTTGATTTGAGCACCTTCACCCGGAAACTTGTCTTTCAAATAACGTTGGTAAGTAGTCATACTCATTTCGGGGACTTCAATGTCTACGTTAGCCAGTTCGGATAAATCTTTCAGTACTCGTTTGCAGGTTTTTTTCACGGTGTCGATTTCGTACAACTTACCGTCCTTACTTGTACTTACTTGTACCGTTTCATTTGCGGGCGTATCAGAGACTTTTTTTGCAGCGGTGGACGTACTACCAACTTTGGAAATACCAAGTACTTTGCGCACATAAGAAAGAAGTTCCACATCATTCTCTTTCAATACTGCAATGGCTTCCAGTTTACCACCAATTTTCTCTACCACGGTTTCAATTGATTTTTTCTCTAACTCTACATTTGGTTTGTTGGTGAAACGAGTTCTAAAACCTTTAACTGTGCTGATGAATTTTTTTGCTTCCATGTTATTTCAAATTTAAAAAGTTATTCAATAATTCTTTGCTACAAAGGGGTAAATTTAATTTTTTAGAGAGGTCTTTCATTTCCTCTAAGTGAGAACTAAGCGGAGATTTCAAATAAGCATCTGCCAGTTCATCTACTGTGTAAGTACTCCGATATTTCACAGGTGTTGATTGTTCCTCAACCAATCCCACATTTACGAGATACTCCATGATTCTTTCAACTTTTGTCCACACGCTTCGTTTGAAAAAGTGGGACGGTTCAAATCCGATACGGATAAACGTAATTAAATCTTTTCTATTCATTTCTTACTACTTTTATAAACAGACTTTAAATACAAAATACAATCTTTCAAAGCGGTGGAAGAATTTCCATACAACATCCTATAAGTATCTTTTGCTAACGCAATTAGTCCTTTCGACTTTAAAACTTCGCCACACTTATTAATGATATTAAAAAAGTCTTCCGCCTCAATAGGGTCTAACATAGCTTCCATATAATCACTTACTGCATCACAGGTAGTTTCATCATTTCTGCTAATACGGTCGTCTTCGGGGTCCATCGTAAACCAAACAACGAACTCAGCCATAGTCGGTTTGAATATCTGTTCCGCTTTACGGAAATTACCCACGGTACTTTTAACGAGGCTACCGTCAGTCCTCCTCAAAGTAAACGGAAACTTAGGTCGCTTCGGAACGTAATCCACTACTTGATACGCAAGCGGACCTATTCTCCATGTACTGCCAATTGCATTTCCAACAAGGGGAACTCCCGCATCTTTCAAACTTGCATTCGCTATGTGATTAATGTTTTCAGAAACAACAATACTACCATCTTCTGTTTTTACATTCGCTACCACTTTCAAGGTGCACTTGTACTCCGAATAAGTAACATGGTCTACACGAATATCGACTCCGTACTTTTCAGAAAGTTCTGTCAAACACTTTTCAGTATCTTTCGTAAGGTTCTTTATAACACTGCGGTCTAATTTCTTTTCCATACTCTTTGTCTATTAAGGGGTTAGTACTTTTGTTTTGGTATATGCAAAGGTAGTTATTATTTTGGAAA
>OMCH01001106.1_pt1 | contig 11225 bp, 8 predicted proteins | sample 1674341 | NCBI WGS metagenome assembly OMCH01 (sample SAMEA103958164, study PRJEB25191) | human gut metagenome | biome: human-associated habitat [ENVO:00009003]; feature: intestine environment [ENVO:2100002]; material: feces | place: Germany | collected 2013/2015
TACTAAGCTGTGGATATGGGGCGCGAACGGCATAGGCAAAAGCACGCTGCTAAAAACGCTCATGGGCATCATTCCTCCTCTTGGCGGAACGTATAACTTCCACATAGCGGCAAGACCTTTTTCCTGTTGCAAAATAAAATCAACTCTAAATCTGTGTAAAGTTGAATTTTTCCGCTGAATATAATAGTACCATAATTTTTTGATAACACCCGCTTGAATTGGATTTGACAGAAGGCGCAGATTCCATTCCTCATCTTCCCCAAAGGCCAACTTTTCATCAAATAAATTCTGTTCAGCAAGGCTTTTTTTTACCACTCTGGCAATAGGTCCACGACTGACATATCCCTTTCCCCATTTAAAACGATTCTGGCTTACATTAAACATATGGCAATATAACTCATCCTGTCCTTTTCTATCCAAAAAATCAACTGAAACCGACGGGCACCTGTCCTGCTTTCTTATACGAAATTCCCCTTCATTCATACATTGGGTCATCCCATAAAGAATATCCAAATCATATTTCTGCAGTACCTGATACGCATCCATGAGCATACAGGGACAAATGATATCATCACCATCTGCAAATGTAATATACTTCCCTGTGGCATATTTTATCCCCAAATTTCTTGCTTTTGAAACACCATTGTTTACAGTATGTATTACTCTGTAATGTGTGAAAAACCGCTTGGACAAGCGGTCAATATTTCTTGCACATGTTTCATTGCTCCCGTCATCAATAACAATAACTTCAAAATCTTTATATTGTTGTTGAGATATACTTGCAAAGCAATCCGCCATTTCTTTTTCTTTATTATTATAAATGGGAATAATAATGGAAAAAAAAGACATATTCACATATCTCCGCAACAACTATCTAATACTGTTACATCCACATTGGATAAAAATTGATCAATTACCTTGCACTCTGCCAAAACCTCGTCTTCAGTCATCAGAAATCCATTCCTACCATCCCTGATATTATAAAGGAATTCCACAATTTCATATCGAAGGCCTTCACCATCAAACTTATAAAAATATTTCCTATTTTTATTGATATCTTCATACCTGACTTCAAAAAACTCCGTTTTCCACCATGGTGCCGGCACATAAATATACCCTTTTGTCCCGGAAATAACCAAATCCCCCTCCGCTTTGGAATGAATTGACACTATGGCACCTGCCATCGCATCCTCATATATGAAATTTAATTTTGTAATCATATCTATATGATTTTCTTTTTGTGTCACAAAACTTACACGTTTATAATTTGTTCCAAGCAGCTTAAAAATAGCAAGCAAGGGATAAGCTGCCAAAGACTCCATGCTGCCTCCTGCGATTCTGATTTGGTTATTCAGTCCTTTCCCAAGTATCTGTGTAAAATTGGCTTCTACATTAACAAGCTTCCCGATCTGCCCGCTGCGTGCAAGTGAAACCATTTTCCCAAATGCGGGACAATAAGCGGTTTTAAGGCCTTCCATCAGTATTACATGTTGTTTTTGTGCTAATTTCATCAGTTTTTTCGCTTTCCGGTAATCACTGCAGAAAGGAAATTCTGTCAACACATGTTTTCCTGCCTTGATGGCCTTTTCTATGTACAGCAGCCGTTCATACAGCGGGGCATTGATATATACCGCATCTGCACAAGAAAGGAGAGCCTCATATGTCTCATATCGTTCTAAATCTTTATATTTTATCGATTTGTACTCACTGTATTCCCCCTCATCAGCAGCATATACACCTGCAACCTCAACACCACTGACAAACTTCAATTCATCCAAAAATCTATCTAAGATAGACTCATTGCCAACTATTCCCAAACGCAGATTATTGATATTTCTTATTTGTGTACTGGAAATCCCCTTTGTACGCTCCAAATAAACCACATGACAGTATTTATCCAAATAATCAAAATAGCCTTTCCAGTCAGATCCTACGGTAAAAATATCCACTCCGTATTTTTTGATATCATCAATCTTTTGTCCGAAATACTCTTCAACGACAATTTCATCTGCAAAACCGGTTGCCTTCACATTCTCAATGCGGGTCATTAAAGAATCACGTACGTTAAACTTACCCCTGGACTTATCGAAATAATCAGAGGTTACTCCTACGATAAGATAATCCCCTAATTCTTTAGCTCTTTTCAGAAGATTATAATGTCCCTGATGAAACAGATCATATGTACCATAAGTTATAACTTTCTTCATTACGACTTTGCCTCTTTAATTGCTTTTCTCAGCAAATCTATCAACATCTTATTATCTTCTATTGTCGTATCACCAATATGTGCTACACGCAATAAATAATTTTTCAAGACGCCGCCTGTGGGATTTACAAACACATCATATTGATTCTTTAATATTTCAAAAACCTTTTTAGCAATAGGCTCGTCAAACCGAATAGGAGTCACCGCATTACCAAGAGGATAGTCCGGGATCGATACAGGAAGGACCTGTGCTTTCATTCGAAAATCCTTTGCAACTTCATCTATATGATTAAGCCAATTAGGAAGTCCTTGTTCTTTTATAAGCCGCAAAGCCTCGTACATTTCTATACAAACTCCTACACATGGAGTATACGGTGTTTGTCCTCTTTCCATATTCTTCAAATAATCAGTAAATCTAAAATAAAGACTTTCCACATTAGAATGCACAACCCGCTCTTGAATCATACCTTCACTTAAAACTACAATAGACAACCCAGGCGCAATACACAATCCTTTTTGGGAGCTTATAATAACAGCATCAATGTTGTTTTCTTTCATATCAAAAGGATCAATCAAAAATGAACTAATCGCATCAACAATCAAAATCGCTTTCTGTTCTTTGCAGAATCCAGAAATCATTGAAAGATCATAAAGCTGTCCCGTAGATGTTTCATTTGCATTCACAAGTACTGCCGTAATTCCACTATTTTTATATTTTTCCAGATGAGATTTTGTTAATTGCTCCCCAAATACTAAATCAATCGTTATAAAAGGAATTTTATGAATTTCACAAAGATCTACAAAACGATGACCAAAGGTCCCTCCATTGATAATAAGAACGTGATCATCTGGTCGCAGGCAATTCATAATGGTCGCTTCCATTGCTCCTGTCCCGGATGCGGTAAGATAAACTGACTTTGCACCAGACGGCGCATTCATAAATTTACGTAATAAGCTATCGGCAGCTAGCATCATCTCTGAAAATTCTTTGGTTCTGAAATAAGGAACTTGCGCTCCCCCAACTCTTTTTATCTCACTTAACATCTGAACAGGACCAACAGTAAATAATTTCATGAGATCACCTCCAAATAAAACCTATTACTCAACATCGTTATACTTAATTAATAATTCAAGATATAAAACATTAGACTTATAAAACTAATATTTTTTTATCAATTTTTGCATAGACATGATAAATATCTACACGCTGTGTCTGATAATACGGACCGTAGGCATTGCGCTCGTCATCGTCTGGGTAGCCTGCACCCTCATCAAATTCAATATTAAAATTAGCTTCTAATCCAGCGACTAATTGCGCAATCCCCAAAGAATCTAAAATTTGAGTATCTAATAAATTAGTATCATCCCGAAGTTGCACCTTTTTACTGCTAGAAATCCCATTTATCAATTCATATATAATTTCTTTATTATCCATTTTCTAACATCTCCCTCAACTTTATTCTATCAATTTTCCCATTAATATTAATCGGAAAACTTTTCAACTTATAAAATTTATTAGGCAACATGTACTTCGGAACTTTAAGTCTTATAAAATCAGAAAGATTATCAATATTTGCGCTACCGATATAGAAAGTGACAATTTCCTTCCGCTTTTCATCATATAAACAACATACCCTCTCCACGTCCGGGTGAGACGAAATAGCTAATTCGACTTCTCCCAACTCAATCCTATGTCCCATATGCTTTATTTGAAAATCTTTTCTACAAACGAAAATAAGTTCGTCTCTACAATTATAACGTACCAAATCCCCTGTTCGATAAATAATTTCAGGATATTTATCATTTATTGGATTTTGAATAAATGCTTTTTCAGTTTGCTTTTTATTCCCAAAGTACCCATAAGCAAGTATCGATCCTTTTACACATAACTCTCCAATTTCATTTTTTGCGGCCATCCTATCATTCTCATCTAGTATTAATATCTCCGCATTTTCGCAAGCATTACCGATTGGGATCACCTCATCATCATTGATTTCTCTTAATATCGGATAATAATTACAAATATCAGTCGTTTCAGTCGGTCCATATAAATTTGCAAAATAAGCTTTAGGTAGTGCATTTTTCCACAAATTGTATTGTTTGGCCGGCATAACCTCCCCAGCAAATAAAACTTTATCAACACAAGAAATATCGACCTTCCCTAATGCTTTCAGATTCGCAACAAGACATAACGCTGATGGAACCCAATATATTAAATTTATTTTTTTTTCAGAAATAAACCTCAATAATAACATGGGGAAAGAAAACATGATTTTAGGTATTATATACAAAGTAGAACCATTTTTAATCATTTGAAAAATGTCAAAAACAGACATACTGAAATAAAATGGAGTTTGATTTCCAATTATTGTATTACAATCGACATTGAACGCTTTAGTTCCCCATTCAGTATATGCAATTGTAGCTTTATGTGAAATAATTACACCTTTGGGATCCCCTGTCGATCCGGACGTAAACAAAATATACAGTATATCCGTATCAATAATGGACTTCACTCTATCCTGAATTAGTAGATCATCAGTATGCTCAAAATCCCGCATCTGTTCATATAATAAAATTTTCTCACTAGAAAAAATATCAGTAGCAATTTTAAAGTTTTTTTCATCTGTAATTAATATTTTCGGAGATAATATTTCGATAATTTTTTTCATTCTATCCACAGGCATAGTATTATCTAAAATTGTATAATAATTACCACTATACGCTACACCCATTAAGCTTACTATTGTTTTAGGTGACTTATCCAATAAAATAATGATCGGATTATTTTTCAATCCTTTTTTTATAATCGAAGTAGCAATTTTTTTTGAGATAACTTGTAGTCCTTTGAAAGTTAATTCTTGCTTATCTAGTGAAACCGCAAGTTTATCTGGATACTTTTTTACCACCAGATCCAAATAATCTGTAATTACTCTAGCCATAATCGATTCACCCTTTGTTTATCAACATAACCAGCATATTTCTTGCAAAATTAATCATATATTTTAAACAAGAAAATGATTCCCTGTACTATCATTTAGAATTGCAAGTTCACTATATAAAAAATCAAAATCTATTTCGTGATTATCCGGTAATTTATTTAAAATCTCACGGTATACTTTCTTTTTCCTTAACAACGGATGTTTAACATCTCCCAAAATAAAAATTTCATCACATTGCAAAAATGATTTTTCCTTTAACTGTAAATTCCATACAATTTCATGTATATTGTTTGTAAAAAATTCTTTATTGCTAACTTTTAAAATTTGAATACACCTAATTGGAAATAATCTCTTTATACTAGCATTGAAAACTCTATAAAACACCCTAGATTTTAATTGTGTAGTTGTCTCTTGTATATCTATAACTTTCACACCATAAACACAATGATCACTTAATGCCACTTTTTCATACTCTGTTAAATTACTATAATCTACCTCATTCACATGTATATTTTTTGATTTCAGATATGGAATCGGGAAAAATTGATATAACGTTCTACTTATAATTTTAAATTTAAAAATATTTTTCAAAACTTCTTGAACAGCAGGAATGGCAGTAAAATCACTAATTACATCAGCATATTTAAACACCTCCCTTAATACTCGAAATAAATGTAAACGATACGGCTTATCAATTGCCCAATAGGATGGATTAGCATATTTATAACCATATCCTTTAAGGGTTTTTCGCCAAGAGAAGATGAATCCCAAATAACCTACAACTTTACCATTTTCGTCTAAAATCACTATTCCATACTTGTAAGGATTTTTTTCATTATTACATAACCAGTTATAAGTCCATAAAGGCTCTAGCCATATATTAATTTCATCATCAGTTCTATTTCTCATCCAGGGGAAATTTCTTTTCATGCATTCAATTACTTCTCCATGAAAACTATTTTTATAAGGTTCTATCTTGATTCTATTCATTTAGATACATGCCATCCTTAGTCATAACAGTAATATATTATTAGATAATAACATTATCATAAATACCGAAAGCTACATAGTACCTCTTCTGCAATATTTGATGAATGCGATACCATACTAAACTTTAAAAACGTTTCATACAACTCTTCTCTAATCATTCTCTCTCCAATAAGGTGTAAAGTCATGATGCGACACTCGTCTATTTTCTGGAGGTAGTTCCATATAATCACCATATATATGATTTAAATACATATCATATTGACGGGTTCCTTTAAATACACCATCCTCAAAAACATATTCGTCAGCATGTATAAAATCTTCCCGCCTGATATTTCTGTCCAACGCATCACAAACCGCCTCATCAACATATTCCGCAGTATTAAAAGCATATTTAGCCGCATTCTTATTAATATAACGAATCAGCAGCTGCGTAGGCAGTACATGAAATACAGTAATAGCAATAAATTTAACACCTGTCCGCAGCCATCCCTTCAGCATTGCCAACTTGCTCTTCGAATCTACATATTTACGGCTGACCGTATAATTGAAATTTGAACCGCGGTATAAAGTAATCAAAAATTCCTGGAACTTTAAATGTATTTTTTTTCGTAATTTCCCTTTAGGCACACCATCCAAGGGGAAAACATCAATATTAATGCATCTATATCTTTCGGGAACTGTGATACGTGGTTCTTCCATATATGTCCGCAAATCAAATACCTTGGCAAATGTATTCCAATATGCTTCATCAATTTCTATAGATTTTACTTCATAGCAATTATTGCTTTTATTAAATGTCTTTACAAAGCGCAGATAATCCGGTCTCGGCATAAGAATATCTATATCATCATCCCAAGGAATAAAGCCCTTATGTCGTACTGCTCCCAACATTGTACCGAACCCCAGATAATATCGTATTCTATTTTCATCACAAAACTTCGCGACATTTTTTAAAATATCCAACTGTATGTGCTTCATTTCATCTGTACAAATTGCTTTCATATTATTTCTCTTTATTTTAAAACTAATATACCTGCCCTATTTCTCCATCTATTTCAACAATAACCACTTGCTCTGTACTTTATAAATAGAATCTGCATATCTTTGAAATATAAAAATACGCCAATCGCAATAAACAAAGGAAAGTATTTTTATGATTTCCGTCCAACTTAGTTTCCCAACATGCAGTACAAAAATTCATAAAAGTTCCAAATTGCTATTCCTTAGTACTTTAGTCTCTATAGACATATCCCCCTCACTTATTGTCTTAAAGTATCCCATACAGCACCTTGTTCTTTGCGTTTATACTTAATAAAGCCAAGCAACTGTGCCCATACTGTGAGGTAAAAATAAGAAAAAATATTAGAAATTTTATTATTTGTCACAAAATTATCCATATCCTGAAATTTCAAATAAGAAATCAAATAAGAGATTACTAATAAAATAAATATAATGCTTGCTATTGGGGAAAAGAAAGTCTCAACTGCCAAAACTATTGTCAATAAAATAAATAGAGCCGGAGAAATCCAACGAAGAAATTTGTGAGAAATGAACATCCATGATTTTTTATCTAATCGCATAAAAGAAGTAAGTAATTTTAGATTATAAAAATTTCCAGCTGCAATTCTTACTTTCCGCTTCAATTCTTCTTTCATGGTAGAGCCTGTTTCTTCCATAGAAAACGCATTCGGCTCATAAGCTATCTGATACCCCTGCTCCACAATTTTCATAGATAAAAGGAAATCATCTACCGACGTATCTGAAGGCAGTGGCACAAACAGTTCTTTTCTTATTGCATAACAGGCCCCATCCGCTCCAATTACAGTTTCCACTTTTGCTTCCAACTCTTTAATCAATGATTCTAATTTCCAGTACAGCCCTTCATTATCGCCTATCATAGTACCGTTTTTTACGATATGTTTCTCTCCGGCTACACACCCCACCTTCTTATTCCGAAAGTTCCGCAACAGATTTATTAAACACTCCTCATTGTACATGGCATTAGCATCAGAAAGTAAAATGATTTTTCCCTTGCAAAGAGGAATTCCGCGATTCAAAACATTCACTTTCCCTGCACGCTCTTTAAAACTTAAAAGACGGATATTCTTGTGATTACAAGCATAATTTGCCACTATTTCATTTGTTTTATCAGTAGAGCCATCAGAGCCCACTACAATTTCAAAAGGAATATTACCGGTTTTAAGACGGAGCGAATTATCCAGTTTTTCCCCAATAATCCCTTCTTCATTGTAAGCGGCAATATATAGAGAAACCGATAAACTCCCTTCTGTTTCTTCTGCCGGCGTATCTTCTTTCTTTATTACATATAAAATGAGAGGATACAAAACATAGGGATAAATAATGAAAAAAATAAGTGCAATAATAACAAACCACATATTATTTTCCCTTTTTACTTATGAATTTAATAAAACGTACACCTGCTTTAAGAAGCCGTTTCCTTTCAGCCGGATAAAATATAAACTGCCTGAGCTTGGAAAAAATATAAGCAGGTCGAAGATAATATCTTCTCCGTGCTTCATCACAGAATGCTACAAGTTCTTCTGCAGATATTTCAGGCGTTGAGATAATACAACTGTGGAGTCCATCCTCAGTAACCCATTTTGAAAAATCATTAGTAGTCAAATATCCCCGAATCTGCGCCCATTTATAAGCCTCTGTTCCAGGATATACCATCAAGGGGAAAAATTGGGCAGTGTCCGGATTCAATTTCAACGATAACTGGAAAGTTTCTTCCATCGTTTCTTTAGTATCCCCCGGATTCCCTACCATAAAACAGCCGTGAATAATCAGCCCTGCTTTTTTTGCATTCTTCACGTACTGCTTCGACCATTCAAGTTTAATGCCCTTGTGCATTTTGTTCAATATGGCCTGATTTCCACTCTCAAAACCTGCGATAAGTAATCTACAGCCCGCCTCTTTCATCAATTGCATGGTCTCTAAATCAAGATCAACACGGGCATTGACCCACCAGTTGAACTTTTTATTAAGTCCTTGCTCAATAAGCATTTTGCAAATTATACGTGTTCGTTCTATATCAGCAGTAAATGTATCATCCTCAAACCCGATTGACTTTATTTCAGGAAAATTAGTCAGAATATACTTAATTTCTTCTACCACATTTTGGGGACTGCGTGTGCGATATAATTTTCTGCCGTGAAATACTTGAGGATAAACACAGAAAAAGCAAGAATTGGGGCATCCTCTCCCTGTAAAAATAATCATCATCGGATATTCTGCTGCAGCAAAAAAGTAATCTTTGGGATCTACACCATGTTCTTTATAAACTTTAGACACAAAGGGTAATGTATCTAAATCTTCAATATACGGACGATCGGGATTCGAGATAATCTTTCCATCAGCCGTCCTATATGTCAATCCAAGAATTTGGCGGAAATCCATATTTCCTATTTTTACATAATGTGCCAGTTCTCGTAATGTATATTCATATTCCTTACGAGCTACTGCATCTACAGACGTATTCAATTCCATGGTTTCTTCTGGGAGCGCACTGGGATGCGTACCCACTAGAACAGTAAAGCACTCAGGTAAAACTTCCTTTACTTTTTCCGCAAATTTACAGTCATTATAAATACTTGGCGTAGATGTATCTATAACAATCATATCCGGTGCAAAATCTTTAATTATCGCAAGTGTCGTTTCATCATTCATTTGTTTAACACAGCTATCAAGAAGCCTGCATTCATAACCTGCCTCTTCTAAAACACCGGTAGCAGACGCAAGCCATGTCGGATAATATACAGTTCCACTTTTCGTAATAGCCGGACTTCTTTGGTCACGGGAAAATTTACCATATTCCACTTTGAACGGCGGATTAATCAAAAACACCTTCACAACAATTCGTCTCCTTTATTTAATATATGCACTTCAAACTTGAAATTATTTTAATCAAGTACCTTTTATTTAAACACGACAATGGTCTTATTTCTTAATTTGACATAGATCTAAACACATAATGTACAAGTTGTTATTCCTAATTAAAAATATTTCTATAAACTCATTATCAATACGCTCCCTTACGCTTCAAAACCACACTGACTGTCCGCCAGAGCATGACGATATCCAGCCATATGCTCCAGTTATGGACATACCAGCTGTCCATGCGGACACGCTCAGGATAGTCTATATCACTTCTCCCGCTTACCTGCCACACACCGGTAATGCCGGGAAGGACACTGTAATACTCTTTGATAAATTTTTCATAGCGGGGCACTTCTTGTCTGACGATCGGCCTCGGTCCTACAAGGCTCATTTCCCCTTTTAATACATTGATCAGCTGCGGAAGTTCATCAAGGCTTGTTTTCCTGAGGAAGGCTCCGCTTCTGGTAATGCGGGGATCATTTTTCAGTTTGAAATCTCTGTCCCACTCTTCTTTTGCCGCAGGATCCGATGCCAGAAGTTCTTCAAGCACTTCCTGGGAATTCACACACATGCTGCGGAATTTATAGCAGTCAAATTCTTTCCCATTTTTCCCGATCCGCCGATGCTTATAAAGGACCGGTCCCGGCGAATCATGGTATATCCAGGCCGCCACTATGAAAAGGACAGGCAGAATACATATGCCGCCGATTATGGTTGCTGCGACATCAAAAAGCCTCTTGACTATCTGGTTTGATTTCCTTGCCAGATTATTTTTGATATGGAGCACCATGATTTTGGCATCGAAAAAAGACTCCGCTTCTATGTTGGACATCGGCACCCCCACCAGGTTCGGGATGACACCCACGTCTTTCACTAAAAACTGGGCCCGGTAAATGAGATCCGACAGGGCGGACTGGGACAATCCGGGCGCGGCAATCAAGACGGATTCCACACTTGTTTCCCGCACTACTTTTTCTAAATCACCAAATCCGCCAAGGATAGGGTAACGGCTGACATACTGTGTTTTCGGTTTATTATCTTCCAGAAATCCGATGATTTTGTACCCCATGCCGGAATCCTTCCGTATTTCCTTTGTAATGGCCTCTCCGGAAAGTCCGGCACCGAGAATAAGAATAGGAATCTGAAGAAGGCGGAGTTTACGAAGGATCTTATTTGTCAGAAAACGA
>OMCH01001115.1_pt1 | contig 11197 bp, 4 predicted proteins | sample 1674341 | NCBI WGS metagenome assembly OMCH01 (sample SAMEA103958164, study PRJEB25191) | human gut metagenome | biome: human-associated habitat [ENVO:00009003]; feature: intestine environment [ENVO:2100002]; material: feces | place: Germany | collected 2013/2015
ATTTTTGCAGTTCTCGCAGATGCCGTAAAAATTCACAGAGTAATCTTCGATCGTACCTCTGAAATTTTCCGCTGCTACGTTCTTGATTTCGCTGATGTCACGCATTGTAAGGTCTGTCACGCAGTGACATTTTCTGCAAATGAAATGGTGATGCGTGGAAGTATCTCCATCGAACCGGTCCGGGCCATCTCCTGTTGTAAGACGCTTGATCTCTCCTAATTCAGAAAGAAGAGACAGGTTCCGGTATACTGTGCCAAGACTGATATTGGGAAATTCTTTCCGTACATCGGTATAGAGCATATCTGCGGTCGGGTGATCCTTTCGTCCCTGAAGGCAGACTTTGATGCTTTCTCTTTGTCTGCTATACTTGAGTGTTGACATAGTTCTTTTCCTTTCGTGTCTTTCGATAACAGTAATTGTTATTATATTTATACTATAAGGCTGCTTCTCGCAAAAGTCAAGAAAAAGATCACTACCCTGTCTACACAGATTTCCGTCTGTCCCAAGATCAAAAATTCCCCAAAAACGAGGAGTGCCCAGGAACCTCTCGGCGCCTGGGCTATTATTATGAAAAAATCTTAATTGTGTAGTGATTGCATACACGCTGTTCTTTTGGAACTGAGATAACTATACCAATTAATTATGAACAGATTATGAACGTGCAGTGAATCTTCTGTGAATCTGTACATTTTTTAGAATTATTTTATATTTTATTTGTGTATTTATCACATATTTTATTTCTAATTCTGTCCCTTACTCTCTACTCTGTCTAGAAATCGTTTTTCTCCGTTAATTTTTCTATTCGTATTGCCCATCCCCGATTTTCCCTGTCATTTCTCTCTCATTTATGTTAAGATTGATGTACAGCCAATGCGGCAGAATGGAGGATTTTTTATGAGTACCGGAAATCAGGAATATATACGAGACATGAACCGCGCCCTGGTTCTCGAGGCAATCGCCAACCATCCGCCGCTTTCCCGCGCAGATCTGGCGAAAATGCTGCATCTGACAAAAGCAACCGTATCCACCATCGTCCAGGAACTGCTCGACCGCCAGCTCGTCATAGAACTCGGCAGCGCCGAAAAAACTTCCATGGGTCGAAAACCGATTCTGCTTACTTTTAATAATCGCTGCGGTTCCATCATCGCCGTCGATCTCGGCGTAAAAAAGATCACCATTCTCACCGGAGATCTGAAGGGAAAATCATGTACTGTAAAAGAATACCCGATCGATCCATCCCTCTCCCTGGAGGAATACCTGATTTCCCTCCTCCACAAAACCAAATCCGACCTCCCCAAGACCCCGTGCGGCCTCGTCGGAATCTCCATCGGAATCTACGGCGTCGTCTGCGACGACCTCGTTTTATTCACACCCTACTACGATCTAAAACACTCCAACCTGAAAAACTACCTCGAAGAAGAATTTCAGGTCCCTGTCATCGTAGAAAATGAAGCCAACCTCTCCGTCATCGGCGAAGCCGCCTGCGCAGAGCACTTTAAAAATATGATCTTCCTGAACATCCACGAAGGCGTCGGCATGGGAATCCTCATTGACGGCGAACTCTACACCGGCCAGAACGGCTACGCCGGCGAATTCGGCCACACCATCCTCTTCCCCGATGGCCGGCCCTGCCCCTGCGGCAACCACGGCTGCCTCGAACAGTACATCTCCGAAGCCGCCGTCCTGAACGATTTTGCCGCCGCCGAAGGCTTAGAAAACGTCTCCGTCGAACGCTTCATCCAGTATTACCAGGAAGGCAACCCCAACGCCCGCAAAGTAATGCAGGATTTCACCCACTACATCGGAATCAGCCTGAACACGGTTCTCCACACCTTCAACCCGGACGTCATCGTCATCAACAGCTCCTTCACCAACTACATCCCAGGTCTGATCGACGAAATCACCTCCGGAATCCAGAACCGCCTCCGCTGGTACCTCCACGTCCTCCCGGCTCACCTGCAGGATGTCTCCGTCCTCATGGGCGGAATCAGCCTCTGCTCCCGGAACTTCCTCGGAATTTCCACCTTTAAGCTGCTGGACCTGTAACTCAGAAATAAGTCCCTGTTCAGAGCCCCATCTCGATTCCGCTGCGCTGCATCTTGATGTGGCTTCTCGCCATATGAAATTTCAGAACAAAGTGCTCATTCATGCAAGCATGATTCGCAATTTGTTCTGAAATTTCGCATGGCTCTGAATAGTCACAATTTGTTCATGATTTTTTTACAACATGAACACGCTTTCAACATAATTTACCCGTATACTAAAAGCATAAATAATGAATGCCAACATTATTTACACAATTTTCTTTTTCATATTGCCGATTAGAAAATCGGCTCTCCTTCCTTTAAAAATAAAAATGAAAGAAAGCACTGTTTCGCCAACGGTGCTTTTTTTCATGCCTTTTTCTCATTTTCTCCCATCTTCCTCACAACAATCTCACGCCGATCCGCCCATCCGGGCGGATCCAGACCTCCCCTCCCGCCCCCACTACCAGCCTCGCCGCCGCTCGTCCGTCCTTGCGTGATGCGGCATGGCAGCATTGGAAAAGCGGGCAGGAAAAACCAGAAAAAATGGAGGCCTTTCGAGAGACTGAAATCTGGTGCTCAACACCAGATTTCAAGGCATTCTGAGCTGGGAAAGCATCAGGCTTTCCTGGCGAATAATGCCGGTGTCTGTCGAAAGACCTCCATTTTTTCTACGTTTTTCCCCCGCTTTTCCACCGCTGCCATGCGCATCACGCAAGGGCGGACGGGCGACGGCGAGGCGTCCCCTCTATTTACACAATTCATCCGTCAACCGCGCAAACTCCTGTAAATTCAATGCCTCCCCACGAATCGTAAGCGGCCAGCCGCAGGTTGTGATTGCAGCCTCAATCTCCTCTTTCGAAAAATGCAGCAGCTCCGAATTTTTCAGTCCGTTCGCCAGCGTCTTCCGTCTCTGATTAAACGACGCCCGAATAATGGAGAACATCAACTTCTCATCCTTCGTCTCCACCGGCATCACCTCATGACGCGTCAGCCGGATCACCGCACTTCCAACCTTCGGCCGCGGCATAAAACAGTTCGGCGGCACATTCGCCACAATATACGGCTCCGCATAATACTGCACCGCCAGCGACAGCGCCCCGTAATCCTTCGATCCCGGCCCCGTCTGCATCCGGTCCGCAACCTCCTTCTGAACCATAACCGTAATCGAATCCACCGGCACATGATTCTCAAATAATCCCATAATAATCGGCGTCGTAATATAATACGGAAGATTCGCCACAACCTTGATCGGCCGTCCGTTGTTCTTCTCCTTCGCCAGCGCCGCCAGATCCACCTTCAAAACATCATTGTTGATAACCTCAACATTATCATAATCCGACAGCGTATCCTCCAGAATCGGGATCAGATTCTTGTCAATTTCCACCGCACACACACTCCGCGCAGCATACGCAAGATACTGCGTCAGCGTACCGATACCAGGTCCGATTTCCACAACAAAATCGTCCGGTCCGATACCTGCAGCGGCTACAATCTTATCCAGCACATGTGGATCGATCAGAAAATTCTGACCATACTTTTTCTGAAATACAAAGCCGTACTTCTGCAGTACGGCTATTGTATTCTGCGGCTCCCCGAGCCACGGTTTTACTTTCTCCATAAATTCTCCATGTATTTAGAACTCAAAGTCTTTCTCGTAAAGAATCACGCGGTCGTCCGCATCGGTATGCTTTCTGGACATGCGTCTTCCGAATTTACGGGTTCCCTTTTCTGCATGGGCGATGGCACGATCCACCATATCTTTGACCTGTGAAATCGTCATCGGCTCGCCCTCCTTCTGATTGTTGCCAATCTGTGTATACAGAGCAAGCACACCCATCTCGTCCATCTTGTATCCATTCTCACGCGCATACGTGCGGGCAAACGTAACCAGCTCGTCGTTCGTGAAAACAGGAATCGAAATGACCGTCTCAAACTTCTTCGCAAAATCAGGGTAATTCCGCAGAAGACCTCTCATGCTGACCTTCTCATCCTCGATGATCAGAACCAGACTGTCGGTACGGAAATCCATTGCCTGCGACAGCTTCTCGATCGTCTCCGGGTACATCAGACCGGCACGCTCGATCAGGAGGAAACCTCCCGCCAGCTTTGAAACAATCTGCGCACAGTCCTTTTTGTTCAGAACAGATGCATCCAGACGGGCCATCTTCGTTGCCGGAAGTTTTAAGTCAGCACAGATTGCACGGACGAGATCCTCCGACAGCTTCGTTTTTCCAGTACCGTATCCGCCCATAATGGCAATGTTTCCATGACGGGAAGTACGGTCGCCTGCGTAATGATAAACACCATGCATTGCATCCAGAATCTGGATATCCATGCCTGGAACTTTCGCAAAGTAAGTAAACAGCGCTTTCTGCTCATCACTCAGCTTATCCGGCTGGGTGTCGTTCAGGATGCGGAGTCTTGCCTCCTCCGGCGTCTCCTCGCGGAGCACCTCTTCAATCGATTTCGCAACAGTTCCTTCCGGAATGTTGTCGCGGATCAGCTGAACGGTGGCATCCGTTGTTTTTTCGATGCTCATGTTGATCGTCGCATCGGATACGCGCTCACGCTTTGGCTCGGTCGGAACTTCGATTTCGATTTCCTCCGGGGTAATCTCGATCGGCTGGGTTCCTGCCGGCTCAAACGGATCGGCTGGCTCAGTCTCGGCCGGGGTTTCCGGCTCTGTTTCGCTTTCCGGCTCATCAGCAGGTTCTGCTTCCGCAGTTTCCGGCTCGTCCGGCAGTTCGATTTCCGATGCTTTTTCAGCTTCCTGCACTTCTGCGTTCAGCGCTGCCTGAAGCTCACTAAAATCGATGGTCGGCCGTGTCTCCTCTGCCGGTTTCAGATCCGGGATGACAACCGTTGCATCCATGGACGGCGTCTCCGCCGGTTCTACGGTTTCCTCAATTTCGGCTTCCGCCTGAGCCTTCTCGGCTGCTTCTGTTTCAGCTTCCACTGCTGGTTCTGTAACTTCTGCTTCTTCGATTTCAGCCTCGGCTGCCGGTTCTATAATCTCTTCGATCTCAGCTTCATCCATCGGCTCTGCAGCTTCTTCGGTTTCAGCCTCATCCGCCGGTTCTGTGATCTCTTCGGTTTCGGCTTCTGCTGCCTGCTCAGCCGGCTCTTCTGCTTCTTCCTCCGCAACTTCCTCCGACAGGTTTGCTACGGTCTCCTGGAACAGTGCTTCGAGGTCCGGCTCTTCGTATTTCTTCTCCGGCTTCGGTGCTTTCGGCATTACCGGCTCGGCTTTTTCCTTCGGTTTTGGCTGCGGTCTTGTCTTGATCGTCGTGTTGGCATCCGGGGATACCTCTACGTTTACATCAAGCTGCTCCGGCTCCAGATCTTTTACTTCATACTGTACCGGCTCTTCGCTTGTCTCTTCCTCGACTGCCGTCTCTTCCTGTTTCTTTCCGCGGAAGGAGAAGACATCGCGGATGCTCTTTGCAAGCTCTGCGTGAAGATCGATCGTATTTCCAAGGTACGTCGGCGTGCTGTCTGCATACGCCTGCTCTTCCGGAATCTCCTCGATCGGCTCCTCTGTCTGCTGCAGTGCTTCGTACTCCTGCACCTGCTCTGCATCTGCCTCGGCCTGCTGTGTTTTCTCATATGCTTCGTACGGCGAACCGGCTTCTTTTTCTTCTTCACCGGCCACATACTGGCTCATCACACCGCCGTTTACCGGTTTTACTTCCGGCGTCTCTGCCGGCTCTTTCGTCGCAGCCATTTCACCGGCTCCGCTCTCTCCGGCTAACCGCACTTCAAGTGCTTCCGGATCCTCGGACGGCTCTTCATTCTTTTTGTAGTCAAAACGATGCTCGTATTTGATCTGCTGGGACGGTGACAGCGGCTCGTACTTCATTTTCAGATCCATTGCCTTTGTCACATATTTGCCCTCGCTGAACCACAGGATCAGCTCATCACAGGCATCGATGCATTTCTGCGTCTCTCCGGCTTTGCTGTAAAGGTTTGCCAGTTCATATGCCCATCTCTCGGTAAATTCCCGCTCTTTGTATTCCTCCAGAAGGGAAATCTGCTCCTCAAGCGGCGCTTTCTGTCCTCTTAAAATCTTGTATTTCAGCAGATACCGGGAATTATCGTGACGTGCGACTGCTTCAAACTCGTTGTAAAAGTCAATCGCCTCATCAAAGTCTTTCATTTTTACGGAGACCTCTACCAGGCGGTACAGAATGCCCTTTCCGATGGAGGAACGGTCATACGCCATCAGCAGAATCTTCTTCGCCTCCGGATATCGTTTGTTCGCCTCATAGACATCCGCTACCATGCCGAGCGTGCGCAGACTCTTGACACGCTGCCAGTCAACGGCTTCTACAACTGCAAGTGCCCCCTCATAGTCCTCTTTTTTTACCAGACTGTTCAGCTCTTCCAGCCGGCTTTGATATTCAGCTTTATCCAATCTTTTCACCTCAATACATTTCAGATTGTTTTAGTTCATAGACACGAACAGTGTACCACACTCCCCGTAGAATGTCAAAAGAATGCCTGTTTTGCAGGCATTTTTCGGGATGCAAATCCTTCCAGCGGTCATCAAAAAAAGAACACCCGCCCCTCCGGTTTTTCCCGGAAAAGCAGGTGTCCCCTAACTACTTATATTTGATTCCGATTACTTTCTGACAGTAATCTTGTCCAGATGCCAGATATCATCTACATACTGCTGGATGGTACGGTCGGATGTGAATTTGCCGCTGTGTGCGGTATTCAGGATCGCGCTTCTTGCCCATGCAGAAGTATTTCTGTATTTATCCTCAACACGCTCCTGTGCTGCCGCATAGGACTTGAAGTCTGCCAGGGTAAAGTACATATCCGGGCGCGGAGCATTCTTCGGTGTGAGCAGGGAGTCATACAGATCACGGAACATCATGGTGTCGCCGTTTGAGTATCTTCCGCTGATCAGATCCATCACTACGTTGTGGATGTCCTGATCGTGGATGAAGTAGCTCATCGGATCGTAGGTGTAGTTGTTCTCATATTCGATAACCTGATCTGCGGAAAGTCCGAAGATGAAGGCGTTCTCTTTTCCAACTTCCTCAACGATCTCTACGTTTGCACCGTCCATGGTTCCAAGAGTCAGGGCACCGTTCAGCATGAACTTCATGTTACCGGTACCGGAAGCCTCTTTACTTGCGGTGGAAATCTGCTCGGAAACATCAGCAGCGGCAAAGATCAGCTCTGCGTTGCTGACACGATAATCCTCGATAAATACAACTTTGATCTTTCCTTTGATGGTCGGATCGTTATTTACGACATCCCCAACGGAATTGATCAGTTTGATGATTGCTTTTGCACGCTCATAGCCTGCGGAAGCTTTCGCTCCAAAGATGAAGGTTCTTGGGTAGAACGGCATATCCGGGTTCTTTTTCAGACGGTCATACAAGTACATAATATGAAGAATGTTCATAAACTGGCGTTTGTACTCATGCAGACGCTTTACCTGAACGTCAAAAATAGAGTTCGGATCTACATCAATGCCGTTATGCTCTTTGATGTATTTTGCCAGGCGAACTTTATTTTTATATTTGATTTCCATAAATTCCTTCTGTGCCTGGGTGTCATCTGCCAGCTTAGCGATCTTTTCGATCTTCGGCAGATCGGTGATCCAGCCGTCTCCGGCGTACTCGGTTACCCAGTCAGCCAGGAGCGGGTTTCCGTGAAGCAGGAAACGACGCTGTGTGATACCATTCGTCTTATTGTTGAACTTCTCCGGAGTCATCTCGTAGAAGTCTTTTAAGGTCTGTTTTTTCAGAATCTCGGTATGAAGCTGTGCAACACCGTTGACAGAATAGCCGCCTACGATAGCCAGACGGGCCATATGAACCTGTCCGTCGTAGATCACTGCCATCTGGCGGACTTTCTCTTCATCACCCGGGTACTGCTCTCTTACCTGGATCAGGAAGCGGCGGTTGATCTCCTCTACGATCTGATAGATACGCGGAAGAAGTCTGGAGAACAGGTCAACCGGCCATTTCTCGAGTGCCTCTGCCATGATGGTGTGGTTGGTGTATGCGCAGGTCTTTGTGGTGATCTCCCATGCCTCATCCCAGCCAAGGCCTTCCACGTCCATGAGGATTCGCATCAGCTCCGGAACGGCTACGGTCGGGTGAGTATCGTTCAGCTGGAAGGTAACCTTCTTATACAGCTTTGTGATATCATCGTGATGTTTTTTATATTTTGCAACTGCTCTCTGTACGCTTGCAGAAATGAAGAAATACTGCTGTTTCAGACGCAGCTCTTTTCCTTCGTAATGGTTGTCGTTCGGATACAGAACCTCTACGATGGTTTTTGCAAGGTTTTCCTGCTCAACCGCTTTGTGGTAATCACCTTTGTCGAAGGAATCCAGGGAGAAGTCCTGAATAGCCTCTGCATCCCAGATGGTCAGCGTGTTTACAACATCGTTGTCGTATCCTACGATTGGCATATCGTAAGGAATTGCGTTTACAGACTGGTAATCTTTCTGTACGAAGTTTACGCGTCCGGTAGCCTCATCATACTCCTGTGCTACGTATCCGCCAAATTTTACTTCTTTTGCGTATTCCGGGCGTTTCAGCTCGAATGGATAGCCGTGTTTCAGCCAGTTGTCCGGTACTTCTACCTGATAACCGTCGCGGATCTGCTGTTTGAACATACCGTATTTATAACGGATACCGCAGCCGTATGCCGGATATCCCAGTGTAGCCAGGGAATCCAGGAAGCATGCTGCCAGACGGCCAAGACCGCCGTTTCCAAGCGCAGGATCTCTCTCCTGGTCCTCCAGAAGGTTCAGGTTCAGTCCCATCTCATCAAGAGCTTCCTGTACCTGTTTGTATGCAGTCAGGTTAATCAGGTTATTTCCCAGCGCACGTCCCATCAGGAACTCCATGGACATATAGTACAGAATCTTCGGATCCTGCTCATCCATTGCTTTCTGGGTTTTCAGCCAGTTGTCAATAATAACGTCTTTTACTGCGTAGCAGACTGCCTGGTAAATTTCCTGCTGGGAAGCCTCTTCCAGATTTTTTCTGTACAGCATTTTTACGTTTTCTTTGACACTGTTCTTAAAAGTTTCTTTTTTGAACTCGGCGTTTAACATCTGCGTCCTCCTCAATAGCAGTCTGCGAGCGGAGAGCTTGTCTGCATCCCCGCTCGCAGGCTGATTTTTATATTAACGATCGTCGTGGAAACGCATCCAGAAGTATTCTTAGATACGCTCTACTGCCATGGTAACCTTTTCGGAGTTGATATTCCACTCCTTCTCATAGCCCTTTGTCTCTCCAGTCACGATTTCTTCTGCCAGAACTTCAGATTTAATTTCATCACCATGGTTTTTCATGATGCTTACAATCTTGTCGTTGTCTTTTGCATATACTCTGATCTTGTCCATAACCTCAAAGCCGGCCTCTTTACGCATGGTCTGGATTTTACTTACCAGCTCACGAACAAAACCTTCCTCGATCAGTTCCGGAGTCAGATTGGTATCCAGAACAACGGTGATTGTATGGTCGGATTCGGATACATAGCCTTCCATCTGTGCCATGTCAATTAACAAATCCTCCTCTAATAATACAATTTCCTGTCCATCGATGTCAAGTTTAAGTTCGCCGGTGCTCTTGAGCTCTGCCATAGCCTTGTTTCCATCCAGCTCAGACAGGGTTGTTTTGATCTTGTTCAGGAGTTTTCCGTATTTTGGTCCTACGGTACGCATCTGCGGTTTGAAGCTGTAGCTGATGAAATCTGCGATGTCATCTTTGAATACAACTTCTTTGACATTCAGCTCGTCCTCGATGATCTCTTTGTAGAATTCGGAAAGCTGGAACTCGCTCTTAACATACATCGTTCCGATCGGCTGACGGTTCTTGATATTGGCGGTGTTTCTTGCGGCACGTCCCATAACGACGATCTCCAGCAGGTCGGCCATATCCTCTTCCATCTTCGGATCGATCCAGTTCTCATGTACCTCCGGGAAGTCACACAGGTGGATACTTTCCGGTGCACTTGCATCGATGCTCTTTACGAGGTTCTGATAAATATCCTCTGTCATGAACGGAATCATCGGAGCTGCTGCTTTTGCAACGGTCACCAGTGCGGTGTACAGAGTCATGTAAGCATTGATCTTATCCTGCTCCATGCCTTTTGCCCAGAAACGTTCACGGGAACGGCGTACATACCAGTTACTCATATCGTCCACGAAGGACTGCAGTGCTTTTGCTGCTTCCGGAATCCGGTAATTTTCCAGGTTGTCGTCTACTGCTTTTACAGTGGATTCCAGACGGGACAGCAGCCATTTATCCATAACAGCCAGTTTTTCATACTCCAGACTGTATTTTGTTGCATCGAAGTTGTCGATGTTTGCATACAGAACAAAGAATGCGTAGGTGTTCCACAGGGTTCCCATGAACTTTCTCTGTCCTTCCACGACCGTCTTGCCTGCGAAACGGCTCGGCAGCCACGGAGCGCTGCTGGTGTAGAAGTACCAGCGGATCGCATCGGCACCGTAGGTCTGCAGTGCGTCAAACGGATCTACCGCATTTCCTTTGGATTTACTCATCTTCTGTCCGTTCTCATCCTGTACCAGACCAAGAACGATAACGTTCTCGTACGGTGCTTTGTTGAACAGCAGAGTGGAAATTGCAAGCAGGGAGTAGAACCATCCACGTGTCTGGTCTACAGCCTCGGAAATAAACTGTGCCGGGAACTGTTTCTCGAAGGTTTCTTTGTTCTCGAATGGATAGTGATGCTGTGCGAACGGCATGGATCCGGAATCGAACCAGCAGTCGATAACCTCCGGTACACGGTGCATCTCTTTACCGCATTTCGGGCACTTAATGGTCACTGCGTCGATGTATGGGCGGTGAAGCTCGATGTCATCCGGGCAGTTGTCGGCTTTTTCTTTCAGCTCTTCGATGCTGCCGATGCAGTCCTGATGGCCGCATTCACACTGCCATACCGGAAGCGGAGTTCCCCAGTAACGGTTTCTGGAAAGTCCCCAGTCCTGAACGTTTTCCAGCCAGTCGCCGAAGCGTCCTTTTCCGATGCTCTCCGGAATCCAGTTGATGGTGTTGTTGTTGCGGATCAGATCCTCTTTTACTGCAGTCATGCGGATGAACCAGGTCTCACGTGCGTAGTAGATCAGCGGAGTATCGCATCTCCAGCAGTGTGGGTAGCTGTGCTCAAACAGC
>OMCH01001138.1_pt1 | contig 11058 bp, 9 predicted proteins | sample 1674341 | NCBI WGS metagenome assembly OMCH01 (sample SAMEA103958164, study PRJEB25191) | human gut metagenome | biome: human-associated habitat [ENVO:00009003]; feature: intestine environment [ENVO:2100002]; material: feces | place: Germany | collected 2013/2015
AGTTTCTGCTACAATAATCCAATCAGGATCTAACATCATTGCATGACATATATTTGGAAAAATTACAGTTGTTGCCCCTAAATCATTTCCCATTTTAACCAAGTCATTTAATATAATCCCCCTATCCGCAAAACTACCAATAATTATTATTTTTTTATCATTCGGCAAATATGGTAATATAAATGGTTTTAACAATTGGATAGATAGCTTAAAAGAGCCTTTGGCAAATTATTCTTCGTAGTTCTGAATAACACTTTTGTTTAATCGATTCGAGAAATAAATATCCGATAAATTATATGAAGAAATATGTTTACCAAAAATACTAATATAATTTCTAAACATACCTCTATTAGTAGCAGGCGCTAAAAGTACAATTTTTGAAGAAATATCTGGAAGTAAATCTAATAACTTTAATGCTATAGCCTTCTCTCTCAAAGGCAGTGTATCAATATCCAATCTTCTGCCTTAAAATGTATTTCCTCCCTTATTGGGTGTCCGAATACATTTTAAGGCCATTCTAAGAAATTATTTTTCATTCTATTTCACACTTAGACTTAATTTGCGAAAGAAAAAAACTCTGCAATACATTTTTTATTATCCTCTGTCCATCTGCCACTCCATACCGTTTTGCCATGCTCAATAAACACAAAGTAATTACAACATTTTGCAATCAATTCCGGATCATGAGTTATAATAAACAATGTTTTCCCCATATCGCTAAGCCTTTGCAAATTGTCAGCAACTTCCAGCATATGATGATAGTCCAGACCACTAGTCGGCTCGTCAAATACCAAAATTTCTTTGTCCGATGCAATTGCACTTCCTATTGCTACCCGTTGCTTTTGACCACCGGATAATGACATCGGATGCAGTTCTTTATACTCTAATAGATTCAAACTGCTAAGTATTTCCTCCGTTTGGTTTTTATCGGTCTGTTCGTCCTGCCCTTGCATACTGAGCATAATTTCATCAGACACGCTTTCCGTAAAAAGCTGATGATTTACATCCTGCATGACCATATAACACTTTTTGATTCGCTGCTTTGCTCCCAAAGTTTCTTTTCCGATTTGCAGCGTACCTTTTGCCGATTTCTCCAATCCACACAAACATTTTGCAAATGTGGTCTTTCCTGCTCCATTATCTCCAAGAATTCCTACAATCGCTCCTTGCGGAACGGACATTTTCGGTATATTCATTGCTTCTATCTTTCCATATGAGAACAAAAAATCTTTAACTTCAATGCAACTACCTCCTATAACCACATTCGGTATGTTGCTAAAGCGAGCTGGATGAAGAGAACGGAGCCCCATCGTCCGAAGCTGCTCTTCACTAAATTGTGCAAATGCAGTGGCAGACATATCCTTTTCAATCCGGCCATTTTTTAAGTAAATCACCCGGTCTGCAATATCCATCAAATAATAAAGCCTATGTTCTGCAATAATAACCGTCTTGCCCATCGATTTCCATTTTGCAACAATGTGCTTCAAATCAGCAATCGTAGCCACATCAAGATTCGAGGACGGTTCATCCAGCACGAAAATTTCCGGCTCCATAGCAGAAACAGATGCACACGCTATTTTCTGCTTTTCGCCGCCAGAAAGGGCGAACAAGCTACGGTCAAGCAACTTTTGTATTCTCAATTCTCCAGTAACCTGCCCAATCCGCCTATATATCTCTTCCTTTGGTAATCCGATGTTCTCACATCCAAAAGCAATTTCCCCAGTAGTATCCACATTAAAGAACTGGGAGCGTGGATTCTGAAATACAGAACCGACCACCTTTGAAAGCTCGTACAGCGGTGTTTTAGTTGTTTCCTTTCCGTTTACCAATACAATCCCATCCAGTTTTCCCTCATAGTATTCTGGTGTCAATCCATTAATCAATCGGGTAAGTGTTGTTTTACCGCAACCAGATTCTCCACAAAGCAAAACTATCTGTCCATCCGGGATTGTTAAGTTTAAATCATAAACACCGCTCTCTCGCTCTGTGCTTTGATAAGTAAAAGTGACATTTTGAAATTCAATCATAGATTTGCCACCTCCTACAAACAAGCCCACACCAGCAGACCAGCCGAAAGTACGGCAATAATGAGGTCATATACTGTAAAACCAATGTGTGCAATACTCGTTCTGTGATTTAATCCCCCTAACCCTCTGGTGAGTGCTGCCGCTGATAATTCATCCCCAATTTTGACAACAGACATCATCAACGGAATTACCCGGTATTCCAAAAGTGCAGTAGGATTTTGCCAGAACTTCTTTGTTCCAAACTGAATTTCACGCATCCGCATAGCGTCCGTAATAGCTGCCGATTCTTCCCCTAATGTTGGAATAAAACGAAAAACAACAGTAATCGGAATGATGAACGCCTCCGGAACATGCCATTTCTCCATAGCAGCCACAAATTCATCGGTGGATGTAGATTCAATAATGTAATAGCCCAACATAAAAATCGGGAATAAACGAATCACCATTGCAACTAGCAGCACAGAAACCATGTTCAGGATTGCCGGCAATACATACATCCCCTGCGTCAGCTTTGCTACAATTGCCAAAGCGAACAGCCCTCCATAAATGAGAGCCGTCCGCATTTGGCGATTAATCAATAGCAAGGTCAACGGGATTATCGCCACCGCAGCATCCATCGCAAGATTCTCATATACAAAGAACATCAACATTGTAACAAACGCCATAAATAAGACTTTTGTACGCGGATCAAGATAAAAGCCTTTCTTTTTGGGTGGTTGATAAGCCTCGTACCGTTCCATTAGACAATACCTGCCCTTTCAAAATGTTTTTTCAACATCTTACGTCCAAGCAATGCTCCTAACAGAGAGCCAATGAATATAATTGCTATTGCGGCAATTCCCATCCATGAAGGCATATAATGGGCTAACTCGCTTGCATACTGTTCCCCCATAGATGCCTCTACCTGTGCCATATATGTATCTGCCATCACCCACATTGGAGCCTGACAACCGATCATACCGCAGGAGAACATCCACTTTAAAGTTCTTATATTTTCCCGCCTTTAATACCAAATCAGCAATCAGTCCAAATACAACGTAACCTACTATTGCTGTCCATGTATATCCCATAAAGAACCAAAAAACGCCACAAATCACAGACATAATTGTAACCATACCAAATTTCTCAGTCTTTGTCAGAAACAACATAAATGGGATTCCAGAAATCAGCGGAATCAATAGATACAAGAACGGATAAAGCACCGGAATTGCATTGAGCATACCTACAACGAAAAAGAATACGATGTAGATAGCGGTATAAATACCGACATTGATAAGGTCTTTCGCTTTGAGCTTTTTATTTGTTTCCATTTTAGAGAACCCTCCTTAAAATTTGTTGTTTATCTATTTGACTGCTGCAAAACAGTACAAATCCTGTTTAGTTGCCGGCATTCAGCTTCCAGCCGATTGTCTCCTTGCGCCCAAGTACAAAATCAGCATAAATGCCCTGCTGTTTAATCAAATCGTCATGTTTACCCTGCTGCACGATTTTTCCGTTATCCACCACCAGTATCTGGTCTGCATTCCGCACAGTTTTCAGCCTGTGTGCAATCATAATGATTGTTTTATCCTTTGTCAGTTCCTCAATGGCTTTCTGCAGGCGATCCTCGTTCTCAGGGTCTACATTTGCAGTTGCTTCATCTAAAATAACGATAGGTGCATCTTTTAACATAGCCCTTGCAATGCTGAGCCTTTGCTTTTCACCTCCGGAAAGAGAAGCTCCGCCCTCACCGATAACCGTATTGTAACCGTCAGGAAGCGCCTCGATAAAATCATCACAGCAGGCTCTTTTTGCTGCCGCAACAACTTCGGCATGGGTAGCCTCCGGTCTGCCAAACTTAATGTTATTTTCAATCGTATCTGCAAAAAGATAGACATTCTGGAACACCATGCTAATCTGCTCCATCAGGGATTCCAGCGTGTAATCCCTCACATCTTTTCCGCCAATTTTAACCGAGCCGCTATTTACATCCCAAAACCGGGCAATCAGGTTACAAAGCGTTGTTTTGCCGGAACCAGAGGGACCGATCACTGCGGTAGTGGTTTTGTCTGGAATCTGCAAGTTGATTCCATGAAGAATTTCTTTGCTTTCATAGGAGAAATGCACATCATCAAATACAATGTCATGTTTCTTCACAGCAAGTGCTTTGCCGCTTTCGTCCATCTGCTCCATGTCCTCTGTCTGTAATGTTCTTTCGATGCTACTGTCTGCCAGACGCAGCATGGAAATACCCATTCCGAACAGCTTGATCTGCCCAAACACCAGAAATGACATAATAATCACCATCAAAGTATTAACTAATGTCATTGTTCCATTTATCCAGAACACAACCGCTGCCAGCATCATGCCGATACCCGCAATCTGCAATACAAGCTCCTGAAAAATCGTGTAAGGCGTCATAAGCTGCTCCATACCAAGATTGCTTTTCCGGTTATATTCCAGCGCATCCTGAAGATTTTTATCGCCCCGCCCACTCAGGTTAAAAGACTTGATAACGCCCATTCCCTGCACATATTCCAGAACAGTTTCAACAAGAGCCGTTTGAGATTTTTGCGAGTTAGGCGCAATGACAGCAGATTTTTTCTCCATAGAAGATACAACCAGCAGATACACGATGATTCCTGCTGCGGCAATCAGCCCGATCCTCCAGTCAAAAATTAAAATCATTATAGTAAACACAACCGTTCCTATAACGCCGCCTAAAATATTTACCAATGTCATAGGAACCAGATTTTCAATATTGCCAAGTACCGTTGTACATACTCCAGTTACCTCGCCCAAACTGTTCTCGTTAAAAAATCCCATAGGCACACTTTTTAGGCGGTTCCCAATAGAAACCCTCCGGTTAGCTGCCATGAAATAGCCGGCGTGTGTCTGCTGTAATTTTGAGAAACGGCTGGTAACTGCATTTCCAATAATGCTGACGACCATAAAGGCAAGGGAAATCCAGACAGTTTTCATATCCTTATCTCCGTTTGTCAGTGCCATTACCACAAAGTAAATTGCACCAATCTCAAACATATGGAAAACAGCGTTCAGAAAACTTACCGCCACGGATTTATTGATATTGCCTCTTTCCTCACCGGAAAACTCCCATATTTTTTTGAATGTACCAATCATGCCACGTCACCGTCCTTTGCTCCAATATGCGCCTGCCACATGGATTCATACAACGGGCAGCTTTCCCTAAGTTCCTCATGCCTGCCGCTCGCCATTATTCTGCCATCCTTAACTACCACAATTTTATCTGCGTCCTTAATGGTTGACAGCCTGTGTGCAATAACAATTACCGTTTTTCCTTTTACAAGTTTTGCAATGGCTTCCTGTATGACCGCTTCATTTTCCGGGTCTATGTATGCCGTGGCTTCATCCAGAATGACTATCGGAGCATCTTTCAGCATCGCCCTTGCAATGGCAATCCGCTGACGTTCTCCGCCGGAAAGATGCGCCCCTCCGCTACCTACCTTTGTGTCATAACCCTTTTCAAGTTCACGGATAAACCCGTCACAGCCTGCCGCCCTGCAAGCAGCCTCTATCTCTGCATCTGTGGCCGACATTCTTCCCATGCGGATATTTTCACGGACAGTTTCATCAAACAGAAAATTATCCTGAGATACAAAAGCCGCCTGATCATACAACTGCTTCAGAGGAATTTTCTTTTCATCCACGCCGCCTATTGTCACTGTTCCGCTTTGCACATCCCAAAAACCTGCTATCAGCTTTGCAATAGTTGACTTGCCTGAACCGGACGGACCTACCAGAGCCGTCATGGTTCCAGCCGGAATTGCAAGGCTCACATCGTGAAGTATTTCTTTATCTCCGTGATACCCGAAAGACACATGGGAAAGCCCTATATCCATCTTTCCAAATGTGACGGTTTTTTCTTCATGCTGTTGTTCCTCTGCAAGAAGAACTTCATCCACCGATTCCACCGTTGTTCCCACTTGTGCAAGCGTATCCACAAAATTCATAGCAGCCATCAATGGCCCCGTAATACCTAAAGCCAAAATGACGGTTGTAATAAATACTTCTGCTGACAAACTTCCCCCACGGTAAAAAACAAAACCGACGGGGAGAATCGTAATCAATGTGGCAGGTACAATCGAGTAAGCCATCGACATACCAAACTGGCTTTTTTTCATCCAGTTATAGTAATATTTCGCATTGGCTTTCACTCTGTCTGAAAATTTGGCATATGAACTTTTTCCCTGGTTAAATGCCTTAATTACCTCAATGCCGTTAATGTATTCTACAATCGTTTCATTCATTTCCTTTGTTGTTCCGACAGCTCCCTCATAGTCCTTACTGTAAGAACCCATGACCGTCATTAGGAAAACCATGCCTGCCGGAATGGAAACAAGCGACAGGAGCGCCATGCGCCAGTCAAGGATAAACAGGTAAACAATAATCAGTATCGGCCCTGCTATATTTGCCGTCAGCTCCGGAAACAAATGCGCCAGTGTTGTTTCCATACCGTCCACCTGATCCACAATAAGCTGTTTCATCTTCCCACTGGACATATCTGTCACTGTTCCAAGAGGGAGTTTCGGCAGTTTTGCCAATATTTTTTTGCGGATAGTTTTTAAAACGGAAAAGGTTGCCTTATGTGATATGGACAGCGCCAAGGTATAAAGCAGTGTCCGCACTAAATAGCCTGCCATCCCAATGCACAGCCATTTGAAGTACAATGACATATCCCTATTTCCTTCAAGCAGATTCACAATCATCTGCGCCGCAGCAAAGTATGGAAGCATCCCGCCTAAGACACCGAGAAATGCGCTGATAACCGCACAAATCAGTCCTGAATGCTGCGATTTTCCAAGCTCCCAAACACGGAGTAATGGATTTTGTTTTTGCATATAGGTTCCTCCTTGATAAGTTAGATTTCGCTAACCATATATTAAAAAAATATAGTAGCCAATAAGAAGATAACAAAGTGTGCTAACAAAAATCGCAAACTAAGTTATCTATCAGGCAAAAAAGTGTGGCCTTTTATTCAAAGACCATGCACTTTCCGCCAACCGGCTGTAATAAACTCTGCCAGTGTATGCGTTGCCTGAATTGCTTCTTCTTTCGTGTAGTCATGCAGGACTGTTTCAAAGATACAGGAGTAATAAGCATGATTCAACATATGCAGCTCTTTCAGTCCAAGCCGTTTATATTTAATTCCCTTTTCTTCAAGAACATCGTACATTTTCAACGTGTCCTGAACTTCTTTTTCTACCATCCAGTCAGTAAAGTCAACATATTTTGTTCCATCCGCACAATGCAGAAGAAGTTTGAACGAATCAAAGTGGCTGAAAATAAATTCAATAAACTCGACCATTGTTTCAACCGAAACATTCCACAAATCAGTCATGTTGTCAACAGATATATAATCAAAGCATCGCTCTCCTGCAGCATCATACCTTTTACGAATCCCCTCGACAGCAGGCTCAACCAATGCCGAGAACAATGCCGCCTTATCTTCAAAGTGCCGATAGTATGCTCCAGTCGTAATCCCCGCACCCTTGCAAAGCTCCCGAAGATTTGTGCGTTCATAGCCATTTTTAAGGAATAGCTGCTTTCCACTTTCTAAAATCTTCTCATGGGTAGTCTCATAAGTGCCAACTGCCATTTATTCACCTCCTTGATGCGCCTGTGTGCTAACATAGTTATCATTATAATTATCCCCACTTTTTTTGTCAATAGTTTTTTCTATAAATTTGAAAATTAAATCTGCTATATTTCTCCAATCCGGATCAAGCATCATATCATGACATACACTATCTACAATCTTCAACTCCGCGGTGTGTATTTTAGCGTTGTCTTTAACTGCCTGCAGAATTACACATTGGTCATTATATGATCCAATTACCAGGGTTGGAATTTTTCTAACATATATAGAGAATTTTTTTTGACGTTTCATCATGGCATACTCAACCTTTTTTGACTCTTTATCTAATAATGACATATAGTATTCTTTTCGTTCTGAATCTAACCTTTCTGAAAAAAGAATATACTCCAAATTATTTTTTCTCTGCTTTTTACTCATCTGTAGTAATTGTAAAAAATTATTTCTTACTGGCATTGGTGTAATTAAAACAACTGACTGTATTGAAGAGTATATTTCTTCCAAGCACATCTGTGCGATTCTGCATCCCAATGAATGTGCTATCAAGATAATTTTTCCATCAATCATATCTATAGTCTTTATTAGATCTTCTACCATATCCTTGACTACTATCTGATCAACATTTTCTATTCTTTCACTGTTACCGTGATTTCTAAAGCTCATAGCATAAACATTATATCCATGAGCATAAAAAAAAGGTATGAAATGTTCTTCCCAACACCATGCTGCATGATATGCTCCATGCACAAATAAAATGGTATTCTTATTTAACAGACTTACTTTTTTTATAATTTCCAATTGCATAACAAGCATTACTCCTTTGTACAATAAAAAAGTTTCTGTCCCAAAACCTCCAAATATTCACCATATCCTGGAAACTCTTCACTATTACAAAACCCATTTTCTTCAAGAATCTCCAGCCATTGTTTTCTATTCAGAAACATGGTATTTGTCGCTTTTCTCCGATCCTTTGGTGCTGTCATCATAAAAGACTGCGTTATGAGGATATCCGGAACATCCTCTACAGTTTCTATGACAAGTAAAATTCCACCTGGTTTCATTACACTATTTATCTCATAAATGCACTTATCTGTATTAACAGAATTATTCAATACTCCCACCGCTATCACAATATCCGCTTGGAAATTTGAGGGCAACTGGCTTGAAAAAGCTTCATCAATATCTAATGTTTGATGATGCATCTCTATTTTTCCATCACACTCCTTATATCGCTCTTTAGCTCTTTGTAAATATCTGTATAAAAATATACAATATGCTCTTCAAATTTATTCTCGCGAATATCGCTCAGTACCTTATTGGACGTTGCTCCTGTGCCGGCACCAATTTCGAGGATTGTTGCATTTGCATTCTCATGTAAATATCCCAACACTTTTTTCGACAGAGAATGGTTCAAATATTGCAAAATCTTTGTCTCTTTATAAAGTGCATGTGCATATATATCTTCTCCCTGTTCAAAGAGCAATAGCGTTGCCTGCTGCTCTTTCTGAATCAATTTGTCCCAATTTTTAATATTATTAATAATATAATCCAAAACTAAAGGAGACTCCAATTTCCCTTTCCAAAGGTATTCTACTTCTTCCCATCCATATTTTAATCCTTTTTCATATATCTCGATTTTACATACATAAATCCCATCGGTTTCAGTTACATAATTATACTTTTTCAACAGTTCAATCCATCTATATATAATATCATTATTGTCCGTATTTACCGATAGGCATTTTAGTATTTGATTTAATGTGCAAGGAATATCTTTTAGTAAAACGCCTTTTTTATTCATATAGAATAATATTTTTTTCGCATCAAAAGGTATCTCCTTTTCTAATTTGCTCCGGACTTTGGTGGTTACCTGTGCCATAATTAGTGAATCAGCACCATAATCATAAAAATTCTCTTTTCTTCCCAAATCACCAATATCTAATGCTTCACACCATATTTGGCATATCATTTTCTCTAAGTCAGTTTTAGTTTCCTCCTTTTCTGATATCTTATCTTCTGAAATTCTATACCTCTCAAACCAATCTTCAACTGCCTTTCTGTCAATTTTGCCATTTGCAGATAAAGGTATTCTGTCTATAATACATATCTCAGAAGGTAACATATAGGCCGGCAGATATTTTTCCAAACGTCTGTTAATCTCCATTTTGTCGAGAAATGCATCTGTTCGCTTAAATTGTTTTATAAATAATCCTGCACCAAGCAATGAAGTCGGGTTATTGTTACTCGGTATTGATAACACACTTTCTTCAACTCCATCACTTTCTTTTAATACTCCACACCATAAATCTTTTGAAATAAAAGCAGCACCATCACGCAATGTATCTTCTGGCGGTGTCATCATCAGCGCCTGAGAAACTAAAAGCCATGTTTCAGGCAGTATAGTTTCAGAAAAAATCAAATAACCTTCATTTCTCACCAATTCTTTAAGTTTGTTAATCGTTTTAACTATATCTTTTACATTATTAAGTACATATGCACCTATTATGACATCATATGAATTCGGACAAAATCCTTGTGCAACAAAATCCTCATTTAAGTCCAACTTCTTAATAGTGACATTTGGATTTTTTCCAAACCGATTGACTGCATCCGGGAAAAAATATTTTGAAATATCTGTAAAGCAATATTCAAATTCACTACCCTCTAAAGCCTTAAAAACCCACTCAGTTGTTGCTCCAGTTCCTGCCCCTACTTCCAATATTTTAATTTTCTGCCCCGGCACTCTCTTTTGTACTTTTTTTATAATTTTGCATATAGATGCATTAATATATTTTGTGGCAGTATTTTCTACATATAATGCCTGAGTATATTTATTGCTTCCATCTGGATATAAAAGACTAACCGGATCTGTTTTACCAGACATTATGTTGGCAAACTCATCCGCATTTAGCTTAATATATTCCAACGTAGATACATTTCCTAATTTATCATACCATTTATCAAAAGCCACATTCCATTGTTGCTCTTTTTGGCTCCATTCTACATTTTCAATCGCTTCAAATTTGCCATCATTCCTTTTTCGGATTAATCCGCTCTTTAATAATGCTTTCAGCCATGGTACTGTCAACCATCTATATTTATCAGGAATGACACTATCATTCAAAATTTCTTCCATCAAAATGGGTTTATTTTTCAATAATATTCCCATCTTCTGGAGCCCATAAAGAAGAGAATATGCTGCTGCCTCATTTCTGGAGTCTACAGCTAACTGTACTTTTTCCTGATCAAATTCCATAAAATAATGCTCATCATACGATAACACTGTATCAAATAATTCCTGGCAGAATTTTTCTCTTTCGAGCACCATTTCCGAAGTAATAGATGCCGGTTCAACCATTGCCAGAATTTCATTCTTTTCTTTACTAACAACTGCAATTGCATCTTTGATATTCTCGA
>OMCH01001141.1_pt1 | contig 11047 bp, 22 predicted proteins | sample 1674341 | NCBI WGS metagenome assembly OMCH01 (sample SAMEA103958164, study PRJEB25191) | human gut metagenome | biome: human-associated habitat [ENVO:00009003]; feature: intestine environment [ENVO:2100002]; material: feces | place: Germany | collected 2013/2015
TATCAAATAGAATAGAAAAGATTTACAGTGAGAAATTAAGCTGAAAAAATCCGTAAAAACCCGTAAAAAGTTTAAAAAAGCCCATAAAATCGTGCAATTTTGAGTGAAATTACTGTAATACTATGAAAAACAGTAATTTTTATTTTGCAACAAAAAAATCGTAAAAAAAGAGCATTTTTGAAGAATAAAAGAATTTTATAAAAATAATGAAAAATGAACTTTTAAAAACCTTTTACTACCTTTTAAACAAAAATAAAAAAAGTCAATAATCGCCGATAAATAAAGGCTTTTATGACTTTTAAAAGGTAAGTTTTAAGGTTTTAAAAGAATTAAAAAACTGTATATATAAATTTAATTTTAAGAGGTAAAAAAAGAAATCTCACTGTAAGTTTTTAGGATTTTCACTGTAAATTCTCAAAAGCCCCCATTTTATCGGCTTTTTTATAGTTTTCAACAACCTTTTAATAAAAATGGATTTACAGTGAGATTTTCAAAAAAAGACTAATTTTTTACGTTTCTTAAAAGGTGATTTTAAGTTGCTATTTTTTTCTAATCTCATCAGCTTTTTGAATGGTAATATTCATGGCTTCACGAATTGCATCTGCTTGAGTAATTCCAAGAATTTTACACGCCTCTTTGAACTGATCTACGAAGTCGTTTTTAAAAGAAGCACGAACGGTTTTCATATTCTCTTTTTTCCAATCGCGTTTATATTCGTTTTCATTAAATTTAGTCATTTAGATCACCTCTTTTTCTGTAGTTGATATAGCATGCAATCATTATTATACAGCTGATCCATTTTGCCATATCAAAAATTGTTGGGTTGGCAAACTCTCCTTCGAAGCCTTCAATAATAACAACTAAGGATAATGCACATACGATAATATCAAAGATTTTCATTGATGCCGATAGAGGAACATGTTATATTATAATTGAATCAGGGAGATGAGGTTGCCCTCATCTTTTAACCCTTTTTCGAGATTTAGACTTCTTGGATTTTTTTCTAGCAGTAGTAATGATTAAGCAGATCGAACTAACAATTGCTAGGAAAGCTTCTGAGAGGTCTTTTATAATCTCGCTAATATGTTCATCCATCTTAACACCCCCTTCCCTCTTTACATTATCATTATAACATAGTATGCCTACTATGTCAATGAAAACATAAAAAAGATGCAGATTTTATAATGAATTTGCATCTTTTTTTTATAAAAATATCGTATTTTGATATATCCTATCACGCTTGGATATAAGGGAAGATAAAGTGTACCATATATAGTATTTTAGTCTTGGGATGATTTAGAATGTCTGATAATTCTTTCTAACGTGTTGAAATTTTTAATCATCGTTTCAGTTAACAAATAGAAATCATCGTTGCTTTCCAAAGATTCAACTAAACCTCTAAACTCAACAAAAAAATTAAACAGAATCTTTTTGTTAGCGTCTGTTTGAGCAATGGCTAAATTAGATAAAGCTTTCATCGATGATATCAGTTGTTTTTCAACTTCGTCCATGATTTCAGAATCATCCCAAACCATTTGATCCCTTTCTTCTGTTTCTCCACGAAGATATGATCCTGATACATTAAAAAAATTCTCCAATAAAACCATACTTTTTGAATTAGGTTCATGAACAGCATTTTCATAATTGATTATAGATCTTAGTGTGATGCCTGTAAGCTCTGATAGTTTTTGTTGAGTTAAATTTTTTTCCTGCCTTAATAATTTAATTTTTCTTGCAATCTCTTTTTTTGTATCCATCTTTATCACCTAATGATTAGTATATCAGTTATTACCGTTTAAGGGAATAAAAAGCAACAAAAACATTTGACTTACCGTATAGGGTAATATATACTTATTTTAAAGATTACCGAAAGAGGTAAGTTTAAGGAGGTAAATATGTTAGTCCTAGTAAATATTGAAAAAATAAAAAACTTGCGTTTGAAATCAGGCTTAACAAGACATGGATTAAGTATAAAAGCAGGTTTAGGTAAAAATGCAATTTCGCAAATTGAAAATAATCAAGCGGGTAAATGTAGCTTAGTACGTATTAAAGCTATAGCTGATGCACTAAATGTAGATTCTAAAGAACTAATTATTAAGGAGGAGCAAAAATGAACGAAATAATTAAATTTGATTTTCAAGGCCAAAAAGTGAGAAGTATGTTAATTGAAGGAAATCCATACTTTGTTGGAAAAGATGTTGCTACAGTACTTGGATTTTCAAATCCTAGGAAGGCAATCATTGATCATGTTGATAACGAAGACAAAATAAATGGGGTAACTATTCGTGACTCCATGGGCAGAGAACAGAAACCTATTCTTATAAATGAATCAGGTGTTTACTCTCTTATATTTGGCTCTAAACTACCTGAAGCAAGAAAAGTCAAAAGATGGGTGACTAGCGAAGTGTTGCCTACTCTTAGACAACGAGGCACATATTCAATTAATCAAAACAAAGATGCTGAGGATGGTAATAAAGTTGTAATTGAAAATATGATTGAACTTTCAAAAAATTTGTTAACTCTAACGCAATCAACGACAGAAATTTGTCAATATCTAGCAATGGTAATTAAAGAAAGCAAGCTGGAAAATAAAGAGAAAGCTGAAAAAACACAAAAAGAAGTCGTAATTGATTATTCAAAGTGTAAGCTAGATCAATTCCCTGATGAAATCAAGAAAGCAGTAAATGCGATGATGGAAGAAATGATATATCAAGAGAAATTCAATTTTAGTTCAATCGCTAGATATTGCGTTGTAGCTGGTTATCCAATTTCTTCTCCAGCAGTAAAAAGTTATTACGAAAAACACTACAAGGAACAGTAGTTCCTTCTTAATGCAGCCAACGGAGGTCACAAGCCCTCGGATAATGCAGAGTGAGGAGGTGGTTAAATGGAGACGCTAACACTTCAAGAATTAGCAGAATTAAAAGGATGTCACAGAGTTAGAATTCAACAACTTGTTACAGAAGGCTTTTATAAATCTGTACAAGTTAAAAATTCAAGAGGTAGATTAGTTCATGCCATACCTCTAGATCAACTGACAGAAGAGGAACAACAAAAATACTACCAATCTAAAGGTATCTTAAACACTAACATTGAAGTACAGAATGCTGAAAAGCTAGAGTTTATGAGCACCCAAGAAAGAGAGGAATGTGTTTTTTGGGAAAACGTTATTAATGAATGGCAATCCTTCAGGAATAAAGAAAACGCAAGAAATAAGAGTGAAGTTGATGAACTATTCATCACAAAGATGAAGTTAGAACATCCTGAGCTTAATATTTCTACAAGTATTCTTTATCGCAAATATAAAGCCTTAAAGAATGGAGATCTAGAAGGCTTGATTGATAAACGAGGAAAAGCCAAGAAAGGCTACACAAAAATTGATGAACATGTGTGGCAAGTATTCTTGAGCTTCTTGTTGGATCAAGCAAAGCATCCACTTAGAAAATGCTATCAATATACTCAGCTATATATTCAAAATACAGCACCTGAGTTGTATGAGGATATACCAACTTATTGTACTTTTACAAGACATGTAAAAGCTGATATTCCTGATGCAATATTAACTCTTGGAAGAGATGGAGATAAGGCATTTGACGATAGGTGCGCACCATATATACGAAGAACCTATGACAACATGGATTCAAACGATTACTGGATTGGTGATAACCATACAATTGATGTAATTGTTGGGGATGGCGAAAAGACGTTCAGACTTTACTTAACAGCCTTTATGGATGCACGAAGCGGAATTATGACATGTATCTACATTACAGATACCCCATCATCGCAAGCTTCAATTTATTCATTAAGGAGAGGCATTAAGAAGTATGGAATACCTAAGAATGTTTACTTAGACAATGGACGAGAGTTCTTAACATTTGACTTCGGCGGTTCAGGACACAGAAAGAAAAAAAAGGACGAAGATAAATTTACTCCTCCTCCAATTCTTGAACGCTTAGGAATCAATATGGTCAATGCACTCGTTAGAAACGCAAAAGCTAAGATCATTGAACGAAGATTCTTAGATTTCAAAAACAGTATTTCTAGATTATTTGCAACTTATACAGGTGGAAATGTAGTTGAAAAGCCTGAGATCTTAAAAGTTGAACTTAAAAACGGAAATATACCTGATAAAGAAGCATTTATCAAAGAAATCGAAGAATTGATTGAATATTACTTGAATTATGAAGAATACAACGGTGCAGTTGCAGCGGATAAGGGTAAAAGAAAGATTGACGTATATCAAGAAAACCTGCATACGAAGACAACCGCAACCGAAGAGCAATTAAATCTAATGATGTTAAGATCCACTCGAGCTCAAAAAGTGACAAGACGTGGCGTTAGTTTGAAGATTGGAGGCACTCAACTAGATTACTTCAACAATGAATTAATCATGCAGATGCTGAATAAGAAAGTTTATCTAAGATATGATCCTGATGATTTATCCAGAGTTAGAGTATATGACCTTGATGATAGATTCATCATGGAAGTTGAAGCAGATAATGTTGCAGTGCTTGAATATGGAGCAAGTAAGGACGAAGTAAAACTTGCGATGGCTAAAACTAGAGAACTTAAGAAAGTTGCTAAGGAAGCAATCAAGGATTCAATCATTGCTAATATTGATAGAAATACTGCACTTGAATTGTTGTTGAAATCTGCTAAAGAAAACAAAGACAGTGATGTTTCTAAACCAAACTACGATTTAGAGATCTTAAACGTGGATGAAAAACCCATGTTATGCAAAGTGCATGATGTGGATTTAGACAAGATGAATATAAACTCAATTAAGCGACAAGGAGGAGATTATTATGCTTAACGTTGCAGTTAAAGAAAGACTTGAGAAATACATGAAAGAAGCTGGTGTTTCTCAAGCGAAAATTGCGCCACTGATTGGCGTGAGTATGACAGCTCTTTCGCAGTATAGAGGTGGTAAATACAAAGGTGATGTCACAGCAGTTGAGGCTAAAATCGTTGAATATTTGGACACTATTACTGAGCAAGAGGAAATCAAAGAAAAGGTTCAAACATATAAACCGATGGAAGATTACATTCCTATTTCTATCAGCGAAGACATTTATAAGATGATTAGATATGCTCAATTAAATGGAGGCATCGCAATCGCTCATGGTGATGCAGGAATTGGCAAAACAAAAGCAGCGCAGAAGTATGTAAGAGAAAATCCAACGCAAGCAATCTATATGGAAATGAGTCCTGTAGCTGGAACTCTAGGCAATATGCTTAGACTTCTAGCTAGGACACTTAAAATTCCTGAAAGCAGAAACAAGATGGAGTTGATGCTTTCGATTAGAGATAAGCTTGAAGGAACAAACAGAGTGATCATCATCGATGAAGCGCAACACTTGAAATTATCGGCTCTTGAACAGATAAGAACACTTGCTGATCCAAACTCAATCACAGGAACAAAGGGCGTTGGAATCGTGTTGATTGGTAATACAGAGGTCTATTCAAAGATGAAAGGAAAACAGGAAGCACAATTCGCTCAGCTATTTTCAAGAATCAAGATGAGCCGATACTATTCAACATCCAATGTTACGGATGATGATGTAGAAAAATTATTCCCAGCGTTAAAACAACAAGGATTGAATAAAGAATTGAACTTCTTAAAAGGTGTTTGTAAATCAAAATGGGGCATTCGTGGAGCAACCAATGTTTATGAAAATAGCATTAACAATGATGATGTTTCAGTGAATGGACTGTTTGCCATGGCTAGAACGTTAGGAATAGAGGTTATTTAAATGCTAAATAAATTAGTACAAATGATCTATAAAATCTGCACTGCCATAGTTGTATATGCAATCTATGTGAGTATAAAAAACAATAAAGAGGAGAGAAACGAAAGTGGGAAAGAGAAAAATTAAAAAGACATTGATTAGCGTTGTATTCGGAGTGATTTTGGGTGTTTTGCTTAGTAAAGTGACTTCTAAGCTAAGCATACAAGACTGTTTGTTATTCGCATCTATTCTATTGATTCTTGTGATTGTAACTGCAGCTATTATGGCTGAAGATCTAGAGCTTAGAATTAAAAAAGCCTATTTAGAAGGCAAACAAACGCTAAATTGTCAATGCACACACACATTCAAAACTGAGGACGAATAAAGTCCTCCTTAATGCAGCCAACGGAGGTCACAAGCCCTCGAATAATGCAGAGTGAGGAGGTGAAGCTAATGAGATTAGAAAAAGATTCTCTATACTTTGAAGCTAGAGTTATCACTATGGTCGGCTCATTGCATTGGTTTGGTGATACTTATTTTGCTGAAGAATTGTTAAAGTTGGCAACGAAAACAGTTTATATCCGAGATGACAGACGATATCTATATGTTTATCGAATCAAAGAAGATGCATTGTTTAATGTAGAAAAGATACAAACGACTTTTGAATTAGTATGCAAGTTGAAAAAACATGACGATAAAAGAAGATATGGTAACTAGTTCTTAAAGTAGGAGGAGTATATGGCAGCGAAGAAATATAAACGTATGACCAATCGTGAAAAAGAGGAAAGAAAACGTATCAAAAAGAATTTGCAGGAAAAAGGGATTATCCCGCCTGATAAGCCAAGATTAAACAGAAAGAAGTTTGCTAAAGAAGTTTGTGATGAATGGAAAGATTACTGCTTAGTAGATTATGCAAAACTGAACACATTTATGATCGTTTTAGGAATGATGACGAATTCAGGTCGATATGGGAGCGTCAGTAAAGAAGATCTTGGCATTTTAAAACTTAAAAAATGTGCGATGGTGTTGGATCAAAAATTACAAGAGAACGATAATAAGATGACATATGAACAGATCATTGAAGTTCTTAAACCTATATGGGAATTGTGAGGTGATAAAAATGGAATATCAGAATATGACCAATGAACAAATCAAAAGAAGAATTGAATGGATTGACAGAGAGTTGTTCTATATTGATATGAAAGACCGATGGGATGCTTGTGATTGGAGTTTAGTACACGAGTATGAAAAGGAAAAAAGAGAGCTTCAGGCAATATTGGAAGCTAGAATCGAAAAATAGTATGACTGGACAAGAATTCTTTGAAAAAGTAACTAGAAATCCTAGATACAAGCACTTATACGAAAACAACATACATTTCAATACGCAAATGCAATATCTCAAGTCAAAGCCAAAAGTCCTTACGTCAACCTTGCTTGGATCAATTGCATACTTAAGCATACTTCTTATGTATCAAGATCTAGAAAAAATAAGAGAAAGTGACAATGAAATAGGAGTTTAACATGGGTAAAAACGAGGTTTTAAACAAACTTAAAAAATGCGAAGTAGATTTAAAAAGCACTTCTTCACCAATGAGAAAAAGAGATCTGTTAAAACACAAAAGAAGACTTCAAAAAGAAATGAGTAAATGCAAGAGGATGGAGCAATGAAAAGATCTCTTCTGATGGTTTCACTAATAATCACTATCATAGTAATGAATAAGATATATGACTTGATAATTGTTCCTGCAAATAAACCAATAGAAGTCGAAACACAAATTGTTGAAACTAAAGCTAAGGAGTTAAAAACAGAGGTCAAAACATACTACAATGTCCCTCTTGATATGGATTTGCAAGATTATATAAGAGAAGAGTGCATAGATGCAGGATTAGATATGAAATTGGTACTTGCGATTATGAAAGTAGAAAGTGATTTCAATCCTGAACTTATATCAAGTACAGATGACTTCGGACTTATGCAAGTAAATAAAATCAATTTTGAAGAGGTAGAAAGAGAGTTAGGATTAACAAATATGCTTGATCCATACCAAGGAGCTAAGGCTGGTATCTTTTTATTAAGCCAGCTGAAATGGAACGAAAGCGAACATCAAATGCTTATGGCTTATAACATTGGTGTTGCAGGAGCTCAAAGGTTATGGAAACAAGGCATTTATGAAACAGACTACTCTAAAAAAGTATTAAAAGCAAAAGAACTGATAGGAGGTACTCAATATGAAATCACAGTATTTTGTGATCAAGAATCTGAACGGTGAAAAGCGATTTGTCGAGGTTGATGAAGAGCTAACAGCGGAAGAGTTTATGGCTTACTTTTCTTTATATGTTAAAGAAGCCTATCCGATTACAGAAGATGAATACAAAAAATGCACTGGGGATAAATAACCCATTGCTCTAATGCAGCCAACGGAGGTCACAAGCCCTCGGATAATGCAGAGTGGAGCATAGGAAAACAAAGGAGGAAAACAGATGGAAAACAAGCTATTTAAAAAGATTTCTAGAACTGGTGGAATTACGATTCCTGCACAGATTAGACATCAGATGAACATTCCAAAAGGTGCAGCAGTAGAAATCGTTCAAACGGAAGACAATAGCCTTCTCATCAAAAAGCATATCCCTACATGCATGTGTTGTGGAACTGCTGAAAATGTAAAAGTATTTAATAATGTAGAACTATGTACGACATGTGCTAGTAAGTTCGCTGGAGGTAGTGAACATGGAAATTAGAGAGAAAGTTGATCGCTACGCTGAATTAGATGCACAATTGGCTGGCATCAAAAATGAAATGGAAAATTTAAAGGCTGATTTTGAAGAATACGCCGAAAAAGATCTGCAGGATACAAAACTAAAAACCGTAGAAATCTATGGAAATAATGGTGCTAAAGTCATCGTACAAAATGCAGCAACAGTCAAACCAATTTCGTGGGTAGTTATCAAAGAGGTTTTAGGAAAGACTGTTCCTGATTTTATTAAAGAAGAAACAAAGCTCTCATTGACCGATGTTGCCAAAACAATGTTGGCGAATATGTTCAAAGGAGATTATATTGAAGATACATTATCTAATGTTGTCACTCATATGACTCCTGATCAGAAGAAACAAGCGCTTCTTATGAAACGTTTAAAAGGAAAATACAAGCAAGACCAAAAGAACATCTTGAAGTACACAGACCTTAGCGAAAAAGAAGCAAGTGATAATGCATTTCTTGTACAGGATGTTATGGCTTATCAAAATATCTTGAGAATTATTGAAGCTTCAGGATTTGAAGGAACTGTTGAAGAGGCAGTAGCTAAAATCAAGAGTTCATTGATTGTCGAAGATTCAATCAAGGTAACGCTAGAAGCGGAATAATTGAAAGGAGCAATCTTATGAAAACTGTTGAGAGATGGCAGACCAAAAAAATATATGCTATTGCAAATGCATTAGGATATGTTGACCGCCAAGATAAAGATAATGACATCTTGCATATGATTATTTTTAGTCAGACATGTAAACATTCAACTAAGGAACTAACGTATCGTGAAGCCAATGAAATCATCGCCTACCTGGAAAAGCAACAGAATAATAAGATTGATGAAGTTATGACATCAGGACAAAAGAAGAAATGCTGGTCATTGATGTATGAACTTCAATCTTTGGATAGAGAACCAAATAATGCTCCTGTAGGCGAAAGATTGGCAGGTATTATAGAAAGACAGTTCCAAGTAAAATCGACCCCACAACGCATATTTAATCGTCTTTCAAGAGATGATGGAAACAAACTGATTGAAATTTTAAAAAACTACGTTAGGACGGCTGAAAGAAAATGGATGAATTAATGACAGAAAGTGCAGATGTAACATTAGATGATTTAAATGAAGAACAGTTACAAGTCGTTGAAGTCATTGGTTTAGAAGCCTATAAGAGGTTGATTCACTATTATGCAGGAACAAGCATTTATATTCCTAAGTTCAGTGAAATCGAGCGAAGAAAACGTAATGAGAAAATACGCATTGAGTATGAAAAAAATGGGGATATCAAAGCACTTGCATTGAAGTATGGCTTATCAGAAATACAGATACGAACAATCATCGGCGATTTGTTCAAAAACAAAAAAATCGATCCATACGAAGGACAAGTCACATTGTTTGATTTATAGAAAATTTAAAGAAAGTAGTAAAGTTTAACTATAAAGTAGTTTATTTTACCACTTTCTTTTTTTTATCTAAAATTTGCCTTGTAATAACGAGCAAGGAGGTATAGAAATGGATTATTTTTTAGAATTGGCAATTGGTACAGTAATTACAATTATCACTTACTTTTTAAAAAAGACTATGGACAAGATTGATAAAACAGATTATAAAATCCAACAAATTGAAAAAGATTATCTTACCGAAGTTGCTCATGAAAAAATCATTAAAGAAGTCAAGAAAGATATTCAAGATATTAAAACTGACTACACGCCTAAAACCGAATTCAAAGAATCGGTCAAAGAATTCAGAAACGATTTAAAAGAAGCACAAAAACAGTTCTTAACGAAAGAAGACTTTATTCGTGAACAACGAAAAACAGAAAATAAACTAGATGAAATCTATAAATTACTATTGAAAGAGAGGGTATAGAAATGGCAGATAAAGAAACATTAAAGAAGCGACTAGAAGCTGCAAACTTTATCAGCAACAATGGTCGTGTGTTAAGAACGATTAATGTTCTTAGATACAAGTACAACGAACTTAAAAGCGTTGAAACAGTGTTAGAAATGGATGGAGTTGAAAAATGGGAGTTTTTAGACTGCATCAACTATTTGACTGAAGAAAAATATATTCGCTTAAGAGATATCGCTACAAGAAATGAAGTGTTGGAGCTATCTCAGGATGTCAACTACAGAAACCTTGAAGCTAAACTTACTAGCAAAGGAATAAAGCTTTTAGCAAGAAACATTGTAGACGATATGATCGAGGTTTAAACCTATGGCCAATCGGAAACACAGTAAGATTGACAACTTGCCTGAAGATCTTAAATCTGTAGTTGAAACTATGCTTCAGTCTGATGCAACTTATACTGAAATTGTAGATTTTCTAAAAGAAAATGAACAATCGGTATCTGTAGCTAGTGTGTGTAGATATGCTCGTTCGTTCAATGCCAATATGGAAGCATTGAAGATGACACATCAGAACTTCAAGTTAGTAAAAGAAGAATTGGATCGTAATCCTGATTTAGATATGGCAGAAGCGATCATCCGTATCACATCAGGTAACGTGTTTAATCGCTTTGATGTTAGCATATAAATAGGACTAGTCAAAAAGAGAAAATTTACACCAGTGGT
>OMCH01001160.1_pt1 | contig 10890 bp, 6 predicted proteins | sample 1674341 | NCBI WGS metagenome assembly OMCH01 (sample SAMEA103958164, study PRJEB25191) | human gut metagenome | biome: human-associated habitat [ENVO:00009003]; feature: intestine environment [ENVO:2100002]; material: feces | place: Germany | collected 2013/2015
AAGCGAACTTGATGAAATTGTTTCGGAGACCAAACAAGATGAAGAAAAGCTGAGGGAAAAGGCCAAGAAACTTGAAAATAAAGTGGAGCCTCGTTTGTTGTCTGCATTTAAGAGAATTCGTAAGAACGCACGCAATGGTTTGGCAGTGGTTTATATTCAACGCGATTCTTGTGGAGGGTGTTTCAATCGTATTCCACCTCAAAGACAGCTCGATATCAAAATGCGTAAGAAAATTATCGTTTGCGAATACTGTGGTCGAATCATGATTGATCCGGAATTGGCTGGTGTTGACGAATAATTGACGTAAAAAGGATATAAAAGAACGCTGGAAGATATATTCATTTATTTTCCGGCGTTTTTTATCTAACGAAAACGCTATGTTGTATCAGGTACGTGCATATATAGACAAGCATCGGTTGTTATCGGCATCAGATAAAGTGCTTGTTGGACTGAGTGGTGGTGCTGATTCGGTTGCCTTGTTGTCCGTATTGGTAAAGCTGGGATATACATGTATTGCGCTGCATTGTAATTTCCATCTGCGCGGCGAAGAATCTGTACGGGATGAAAAGTTCGCTCAGGCTTTTGCCGATAAACTGCATGTACCGTTCTATAAAATTGACTTTAAGACCGAGCAATATGCCCACGAAAACCATCTTTCCATCGAGATGGCAGCCCGGGAACTACGTTATGCCTGGTTTGAAGACATGCGGATTCGTTTGCAAGCTCAGGCAATTGCGGTAGCTCATCATCGGGATGACAGCATAGAAACCTTACTTATGAATCTGGTAAGAGGTAGTGGTATTCGAGGGCTGGTTGGTATCCGGCCTAGGAATCAGTATGTGATCCGTCCTTTATTGGGCGTTTCCCGAAAAGAGATTCTTGTCTGGCTGGAAGAGCAACAATATACGTATGTGACTGACAGTACAAATCTGTCGGACGCTTATACACGAAATTTCATCCGGCTGCGTGTATTACCTTTATTGGAAGAAATAAATCCGTCTGTTCGACAGACGTTGTCTCGTACGGCCGATCATTTATCAGCAACCGAAACCATTTACCTGTCTATTCTGGAGAAAGCCCGTCAGGAACTTTGGGTAAAAGATAAGTTATCCATTGAAAAGCTGATGCAGTATCCATCACCCGAAACAATTCTCTATGAACTGCTTCAGCCATTCGGCTTTTCCCGGCAAGTTGCAAGTGATGTGTTCCGCTCAGTAGAGGGAGAATCTGGAAAGGTATTTTATTCGGATTCATATCGTTTAGTGAAGGACCGTGAATATTTACTGCTGTCTAAGCGGGAACAAATATCGCCCATTACTTATACCTATCCTTTAGAAACAGGGCAATGGAAAGATCCTTTCTCTTTCAGCTTTGAGATGATACAGAAAGATGCTGATTTCACCTTTCAAGTTTCTAAGGATATAGCCTATTTTGATGCAGATAAATTGGATTCGGTGTTGCAATTGAGACGTTGGAAGCAAGGAGATTGGTTTATTCCCTTTGGAATGAGAGGCCGGAAGAAAGTGAGTGATTATTTTTCTGATCATAAATTTACGTTAGAACAAAAGGAAAATGCGTGGTTGTTATGTAGTGGACAATCTGTCATTTGGCTGGTAGGAGAACGTTCTGATAATCGTTTCCGTGTATCAGCCGATACAAAACGGATATTAATTGTGAAAAAGTTTGCCTAAATAAGTGTATTTTCGGGAAAACTTTATATATTTGCAATGTTTTACTCCGCAGATGTGTTGCTAACATTTCAGTTAGTGATTTCATGAGTTCAAATATTCTTATAACTAATAATTGATTTTAAATCCTTTTCTGTATTCCTATTGTGAGGTGTACAGCAAACTAATGATATTACGATTGCAATATGCAAAAATACAACATCCTTGAATTAAATGAAAAACTTCTTCCCGAGTTACAGACAATTGCGGAAGAGTTGGGTATCAAGAAAGTACGTTCTTTCAAGAAAGAAGAGTTGGTGTACAAAATTCTAGATGAACAAGCGATTTCTTACGCTGGTATTCAAGCCGAAAAAGAAAAAGTAAAAGAGGCCAAGAAAGCTGAACGAAGAGGCCGGCCTAAGAAGACTTCAAAAGTAGAAAACAAGACGGCTGAAACCTTGACAGTTGATGAATTATTGGCACAACCAACTGAAATCAAATTGGATGCTCCGGTAGAGGAAAAAGAACCTGATGCAAATAAGCCGGAAAGTAAGAAGAAAAAAGCTCGTACAGATAAAACAGACAAACCAGTTGTAGTGAAAGAAGAAGTAGTTCCTGCCGTGACAGAAACAGAAGAGGTTAAGCCTCAGGTAACGGTAGAAAAGAACAAACCATTATTACCTCCGGTAGTTATGGAAACGTCGGATAATAGTCCTGAAGAAGTGGTGAAAGCAGAACCACTGGAAATTTCAGCACCGGCTGAAACTCCGGCAAGTACTACTTCTGAAACTCCTGCTTCAGACGCAGAACCAAAACGACTGGTATTTCGTCATCGGGATGCGAAATCTGTTTTGGATCAAGTATTTCCTTTCCCTTCTTCTCCAAAGAACGAAAACAAACCTGCTCAGCAACAATCTGCATCCAATAATGAACAACAGAATGCTCAGCAGAATGCAAATCGGAATAAAAACAACCGGCAAAATAATAACAATAACAACAATACAAATAACAATAATAATCCGAATGCCAATAATAATGCTCAACAGGAAAAACCTTTTGAGTTTGATGGTATCTTAACGGGTACAGGTGTATTGGAAATTATGCAGGATGGATATGGCTTCCTGCGTTCTTCGGATTATAATTATCTGACTTCTCCTGATGATATTTATGTTTCTCAGTCACAAATCAAACTCTTTGGTCTGAAGACAGGTGATGTTGTAGAAGGAGCAATTCGTCCGCCGAAGGAAGGCGAAAAGTATTTCCCGCTGGTAAAAGTAGATCGAATAAACGGACGTACACCTGAAGAAGTTCGCGACCGTGTTCCTTTTGATCATCTGACGCCGTTGTTCCCGGATGAGAAGTTCATGTTGACTCGTCGTCGTTCTTCTAAAGTATATGATCATACAGCTGTACGAGTGGTTGATTTGTTCTCTCCGATTGGAAAAGGACAACGTGGTTTGATTGTAGCTCCTCCCAAGACAGGTAAGACTGTGTTGCTGAAAGATATTGCTAATGCAATCGCTGCTAATCATCCGGAAGTTTACATGATCATCTTATTAATAGATGAACGTCCTGAGGAAGTAACGGATATGGCTCGTAGCGTTGATGCGGAAGTCATTGCTTCTACTTTCGATGAACCGGCAGAACGTCATGTGAAGATTGCGGAGATCGTATTAAACAAGGCAAAACGTTTGGTAGAATGTGGTCATGATGTTGTGATCTTGTTAGATTCTATTACACGTCTGGCACGTGCTTATAATACTGTTCAGCCGGCTTCTGGTAAAGTTCTTTCCGGAGGTGTGGATGCTAACGCTTTGCAGAAACCGAAACGTTTCTTCGGTGCTGCCCGTAATATTGAGAATGGCGGTAGTTTGACAATTCTGGCAACTGCGTTGATTGAAACAGGTTCAAAGATGGATGAAGTGATCTTTGAAGAGTTCAAGGGTACAGGTAATATGGAACTTCAGTTGGATCGTAAGTTATCTAACAAGCGAATTTATCCGGCTGTTGATATTACTGCTTCAAGTACGCGTCGTGATGACTTATTGCAGAACGAGACAACTCTAAATCGTATGTGGATTCTTCGGAAATATCTGGCCGACATGAATTCAATTGAAGCGATGGAATTTGTAAAGCAAAGAATGGAACAGACTTTGGATAACCAGGAATTCCTGGCTTCCATGAATGGATAATCCTATTTTAGTAATAATGAAACGCCTGATGTTTGTATTTCTCAAGCATCAGGCGTTTCTGTTTATGAACTATTCGTAAATTCCTTTTAGAACTCAAATGTAACACCTAAGGTTGGTAATAACGTTCCACTTTCCTGTTTGATTGATTTCATTACATATCGTTGCGCTTCTATGGGCGCTTCCGGGTTTTCAATAACGCCTGTACTCATCAGGATGTCTTGTTGCTTAAGCTTACTCATAGTTACATTCTGCAAGTCCAGATAAATACCTAACATATATCGTTTGAAGTAAAACATTTTATCAATACGAATGTCTAACTGAGCATAACCAGCCAGTCTTTCACTATTGTAACGACTATAATCATAATAAGGACGACCTTGTGCATTCCAAGCTTGTACCAATGATGACTTGTCTGCATCGTATGGAGTATAAGGAGCGCCTCCAATACAGCTTAGTTTAGCACCAAAACTCCAGTTCTTAGGGAAGTTATATGTTCCACTTGTATTGAAGATGAAGCGATTGTCCCATGCAGACGGGATATACTCGCTTTCCTTGTTATTCCGGTATTCACTTCTGTACAAGGTAAAGGAAGAAACCAGGTTCAATCGATTTAAGATCTGCCATTTTCCCATCAGTTCCAATCCGTATGATTGTCCTTCTGCTGTCGAAACCAAAGGTTCGTTCCCGATAACACCGTAATCGTTTCCTTTACATAACAAAGGTATTTGATCGTTGACGGACAGAGGAACATGAAAATACTTCTTATAGAAACCTTCCAATGAAATGCTCAACTGATTACGAGTTTTCCAATTCAGGCCGATGTTTCCTTGAGCAACTTGCATGTACTTCAGGTTCTCGTTGATCAGTACATTTTCATCTTTGAAGCCTAATGCCGTATAAGGTGGTAATTGATTATATAGTCCACTACTTCCACTCAAACTCCAGTTGTCGGTGAAGGCGTACGATAAAGATAGTCGCGGAGAAATATTCTTCCATATTTGTTTCATCTCTTTGGAAAAGTTGTTTCCATCCAGTCTAACGCCCAATGCCGACTTAAATCGGTTATCGGGTGTTGTATATTCAGCAGTAGCAAATGCGCCCCAACTCCATAATCCAAGATCCGTATCGTAGTTCGACATATATAACTGGTCGCCATACATTCGCTGGAATGATGTATTTTGGTATTGGATATAGTTGATTTCTGCTCCTTCTTTAACAGTCCATGCACCCAAATACGATTTATTTTCTCCTTTGATCACTGTTTTCTGTTCCGTTGAACGCAGGCGGAGCATCAGGTTATCTTCACTTGATTCATCATTATTCAAATATTTGGTATTCTTGTTGCGCAAGAAGTTATGACTGACGGACAAGGATTGCGTATGTTTTCCTGCATAATGCCGATACATAGCTCCCAATGTAAATGTTTCCTGCTCGATAACGGGTAAATAACTTAAGATGTATTCCGCATCTTCGCCAGTTAAATCCAAGTTTAGTTTCATACGGTCAATACCTGTTAATCCTAATACAGTCAACTCGTCAGTTGGAGAGAAACGAGCCTTGATTTTGAATTGTCCGTCAATGTAGTTCGGGAGAAGTGGCAATCCTAATACATTAAATAAGAGTTGTAAATAGGATTGACGGACAGACACCAGATATGACACTTTATCATTGAAATGTCCATTTCCACTTAAGGAGACTTCTGATGCTCCTAAAGTTGCCTTAAATCGATTGTTTTCCATGTTCCCATCGCGTAACCGGAAATCGAGAACAGAGCTTAACGCATTCCCTTTATCTGAAGGAAAAGCTCCGGTATAAAAGTTTATCTCCCGGATCAAATCGGCATTGATAATACCCACCGGACCGCCTGACGCTCCTTGGGTGCTGAAGTGATTAATATTCGGTATCTCAATCCCATCTAAGTAGAATCGGTTTTCGGAAGGTGAACCACCACGTACAATCAAATCATTCCGATAACCGGCAGGAGAGAAGGCAACTCCCGGATATGCTTGTACGATACGGGAGATATCACGATTGGCTCCCGGGCTTTTCTCGATTTCCTGCAACCCGATTACTTGCAGACTTACCGGACTTTCGGCCAACTTCTGGAATAAAACCGGACGAACTGTTACTTCATCCAGTTGGGTTTGTTCAGCTTCCATTTCAATTTCCACAAAAGGCGTGTTGGCCGATACGATATATTCGGGAGTAACACAATTCTTGTATCCGATACAAGAGGCTACTAAACGATAAATACCGGGTTTGACTTCCGTAATGGAGAAATCTCCTTTTTCATCGGTTGCCGAACCTTTCGTCGGATCGGTTTCCAAAATCACATTTGCAAATGAAACCGGCTCGCGTGTCTGTTTATCAATGATGCGACCACGTATTTGGAATAAATGTTCTGCTGCACTGAGGAGATTCAGAGACAAGCAAAGAAATAAAAAGAATAGTAAAATCCGCTTCATAAATACCCATTTATATATTTACGTACAAATTAACGATGAAAATAACAGAAATCCATACGCATGATGGAAAATATTTTCCAGAAAGAAATCACATTCGTTCAGAAAGTCCTTCATTGAAGGCGGGAAAAGCCGGAAGAAAACATACATTTGTTACTTTTATAATACGAAGAAGGTGTTTGAAACAGGTTTTTCTGTACATTTGCCACCTGAATAATCAAAGAATCTGAAAAAATGAATGATACAACCAAAAATCAAATCTTAAAACTGATTCACCAGGAAGTGATTCCGGCAATCGGTTGTACAGAACCAATAGCTGTTGCCTTGGCTGCAGCAAAGGCTGCTGAATTGTTAGGTACAAAACCGGAAAAGATAGATGTTTATTTGAGTGCCAATATCTTGAAGAACGCTATGGGCGTTGGTATTCCAGGAACAGGAATGGTTGGTTTGCCTATTGCCATTGCGTTGGGAGTATTGATTGGTAAATCGTCATACGAATTGGAGGTTTTGAAAGACGTTACACCTGAAGCTTTGGAAGCAGGTAAACAATTAATACACGATCAAGTTATCCATATCGCTCTGAAAGAAAATGTAGATAAGCTTTATATAGAAGTGGTTTGTCAGGCTGGAGACTCTAAATCAGTAGCTGTCATTGCTCATGAACATACCCGCTTTGTCTATTGTGCAAAAGATGATCAGGTATTACTAGATGAGAGAAAAAGCCTGGAGCATACAGATGAAGGTGAAGATGATGAACTGAAACTTTCATTTGATCTTGTCTATGATTTTGCTATTCATACACCGTTGGATGAAATCCGTTTCATTTTGGATACAGCTCGTTTGAATAAGAAAGCTGCTGAAGAATCGGTCAAAGGACAATTCGGACATGCAGTAAGTAAAACTATTTCCGGTCCGATTGGGAAAAAGTATCTGGGTGATTCTTCTTATACGCACATGTTGAGACTGACAGCTGCTGCTTGTGATGCCCGAATGGACGGCGCTATGATTCCGGTGATGAGTAACTCGGGAAGTGGAAATCAGGGAATAGCAGCTACTCTTCCGGTCGTTTCGTTTGCCGAAGATATGAAGTGCTCTGAAGAACAGCTGATCCGGGCTTTGATGTTAAGCCATTTAATGGTTATTTATATGAAGCAGAGTTTGGGTCGGCTTTCTGCTCTTTGTGGATGTGTCGTGGCTGCTACGGGAGCTAGTTGCGGCATCACTTGGTTAATGGGTGGAACCGCTACGCAGATTACGTATGCCATCAAGAATATGATCGGGAATATAACCGGCATGATCTGTGATGGAGCCAAACCGAGTTGTGCGATGAAAGTGACGAGCGGTGTTTCGACGGCTATGCTTTCTGCTATGATGGCGATGGAAAACAAGGTGGTTACTTCGGTGGAAGGTATTATCGATGAAGATGTGGATCGTTCTATCCGTAATTTGACATCCATCGGTTCGAAAGGAATGGAAGAGACCGATCATTTGGTATTGGATATTATGACGCATAAACCCAACTGTTGGTAAAATATTTATATTATAATAATTGTTTAATCATTACTAAAGATTTGATTTATGAAAAAGAGTTTGATTTATTTGTTTTCATTGCTGTGCATGTTGACATTGGCAACTTCGTGTAGCGATGATGATGAGAAAGGTGGAGCAGATGAGGCATGGAAAGAGCTTTCTAAGGATTATACAGCTGAAAACCTTTCTATCGGAACAGTTTCTACTTCTGGAACAGTTTCTGTCAATGCGACTTCTGCCGACAAGGCAACAATCGCTTTGAATAACGTGGTAGCAGGTGAAAGTTCCGTTTCTGTAGATGCCACATTAAAGAAAACAGATACAGGTTATGCTTTCGAAGGGGAATCGACTGCTACAACTTGTAATGTGAAAGTTTCAGGGACTATAGAATTAGGAGCAAATGATAAAGAGGATAAAGTTAATATTTCCATTAATCGTACATTAACATCGGCTTTGGCTGGGACAATGGAATTGAATTTTATTCCTTCTACAGGTGAAGGTTTGATGGCACAAACTTATGCTTATTTCAACACCGGAAATGAGCAAATGGATGCCATGTTGAATGGAATGGCTGCTCCTGTTCTTGGTCAGTTGATCGCTCAGCAAGTTGAATCTGTTTCTGTTAATCTGGGAGAAGATGGAATATTCTCTTTCTCCTTCAAGAAAGTAGGTAGTTCAGAAACAACTGTGATGCCGCCTGCTAACTTGGCAGCAATGATCAATTCTTATTTAACTTGGTTTGAAAAAGACGATGTGCTTTATCTGGCTGTTCATAAAGATGCGTTGACAATCTTAGGCGGTTTGGATATTTTGCCGGAAGGAATGGAATTGGAATCTATCGTTAATATTTTAAGTTTGGATGGAGATTTCTATACAATTCCTGTCAATACAATCAAAGAAGATAATTTGGTAACAGTTTTCTTAGGAAAGGCTATGCTTACTAAAGTATGGGCTTTGGCAAAACCGCTTATCGAGAAGATTCCAGACGAGAACCTGCAATCAATCGTTAATGTAGTGGGCGGAGTTATGGATACAGCTCAAGATATTAAGGTTGGTTTGGTATTCAAAAAATAAGATTCTGTAAGCTATATTTCGTGCAAGGGGAAACCAGAATTCTGGCTTTCCCCTTTTTTATTGTTCTTTTGTTTAGATTTACTGGTAATTATTTCAAGAAATAGAATTTTTAAGTATTCAATTGGAAACGATTTGGATTTAAATACTGTTTTAGCGGTATAGTTATTAAAATAATAAGCGTATGAAAAACTTTTTTACATCTGTAATGGCGGCTTTATTTATGGCTGCACCGGTAGGAAATCTTTCTGCCCAAACTTCTCAACAGCTGACGAAGTCTCAAGAAGAAGCGATTAAAAAAGAACTTCTGCCCGTAGTATTTGAACAAATCAAAGAACAAGCTGGTATTGATATCTTAGGTTGGGCAACACCGAAGTTGAATGCAAATACATTAAGTGGTATTCCTGTTTTGGAGTCAAGTAGTTTACGTGCAGCTTCTACAGAAGGAGAAGCCGTTGTAAAACCTGATTCAATTATTGTAAACACTACTGGTATTTCAGCAGAAGCCGGTGCATTCTTAGGTAATTTAAAAGTGACTTTTGATGGTTATCATAATAAAGATATACCATTAATTACAGTTGCAGGAAAACCTTTATCGATAGATCTTCCCGAAGCAATTGTAGTCTCATCTGGAAAAATGGGAGAAGTTGCCAAAATAACTTTTAAATCAGAAATTGTTGAACCTGATAATTCATTACCATTTTCTTTAGATGTGAATATATCTCTTTTTAAAGGAGAAAGTAAAGATTTAATTGATTTTTCATTAGCTCAAGATAAACAAACATTGATGCTGAATGGAAATTTGATAATTGGAGATGGCTTGAAGGATATATTTAAAATAATTACTGCAGTTAAACCTGATTTTCCTCAATTACCAGATATGAATTATTTGGTGCAACTAGATATTGCTAAAATGTTTTTACCAACAGGTTTACCCGCTACATTATATGGCATTTTACCTGACGAGAATCAAGTAACGTTGGGTAAAGCGAATGTCGTTCTTAATTTGGAATCTCCAATCTTTATATCTCAAGTTGATGTCACTTCCTATGAAAATGGTACTGCCAATGAATGGGATAGATATACTTTTGCTTTGGATCAGAAAACAGAACAAGATTTAGTTTTGGGAATTGATAAATATGAGTGCGAAAAGGATTTTTCTGATGCCGGTAAATATAGTGAATCCACTATTATTACAATGAGTGACTATACAAAGAATATTACTGCAGATACAAAATCGGCAATTAGTGGTGTTGTAACTCGTGTAGTAAATGAATTGGCAAATGAAGGACAGGCTAGTATGTATAAGATGACTATTGAACAAGGAAATAAGGATGTAGAAAATGGCCTGAAAACAGAATTGGAAGTAGAAGTTGCTCCTTATATGTCGGAAGACAAGAAATCTGCTATTGCAGAAATCCGTATTAATACATACGAAGATGGTACTGCTATACCTATGTTAATTAAGGCTACTGCCGATTTAACAGGAAGCAAGAAGATCGCAGTTGATGTAATCCAAGGAGAAACAAGTTTTGCTACGGCTTACTTCACTTCTAATATTGCCGGTGTTATCACAAGCAATGAAAGTGTTCAGGTTTCTGACGTGAAAGTAATTCCGACAGCAAATGCTATTCGTGTATTGAATGCTGATAAGGCTAGCTATCAGATTTATAGTATCACAGGTGCTATGATGGCTAATGGAACAATTGCCGGTGATGCTTATATCTCAACCGCTAATTTGGCAAAAGGTATCTACATTGTTGTTGTTGAAGCTAATGGTGTTAAGCAATCTGTTAAGTTTATCCGTTAATCTTCTTTGAAGAGACGTTGATTTATAGAAGGCCTGCTTCCGGACTGACGGGAGCAGGTTTTTTTATGCCTTTTTCTTTCTTTTATGGTTGCGGACTCATTCTTTGAATTCTTACGGATCAAACAGATAAATCCGGTATTCAATTCTTTAATCCACGC
>OMCH01001178.1_pt1 | contig 10766 bp, 8 predicted proteins | sample 1674341 | NCBI WGS metagenome assembly OMCH01 (sample SAMEA103958164, study PRJEB25191) | human gut metagenome | biome: human-associated habitat [ENVO:00009003]; feature: intestine environment [ENVO:2100002]; material: feces | place: Germany | collected 2013/2015
AGATAATTATCCGGCCTCCTCTTTTTAATGTATCATTTATATCAGGCAGGAAATGTTACATTTGATGCTATGCTGCTTGCAACGATCGCTATGATGGGTTCTTTTGGTCCAGTAACTGCATTGTCAAGCCTGTCAAACAATTTAAACCAGACATTAGCAAGTGGAGAAAGAGTGTTATCCTTACTCGAAGAAGAACCAATGGTAGAAGAATCAGAAGGAGAAGCTGATATAAGTTTTGAAGGTGCATCTGTAGAAGATGTAACCTTTGCCTATGATGAAGAAGTCATCCTAAAAGACTGCAACATCAATATGAAACAAGGAAAAGTCATCGGAATCTGTGGAAAAAGCGGCTGCGGAAAGTCCACACTGTTGAAACTTCTGATGCGCTTCTGGGATGTCCAGACGGGGCGCGTTTCCGTGGACGGAGCCGATGTCCGCAAAATCCCGACAAAGCATCTGCGCGATATGGAAAGCTATGTGACGCAGGAGACACACCTGTTCCACGATTCGATTGCGAACAATATCGCTATTGCAAAACCCGGCGCGAAGCGGGAAGAAATTATGGAGGCGGCGAAGAAGGCGTCCATACATGATTTCATCATGACACTGCCAAATGGCTACGACACCGAAGTCGGAGAACTCGGCGATACGCTGTCCGGCGGAGAAAAACAGCGGATCGGTATCGCGCGGGCATTCCTGCATGACGCATCCATGATCCTGCTGGACGAGCCGACATCGAATCTTGATTCCTTAAATGAAGGAATTATTCTGAAATCCCTGAAAGAATCGGCAGAAGAGAAAACCATTGTGCTCGTATCGCACAGAGTGTCCACGATGAATGTCGCGGATGTGGTATATGAAATGGAAAATGGCCGGATTTCCTGATTTTACAGCACTTGACAGAGAAAAGACGATGTGCTACACTAACAGTCGTTAAAGAAAAGACAATTAAATATCGATGTGTAAGGTGTCGGACATACGTGTCCGGTGAAAAGGGAAGCAGGTGTGAATCCTGCACGAACTCGTCACCGTATTTTGCAAGCAGGGGAATGATCCACTGGGAAACCGGGAAGGAGACCGATGCGCTGGAGTCAAATCCTGAAGCAATGAGCCGGGAGACCTGCCTTTCGCAGTACAGGAACGTTACGTTCGTGCCACGAGGAACTGGCAGTACAAAACAGGAAAGCGGACATTTGCCCCACAGCGGGTGAGATGGTTTTCTTTGTGATGAAAATACTGGAAGCCCCTCGTTGAAAAACGAAAGGGCTTCTTTCTATTTACGCGGGCAACGAGCCAAAGTCCGTGCTTGCACGAGACCTTAGCGACTGCCGCGATAACTTGAGAAACTCGCGGAGCGTGTTTCTCATAGTTTGAAATGTAAGACGTCCCCGATATTGGTTGTTGCAAAGATACCAGCAAATGGGAGGAAAACAAAAATGAAAAAGAAACTTGTAGTCGCTTTAATTTCAGCAGCTATGGTAACATCTATGCTCGGCGCATGCGGAAGCAGCAACGCATCCAGCAGCAGCGCAAGCAACACAGCAACAAGCAGCGTAAGTGCATCTTCCGCATCTGAGGAAGACACCACAGCAGCAAGCAGCAGCGTAAGCGCATCTTCTGCATCTGAAGAGGTATCCGCAGACGCAGACCAGGAGGCAGCAGATAAAGTGGCAGATCTGATTGATGCAATTTATGTACAGGAAAGAAATGATAACACCGACGAGCAGTGCAAAGAAGCAAAAGAGGCATGGGATGCCCTGACAGACGCGCAGAAGGAACTTGTAGAAGGCGAGAACGCAGATCCGGATTACTTCGGAAGAGACACAGGTGATGCATCCAAGGATGATCCGTTAAACGGAGACGAGATCGGCGAGAATGAGCTTCTGGTTGTAAGCTTTGGTACTTCCTTCAACGACAGCCGTGCTGAGGATATCGGAGGCGTTGAGAAAGCTCTGCAGGCTGCATATCCGGACTGGTCCGTAAGACGTGCCTTCACTGCACAGATCATCATCAACCATGTACAGGCCCGCGATGACGAGAAGATCGACAACGTAGATCAGGCACTGGAAAGAGCTGTAAGCAATGGCGTGAAAAAACTGATTATTCAGCCGACTCATCTGATGCACGGCGCAGAGTACGACGAGCTGAAAGAAGCAGTAGATAGCTATAAAGATAAATTTGAGTCCGTAACCATCGCAGAGCCACTGCTTGGCGAGGTTGGAAGTGACGCTACCGTAATCAACGAGGACAAACAGGCCGTTGCAGAAGCAATCACAGCACAGGCAGTAAAATCTGCAAACTATGACAGCCTGGATGCAGCAGCAGAGGATGGCACTGCTTTCGTATTCATGGGACATGGTACTTCCCACACTGCAAAAGTAAGCTACAGCCAGATGCAGACACAGATGGATACCCTTGGATACAAGAACGTATTTATCGGAACCGTTGAGGGCGAGCCGGAAGAGACCGCCTGCGAGAATGTGATCGAGGCAGTAAAAGCAGCCGGATACAAGAAAGTAATTCTTCGTCCGCTGATGGTTGTTGCAGGTGACCACGCAAACAACGATATGGCAGGCGAGGATGAGGATTCCTGGAAGAGCCAGTTTGAGGCATCCGGTGCATTCGATGAGATCGACACTCAGATCGAAGGTCTTGGAAGAATTGATGCTGTTGAGCAGCTGTATGTACAGCACACCAAGGCAGCTATGGACGGCAACGGCGTTCAGGACGATGCTGAATAATTAGGGGTTGTATTCCGAACGTAAAATAGAGTAAAATAAGATCCGGCAGTACGGCTGAAGAGACTCAGTGTGCTGTCGGATTTTAAGTTGAGCGGATGAAAAAGATCCGCTTCAAGGTGATACAAGGAGGAATTTTATTATGAGAAAAAAATTAGCAGTTCTTTTTCTTGGAGCAGCACTGACTGTATCCATGCTCGGCGCATGTGGCGGAAAGGATGCAGCGTCATCTTCTGCATCTGCAGTATCTGCGTCTTCTGCGGCAGACGCATCTTCCGCTTCTGTACAGGATGCATCTAAGGCAGAGAGCAGTACATCCACATCAGATGTTTCAGCAGAAAGCGCATCGGCAGCGGAGACTGCAGGAGAAAGCAGCGCATCAGAGCTGGAAGACGGTACGTATACGGCAGACTTCAATACAGACAGCAATATGTTCCATGTCAATGAAGCAAAAGAAGGAAAAGGTGTCCTGACGGTAAAAGACGGAAAAATGACCATCCACGTCAGCCTGGTATCCAAAAACATTGTCAATGTCTTTGTGGGAACAAAAGAAGAAGCACAGGCAGACGGCGCAGAGCTGATCGAGCCGACCACAGATGAGGTAACGTATTCTGACGGCACTACAGATGAAGTGTACGGCTTTGATATCCCGGTAGAAAAACTGGACGAGGATTTCAATGTTGCGATCATTGGTAAAAAAGGAACCTGGTATGATCATGTAGTCAGCGTATCCAATCCGGTACCGCAGGAGTAATCCGGGAAAAAACAAAAAGATATCCACAGAAGGTGAACCATTTTGCACCGTCTGTCCACAGAAATTGTGGACAGAGAGGGGAAAAACGGTTCCCTTTGTGGATATCTTTTCTTATTTCTCCGGAAACAGTTTGCGGAACAGAAAACGGATGAAGGGTCCGCAGTACATGAGCTGCCAGAAGAAGGCAACCGGGAAATTTAAGAACGTGGTCTGGAGCCAGACAGCGACAAATTCTTTTCCGGCATTTTTAAACAGCAGCGTTGCAATAAAACTCATAATCGGACACATAATAGCAATAATCATAATGGAAATTGCCAGCGTGATTACGATCGGACGATCCTGCGGTGTTACCATGCAAAAAGCTAATTTGTGAGCCAGATGATCCACGAGGAAAAACTCGAGGATAAAAGCGGCTGGCCACATGATTATCATCTCGTGGAAGGCCATCAGAAAGACCTGATTTGTCATTCCGCCGATGTTCATGGAAATGTTGTAGCAGATCATGGCATAGACCATCAGAAAGGACATCATGAGGGTAAATACAACGTTTTGAAATTTTGTTTTTGGCATCGATTGTTCTCCTTTTCTTTGCAATTTTGAAAAATGGGCGCAAAAAAGACACATGTGTTGTTCGTTAACCAAGCAATGCACTTGTGCCGTTTCCAATCTGATACCAATCTTTTCTGCAGTTTTTAATTCTGAACCGTCGATTATTATAACGTCTCCGGCGGCGTTTGGCAAGAGGAAATTGAGAAATTTTTTGAAAAGATAGATAAACAAGAAAATTCGATGCGTGCTGGAAGCACGGTTTGGCGAATGGTGCGGGGAACGGCACCGGCGGGAAAAAGAATGGATTGCGAAACGGGAGCGGGATTGCTACAATAGAACATAGTGAAAACAAAGAGAAAACGCAAAAGGAAATCAATATTATGTCAGAGATCAGAAAAATCGAAAACTTTGCGGCGCCGGAGCTCGACGTGTATGCGCGTCTTTCAGAACCGCAGTTATTGCACTATTATGAACCGCAGCCAGGCCTTTTTCTCGCAGAGAGTCCGCGTGTCATCGAGCGCGCACTGGATGCCGGTTATGAACCGGTTTCATTCCTTGCCGGAAGCGCAGAGCTTGCCGCAAACGAAGCACTCTTTGCGCACTGCCCGGACGCGCCGGTCTATACAGCAGAGACGAAGGTGCTGGAACAGCTCACAGGCTTTGCCCTCACGCGCGGCATGCTCTGCGCGATGCACCGCCGCACGCTTCCGGCTATGGAGGAAATCTGCCGGAATGCCCGCCGCGTGGCGATTCTGGAAAATGTCGTGAACCCGACGAATGTCGGTGCGATTTTCCGTTCCGCCGCCGCGCTTGGCATCGATGCCGTGCTCCTCACATCAGGCTGCAGCAACCCGCTGTACCGCCGCGCCATCCGCGTGAGCATGGGAAATGTATTCCAGGTCCCGTGGACCGTGCTGCCAGGCGGCAGTTACTGGCCGGAGCAGGGAATTGCTGCACTGCAGGAACTTGGATTTTATACCGTTGCGATGGCATTAAAAGAAGACTCTGTTCCGATGGATGATCCGTCGTTAAAAACGCATGAAAAGCTCGCCATTCTGCTCGGAACCGAGGGTGACGGACTGGCAAGTGATACGATCGCTGAAACAGATGCAACCGTGCTGATTCCGATGACACACGGTGTGGATTCACTGAACGTCGCTGCGGCGAGCGCTGTCGCATTCTGGGAGCTGGCGGGAAGAAGATAAAGATGTTCCGTCGGTACCGGAGATTACGGAATAAAAATAGGATCAGAGATAGATTTTCGGGATGCATATTTTGATGCATCCCTTTTTGAATTTACGAATTTTGAAATTCCTTCCGATACATCTGCGGCGTACATCCCACTTTGTTTCGGAACTGCCGGTTGAAGTTGGAAAGGTTGCGGAAACCATTGTCGTACGCGATTTCGGACACACTCCGCGTCGTACTGCGCAGCGCCTCGCAGGCGGCTTTGATCCGAAGCTGTGTCAGATATTCAACGGCCCCGAGTCCGAAGGTCTGCTTAAAACAGCTCATAAAATAGCTTTTGCTCAAATGCGACAGCCTGGCAAGTTCCTCTATGGTAATCGGGTCGGCGAAGTGCTCCTGGATATAGGCGAGCACAGGCCGCAGGTTTTCAGCAGCCGCAGGCATGGCGGGATGATCGGTGCAGAGTTCCGGCGATGCGGCGAGCAGATAGAAGAAGCGGAGCAGCTCACTTTTCAGCAGAAGATCGGAGACAGCAGAGTTTTCACGGATGCAGCGGAAAATCTGATGGACGGATGCAGAAAGTGCAGCATAACCGGAATGTTCGGGTGAAATCGGTGCCTGGATGCGGCGCCGGGCGGAGAAAAACGGCTGCAGAATTTCCGTGTAGCTGCGGTCGTCATACCCGCCGATCAGCATATTCTGGTGGAAAACAATCGTATCATAAAACATCGACTCCTGCTCGGCGGGCAGAATGGCATGTACGAGGTTCGGCTGAATCAGAAAAATATCACCGGCATGCGCCGTAAGCAGACGGTCCTCATACTGAAAATACCCCGTTCCGCGTTTGATATAATTCAGCTCCATCTCCCCGTGCCAGTGCAGCGGTACGCCGGGAAAATAGTCGGGCATCCGGCAGTCATAATAACTGTAGGGAACCTGCATGGAGCCGTGCTGGCGTTTTTCTTTCGCAGCAGAAAGCATCATAAAATCCTCCTCCAAAAAGCATGTCCGTAAAATGCCGGGAATGGCAGAGCGTGGCATGGATAAAATCAGTTAATGTTCACTCAGCAGTGAAACACTTGCTGTTTCGCTGCGTAAGAAAGTGATTCAGGTGTGAGCAGCCCTCCTTTTGCGAAGCAAAACTTTAAATGAGGGTTGCGAAGGTTACAGTTCGCTGGGTACCAGTGAACTGTAACTAAAATCATAGAATAGTATTAGAATGAAATAGGAAATTACTGGTATTTCAGCGGATACAGTAGTAATATATCATATAGAAACACTTGCTGCAACGACGAAAATACAGTAGAAATAAGAGCGAAAGAGGAAAAGAAAAAATGTCAAAATGGTTAGATAACGCAGTATTTTATGAGATTTACCCGCAGTCCTTCAACGACACCAACGCCGACGGAATCGGAGATTTCCAGGGTATCATTGAAAAATTAGACTACATCAAGGAGCTGGGCTGCAACGCCATCTGGATCAACCCGTGCTTCCTGTCCCCATTCGGTGATGCAGGATACGATGTCGCAGATTACTGCCGCGTTGCACCGCGCTACGGAACGAATGAGGATCTGAAGAGAGTTTTCGAAGAGGCACACAAACGTGACATGCACGTTCTGCTCGACCTGGTTCCGGGCCATACATCTGTTGAGCATCCATGGTTCAAAGAATCCATGAAAGCAGACCGCAATGAATTTACAGACCGCTACGTATGGACCAATAACGTATGGGAAGCACCGGAAGGAATGGGAAGCCTGCGCGGCATTTCCGAGCGTGACGGCGCCTGCGCCATCAACTTCTTCTCCAACCAGCCGGCCCTGAACTACGGCTTTTATCAGCCGGATCCGGAAAAACCGTGGCAGCAGTCCTTTGATGATGAGGGACCGCAGGCAACGCTGGCAGCGATGGAAGATGTCATGAGATTCTGGCTGAACATGGGCTGCGACGGCTTCCGTGTCGATATGGCGGGCTCCCTGGTAAAGAACGATCAGGAAGGCAAAGGAACCATCCGCCTGTGGCAGCAGGTACGGAAATTCCTCGACGCCGAGTTCCCGGATGCAGCCATGGTATCCGAGTGGGGCGAGCCGGACAAATCCTTACAGGGCGGCTTCCACATGGACTTCCTGCTTCACTTTGGACCGTCCCATTACAACGATCTGTTCCGCTGCGATGAGCCATTCTTCTCCAAACGCGGAAAAGGAGATATCTCTGAGTTTGTAGAGACCTACAAAACCAACTACAATAAGACCGCACAGAAAGGCCTGATCTGCATCCCGTCCGGAAACCATGATATGGACCGTCTGGCACGCCGTCTGCAGGGGGATGAGCTGAAAATTGCTTTCGCTTTCCTTCTTTCCATGCCAGGTGCGCCGTTCATCTACTACGGTGATGAAATCGGTATGCGCTACGTCGAAGGCCTGAAATCCGTTGAGGGCGGATACAACCGCACCGGTTCCCGTTCTCCGATGCAGTGGGATGACAGCACCAACGCAGGATTCTCCAGCGCACCGGCCAGCGACCTCTACATCACCATGGACCAGGGCAAGGACCGTCCGACCGCCAAAGCACAGATGGCCGATCCGGATTCCCTGTACCACGAAGTTAAAAAACTCATCCAGATCCGCCAGAGCAGCAAAGCACTCTTAAGCCGCGGAACCATCGAGTTCGTTTATGCAGAGAAAAACCAGTATCCGCTGGCCTACGTTCGTGAGGCAGAGGGCGAAAAAGTCCTCGTTATCATCAACCCATCCGACAAAGAGCAGTCCTTCCCATACAGTGCAGAGCTGAAGGATGCCCTCTATACGATCGGAGGAAAAGCAGAATCCAAAGACGGAACCATCACCATCCCGGCACAGTCCGCAGGATTCTATCATATCTGATCGAAAATAAAAATGACAGGGAGATCCAATCGAATTTTTTCGGAGGATCTCCCTGTTTTTAAATATGATACACTCTCAGCTCATGCAATGCCCTGGTCGCTGCAATATACTGCGCCTGCATCATCATCTCCCGTTTCTCGTCCTTTGGGAAAATCGAGACCACCTGATCAAACTCCAGCCCTTTTGCCAGATAAAATGTGGTAACCGTCAGTCCTTTCTTAAAACTGGAGCTGTCACGGTTCAGCCACGAAAGCCGTTTCCCGCAGTCAAAATCTTTTTCTGCCAGAATCTCCCGCAAAATCAAATAAGCCCGTTCCGCCGTCTTCTCATCCGGTACAATCACCGCCGCCGTCTCATACGTTTTCTCATCTGGAAACAGCGTATCCACTGCCTCCCGCAGAGCCGCCTCAAGATCCGAGACATCCCGTTCCAACACCGGCATTCCGTGCCGTTCAAACAGCTCCAGATCCGTCACGCCAATGAGATTTGCTGCATACGACGCAATTTCCACCGTATTCCGGTAACTCTTTCGCATCTCAATCCGCCGCAGATCCTTCCCGAAAATCCCCGGTAAAAACTGCAGTACATCCTGCTGCTGATCCGCCATCGTCTGCGCCCGGTCGCCGAGAATCGTCATCTTACAGGAAAACATCCGCCGGATAATCAGATACTGGAGCCGCGAATAATCCTGCATTTCATCAATCACCAGATGCTTAATATTCGACCGCTCCGCCTGCCGCGACAGGCGGTACTTCAGATACAGAACCGGATACACATCCTCATACCGCAGTTTCCGCTTCTCCAACGGCCGCCGCGGCAGCGTCTGATATCCCTCTTTCTTCAGAAAACGATTGTAAAGAACATAAAAATCCATCGTCTCATACATCTTCCGGAATTTTTCGATGAGCGGAATCCGCTCCTCCTCCGGCAGATCCCGGTTCAGCAGCGTCTCGATCTCGTCAATAAACGTTTCCGCCACCGCATCCATCCGCGAGAGCAGCGGAATATCCGCAAACTTGTCATAAAACAGCGTAATAATCTCCGATTCTGACTTCACAAACGACTTATACGAAACGTCTGAGAAATTCATCAGCTCGTCCTCAAGCTCCAGCGCAAATCCCTCCATCTGGTCCACAAACGCCTGCGACTGTTTTAAAGCAAAACGTTCTGCGGCTTTTGGATCCCGCATCTCCCGCTCAATCTGATCACAGCGATCCTCACAGTCCGCAGCCGTGTCCTGTAATTTGCGGTAAGCAAAGAGATCAAAACTCATCTCCTGAATATTCTCCTCACCGAGCTCCGGCAGAATATGTGAAATATAATCCGAAAATACCCCGTTCGGCGATAAAATCAGAATATTCGAAGACTTCAGATTCTGTCTGTCATGATACAAAAGGTAGGCAATCCGATGCAGCGCCACCGATGTTTTGCCGCTTCCCGCCGCTCCCTGAATTACCAGAATCCGGTCCTTCGTATTGCGGATGATCGCATTCTGTTCCTTCTGAATTGTGCGGATAATATTCTTCAGCTGTACCTCGCCGTTGCTGCCAAGCTCCGCCTTTAAAATATCATCATCAATTTTCACATCACTCTCAAATCCGTAAATCATCTTTCCATCCCGGATCTTATACTGCCACTTGGAACAGATTTCCCCTGTCATCTCGCCGCCCGGCGCCAGATAGGAAGCCGGCCCGCGGTCAAAATCGTAGAAAAGACCGCTGACCGGGCTTCTCCAGTCGTAAATCAGCGGCAGCTCGCCCGGCCGCTCCGCAAAATTGCCGATGCCGATATAGAAAATTTCCGGCTCATCATCCCCGTCATAGCAGAAATCCACACGCCCGAAGAACGGAGAATCCAGCATTTTCCGGAAGCGGCTCCGCAGAAGAAGCTGCTCCTGATTCGCATTCACCTGATGCAGCAGCGCCTGCTGATTGTCGTAATCCTCATATCCGTACTGGTCCATCTCGGTATAGTTCTGCCAGTAATAATCGTGCATATTTTCAATCTCTTTCTGTCCGTCCAGCAGAGACTGGCTGATCTCGGCAAGACGCGCCTGCAGCTTTTCCAGCACAAAAGAAAGATATTCCTGTCCGTTTTTCTGGTCTGTCATAAAAGGAAACCTCCTCTTAAAAATATAATGTCGAGTGCCGGAAAACCCGGCTGATCTTATCAGTATAGCAGACAGGCACGTTTCCTGCAATTCAAACATAAAATAAAGAAAAATCCCCTTTGAGGTGCCGCTTTTCTTGGAACCCTTTTTAAAACCACTGTCTGCACAGGAAGAAAAAAGCTGTCTGGATGCGTATCAGAGGGGCGATACAAAAGCCAGAGACATTCTGGTCGAGCGGAATCTGCGCCTGGTCGCGCACGTTGTGAAAAAGTATCAGGGCCTGCCCGATGATCTCGACGATCTGATTTCCATTGGAACGATCGGCCTCATCAAGGCGGTGATGACATATGATTCGAAAAAAGGAAACCGGCTGGCCGCATATGCCGCCCGCTGTATTGATAATGAGCTGCTGATGTATCTTCGGAGCAAAAAGAAAACGGCACGGGAGATTTCCCTCTACGAGCCGATCGGAACCGACAAGGAGGGAAATGAGATCCATCTGCTCGACATCGTGGAGGGCGGCGGGGAGGATATCGCGGAACAGTACA
>OMCH01001184.1_pt1 | contig 10732 bp, 3 predicted proteins | sample 1674341 | NCBI WGS metagenome assembly OMCH01 (sample SAMEA103958164, study PRJEB25191) | human gut metagenome | biome: human-associated habitat [ENVO:00009003]; feature: intestine environment [ENVO:2100002]; material: feces | place: Germany | collected 2013/2015
TTTTTGTTTAATATATTAATAATAGAAAATTCATTATACTGTTTTAGATTTTCAGTATACCTCATTTTCGGACATTTTACAATAAATTTTGTACAAAAAGATTTTTACTCCTGCGTTCGTATGAGAACAGCATTGGAAATCAGAATTATGGCGCCGCCGAGCAATATGTTCCAGGTCAGCGGTTTGCCGAGGAACATCCAATCCAAGAACAACCCGGTTACAGGTTCCAAAAGCAGAAGCATACCGACAATTACCGGGCTGACATTGCGGTTGTTGGCAAACAGCAGCAGATTGGGCGCCACATAAGAAGCTAATGTGTAGATGACAAAATAAAGCCACAGCTGCGGCGGCATTTCCAGGCTGAATATCCGGACACCGTTGAATTCTGGCAAAATCCTTAAAATCCAATAGAGTGCAAAAACGGTTATCAGCGTATAAACGCTGGCCGCGAGAAATGTTCCGGAAGGCGATACATTCTGCCGGCTGAAATATTGAGCCACAATCAGCCATAAAGACAATCCGACACCGCCGAGAACCGCGAGAAGGACACCCCACGGCGATAACTCCGTCCCGCCGCTCGGATTGATAAGAAACCACAGGCCGACAATCATACAGCCGACCAGAAACCAGTTCAGCAGCGTCTGGCGGCGGCGAAAATAAAAGCGTTCGATCAAAATGGTCCAAACCGGCTGCAAATAAATCAGCAATACGACCAATGTAACCGGAATTTTAAGAAAGATCGGCGTATACTGTCCCAGCGTTATGAAAAACAGGGCGGCGGCAAACAGAAATTTCATTTTCAAAGGTATGCGCCAAAGCTTATGCAAATCACAGCGGGCAAAATAAGCAATAAACAAAACGGAAAGCAGATTCGGATAAATCATCAGCTCAAACAAAGATGCTCCGAGGTTTGACAAAACCTTGGCTCCGAAAATGACGCCGCCGTCAAGAATGCCGCTTAACGCGAGATACAAATAAACCATTTTTCCTCCGCAGAGGAATATAATTACTCTTTCACGTTTTTCATCTGCTCACGGTACCAGTCAGACCAATGCCGTTTATCAATGCGGAGTTCGCGGACAAGCGGTTTTCCGTCTGCAAGGGCAAATTCCAGCTGCATCAGCGGCCGGGTGCGGTTTATCATCCGTTCCAGCTGCGGCGCAACATCTTCCGGAAGGTAGAAACGGTAAACTTTTTCAAATTTATTCTTCGGACAGGTTTGTCCGCCGAATGTTTTACAATCCGTTCGCGTCCAGTCAGGCTGCAATTCCAAATAATGCCCGGAAATCAGACTGCGGGGGTCATACCCCTCTACCGTTACCATAACCCGCGGCGCGGTCAGGCTGAGGTATTGCAGACCAGCCGTCCATATCAGGAGAACGACTATCGGAAAAGCCAAAGCCGGCAAAGCCCAATTTTTTCTAATCATGATTTTTCTCCCCGACATTATGCAGCAAACGGCGCCGTACCTTTTGCCAGACGACGGCTATCGCGGCAAAGGCCAGCCCGGAGACAATCAGTCCCATTCCGGTTGACAGTATGGAGCCGAAGACCTCAAGGTAAACACCAAAAAAGCGCAACGCAATCAAAACCGTGCTTACATTCAGCAAACGCGGATAATTGTGCCGGTATGCATAAATTCCCGCCATCGACAGCAAAGCAATCATCATCAGGGCGGAAGTTTCATCTTCCCAGGCGGGCAGCATATCCGTCAAAAAAGCATAAACAAAGATGACGGCAGCCGCGGCTATTCCCGGCCGCAACGAAGTTTTCCGGCAAGCGAAAGCGAACCCGGCCAGCGCAAGTGCTGACAAGCCCCAAACCGTCCAACCGAGTGAAACATTATCCGTCCGAAAATAGGACCAATCTTTCAAACTGAAAGCATCCAGCACAAAAGCGCAAAATGCAAAAGCAAAAACGGTCAGATGCCGCCAAGCCTTTTGAATGGCCGGATGCGGCAGCATTTGCAGCAGGCGGTAAAAGACCAGCATGGCAAACAGGCCGCTCCAGATACCGAAATTAGCATTGCGGTCAAACAACCGGTCAATGAAATCGGCAAACCAGCGATAATCAGACAGGCGGTCATACAGCGACAGGAAAAAGCCAATAAACCACAAACCGGGAAACAACGGCTTGCTGCTCAGGAACAGAAGGGGAAAAGTTAAAACCGACCAGAAGAGCAAAGCGCTCAATCCATGCGCCGGCAAATGATATATCTGCCCGACCAGGCCGATTGAACCGAGAACAAGCAAGGCAAAGGCCGTCAACAGTGCCTCGGCGGCCAGGTTCCTTCCCTTTCTGCGGCTGTGCCATACTCCCCATGCAGCCGTACAAAGAAGAGCAAAATCGACGCCGAGTTTAACTGCGGCGGGAATGGCCTCCCAATTGGCGGCAATGACGGCAATCACACCGATGCCGATACAAAAACAGCTTAAAAACAAAAGCGCATGATAAAGCATCGGGCGCCTGACGTTGTTTTCATAATCGGTAATTTTCTGCTGCTGTTCCGCAGTAATCAGACCGCGTTTTTGCCAATCCGACAATTTTGAGTAGATATTCATTTTTTCTTCCTATTTATGAGACCTGACAAATTGTAGGCGACGATTAATTATATAGCAACGAAATTTTAAAAATATTAATAAAGAGTTAAAAACCGTGGTATAACCTGCGCACCGCGATTGACGGAAATTTACGCCTAAGTTAAAAATACTCTGTCGACAAATATATTTTTAACCATGGTAGTAGATTGATGAAATTTAAAATTTTCAGCTTCAAGAGCATTGTTACCTATCTGACAATGGTTTCTTTCTACATTGCGACCACGCTTTCGGCCTTTGCGGCACCCCTGCCCCCGATAAGCCTGGCCCAGATGTACAGCCTGGCTTCACAAGGGAATGTCAGGGCTCTGCGTGCTGCCGTTCAGCGCGGAATGAACATTGATGCGACCGACAGATACGGCAACACCGGCCTGTGTCATTCAATCTACCAAAACAATTATACGGCATATAACGCTTTTCATGCTTCCGGCGCAAATCCTCGGCATCCCTGCATTCAGAACATTCCGCCGCAGCAATATGATTATTTCATGGCCTCGAGCCGGGCAACGCCGGTAACCGCTACGCCCCGCGACGCCTATAAAGAATTTGCAGACGGCGAATTCGTCTTTTCAACCACAACCTGGGTTATCGGCGGCCTGCTTCTGGCCGGCGGCATTGCCGCAATTGCTCTGAGCGGCGGCGGTGGCGGCAAAAAACACCATTACTATTTTCCGCCGAATGACAGCTTTACGCCGACGGACGACAGTCTGGGCGCTTTTGTCGGTACGGAAACGCCTTCCGCTCCCGAAAACAGCCCCTATACGCCGGTAAAAATCACCAACGGCGAAAATGACAGCAACTTTACGCTGAGCAATGATTCTCAAATCAAAGTGGGTGATGAAACCAAAAATCTGGTTGACGTGATTAACCTGAACGACTCCGTGCTTGATTATACCAAATATATTCAGGTCGGAATGAAAGCGATTGACGGCAATCAGGTCGTCAACGGCAAAATTCCCCTGACCGGCACCGAAGTCGGCGCAACAATTACCCTGCAGAACAATACCGCCGGCATGGTGGCACTGCATAACTCTAACGCCATAAACAACAATACGCTTAAAATTATCGCCCGCAACGGAACGCTGGGCATGATTGCCAGTGATAAATCACTGGTGCGCAACAACGGAAACATAGACATTGCCTTTCAGGGCACTACCGCCACCGACCAAGTGGACGGCATGTATGCCGATACCTCCTCCACCGCCATCAATGACGGAAAAATCACCGGAAACGCTGCGGTTGACAGTGTTGCCGGTACTTTAATCGGTATGCAGGGACGTTTGATTAACCAAGTGCAAAATCCGGCCGGCACCATTCCGACCCAGCTGATTAACAACGGTAATATTTCCCTGAGTGCCGCAGCAACGCCCGACAAGACAATTTCTACCTCTCTGGTCGGTATGGGCAGCTTTTTGGAAAAGGCGTTTCTGGAGGGAACAAAGCTGCTGCGCCGCACCGGGTTTATTGAAATTACCAACGCCGCCAACGGCGTCATTGATCTGAACGTCAATCTCGGCGACAGCGGTACCTATGATTCGACGCAAAGCAATCTGCTGAACGGAACCGGAGGTATTGTCGGTATTCGCTCAGACGCTCATACCACAGCAACAAACAACGGCACCATCCGCCTGACGATTGCGCCGGAAAGCACCAAAAACATTACCAATTCCCATGCCGGAATGCTGTCGGTACACGGCGGAACAATCGTCAATAACAAAGAAATCACGGTCACCGGAGGAATCGGCGGCTACGGTATGCTGGGTGTTCGCGGCGAAGGAACCAACTCCGAATTCAACACCCTTAATCCGACCATCGTCAATTCCGAAAGCGGAACCATCAGCGTCAACAGCACCGACGGTTTCGGCATGGCAACCCGGCATGGCGGAACCGTTGTCAACAAAGGCACAATCAAAATGCTGGCCAAAGGCACCGGCCTCCAGATTAACGCCGGAACCGGAACAAACAGCGGCACCATAACACTGAGCAACGGCGGCGACGGCATGACCATCCGGCAGAACGTTACGACGGAAGCGGGAACGGCCAATAATGCCAGCAGCGCCAAAATTCAAAATACGGAAACCGGCGTGATTGACATCAAATATGCCAACGGTTCCAACGGTATGTTTATTGAAGACGGCACTGCCGAAAACAACGGTTCAATCAAAATCAACGGCACCGACAGTACGACAACCGAAGCTTCCTACGGCATTCATGCTCAAAACGGCACCATGCTTAACACTGGATCGATTGACATGGACGTTATTCTTTCCGGCGATGCCGACTCTTACGGCATGTATGGCGAAAATTCGGCCTCGGCCACCAACGCGGCTACGGGTAAAATTACTTTCACCCGCAAGGGCACCGGCATGTACACAACGCAGGGAACCAATACCAACCACGGACAGATTGTCATGAACGGTATCGGTTCAACCGGTATGGCTTCCGAAAGCGGCGCCGTTCTGAACGGCAAAACCGGCTCAATCCAATTGGTCAGCGGCACGGGCATCAAATCGACCTCCGGCTCCGTTACCAATCAGGGCTCAATTAATATTTCACAGGGTGAGGATTCTGTCGGCATATCTTCCGGCAGCAATGCGGTTAATGACAAAGACGCTACGATTCAAATTACCGGCGCCAATTCGACCGGCATTTCGGTTGAAGAAAATGCCACTGCGGTCAACCGGGGCACCATTACCTTAACCAGCACTCAAAACAGCAAAGAAAACTATGGTATGATTTCCGCCGGCGGTGAACGGGCCCAGATTGACAATGACGGAATTATCAACCTAAACGGCTATGACTATGCGGCCAGCAAAGAAGTCGGCTACGGCATGTCTATCGGCGACGGACGGGCCAATAACAACAACACAATCAACATCAACCGCATGTATGGTTACGGCATGGCCTCTACCGAAGGTACACTGACCAATAACGGAACAATCAACCTGACCAACGGCGGATACGGCATTATGGGCGAAAGCGGTGAATCGTTTAACAATAAAGATGCAACAATTACCATTACCGGAACGCCTAATATGCAAAATTCATACGGTATGTCCATGCAGGACGGAACGGCCAAAAACTTCGGGCAAATCGACGTTACCGGCGGTTCGGTCAACTCCGAAACCTACGGTATCTCCGTCAACGGCGGCAACGGACTGAATCACGGTCTGATCAATATGCATTCAGACAATGCGTTCGGCCTGTTTGACGAAGGCGACGGCGAAATCACCAATGTTGCCGGGGGAACAATTAACCTGTACGGCAATAACTCCGTCGGTATGCAGACCACAAGCGGCAAAGCCGAAAATTTCGGCACGATCAACATCGGCGTTGACAACGGAACCGGGGCAATTGTCGGCGGCAGCGGCAGTACGGGCATGATCGCCGGTGACGGAGCAACGGCCATTAACTCCGGACATATCAACATGAACGGCAACAATGCCGTCGGCATGACCGCAAACGGCGGAACCGTCATCAACGACAAGAGCGGAACTATCACCCTAAACGGCGGCAACGGTACCATTTTCACGACAACGAATGACGGTACGGCCATCAATAACGGTGATATCGTCATTAACGCCGAAGATTATACTCTGTTCAGCACAACGGACTCCGACGAAGGCAATTTCCAAAATAACGGCAATGTCACGGTTGGCGCCGGAGGTTCCAAAGTTATTATCGCCGGAGACGGAAACAATATTACCAACAGCGGTAAAATTGACCTGAACGGCAAAGACGGCTTTATCATCTATACCAAAGGGAACGGTTCGGTTACCAACAACGGTACGCTGGAAATCGGTGAAGACAGCAGCAACTCGCACGGCATTTATATGAGCGAAACGGCTACGGGAACAGTTTTGAACGACCTTAAAGGGATTATTAACGTTAAAGGAACCAATTCTTCCGGCATGACTCTGGCTTCGGATACCGACACCGTCAGCATTACCAATAAAGGAAAAATCAATGTTGACGGAACCGGTTCCAAAGGCATTACCTCTACCAAGGGCGGAACCGTCAACAACGAGGGAACGATTACCATTGCCGACGGTTCGGCGGCCATTGAAGCAGCCGGCGGAACGGTCAACAACAAAGCCGGCGCCAGCATCACAACCGAGAAAGACAGCAGTGCCGACGGCATTAACATTTCCAGCAACGCAAACAGCGGGGCAACGGTCACCAATGACGGAACGATTACGGTCAACGGCAGCGGCAGTGCCATTAATTCTTCCATTTCTGCTACTTCTCCGGCCGAAACGTCAAACACAATAAACAACAACGGCGTCATTACGATTACCGGAAACGGCAACGGCATTTGGGCCGACACGGCAACCGTTACCAACGCCGCAGGTGCCCGCATTGAGGTCGGCGGAAGCGGTTACGGCATACGCGCGTCCAAAGGCAGCATTACCAACAGCGGAACGATAACGGTTTCCGGCTCAAACGGAACCGGAATGTCCGGCGGCGGAACGCTGGTTAATGATAAAACGATTACCGCATCGGGAAGCGGTTCCAAAGGTATGGAAGTAACAACCGGCGGCACGGGAACCAATAACAAGGACATCACCGCCAGCGGCAGCAATTCCTCAGGCATTTATGTCAACGGCGGAACGGCCGACAATATCGGAACCATTATCTCCAGCGGCAACGGTTCTTCCGGTATCTATGCGGCCAACGGCGAAGCCTACAATCAAACGACGATTTCGGTTGCCGGCGAAGGTTCCATCGGAATGACAGCTAGCAGCGGAACCGTAACCAACGGCAAAACGGTTCAGGTTCCGGTTTTGGACGAAGACGGAGAACCGGTTCTCGGCGATGACGACCAGCCCAAATATGAAGAAAAGGATTTGCCCGGCACCATTAATGTTGTCGGCAGCAATGCCGCCGGTATGAAACTGGCAGGAAGCGGCAAAGTCATCAATAACAAAGGCGCAACAATCAACGTCTCGGGTGCCGGGTCAACCGGTATTTGGGCGGCCGGTTCGGGAAGCGCCGTCAACAACGGAACAATCAATGTTTCCGCCGCAGATACGGCAGCTTCGGGCATGAGGGCTTCAACCGGCACCGCAACCAACAATGCAGCCATTACCGTTACCGGAAACGGTGCGCAAGGTATGTATGCCGACGGCGGCAATGTTGTCAATGCCGCTTCGGGAACGATTGACCTGAAAGCCGAAAATACGGTTGGTATTTATGTGGCCAACGGCAGCGGCAGCAATTTGGGAACTATCAATCTGGGAGGCACCGGCGCCATCGGTCTGCAGGCAGACGGAGGAACAGCCACCAACTCCGGCAGTCTCAAAGTCAGCGGCACCGATACGGTCGGCTTATATGCCAACGGGGGTACCGTGGTCAACAGCGGAACAATCGAATTCAGCAGCGGCGATGCGGCTGTTTTAGTTGACGACGGAATCGGACGCAACGACAAAACAATTACGGTTACTTCCTCCAACCTTGAGGCTATGCGTGCCGACGGCGGCGAAGCCGTTAATGCCAGCGGCGGAACCATTACGCTGAACAGCTCGGCCAATAACTCTACGGCCATGTATGCCACCAGAGGAAAAATTACCAATAACGGTACTATTGCCCTCAACGGAAGCAGCGGAATCGGTATGATGACAGAGGCGGAAGGAACTGCAAGCAACACGGGAACCATTAACGTCAGCGGGGCAGATTCCGTCGGTATTCTGGCTGACGGAGGAACAGCCACAAACAGCAGCGGTACCATTAATGTTACCGGCAGCAGTTCATTCGGCATGAAAGCAACCGAGGGCGAAGCAATCAACAATGCTACAATTAATGCCAATAACAATATCGGCATGTTCGCTGACGGCGGAATTGTTACCAACGGCAGCAGCGGAAAAATCAATGCCGGTTCCGGCGCTTCTTACCTGATGCTGGCGGAAAACGGCGGCACGGCAAATAACAAAGGCACCCTCACCTTCAGCGGTTCAGGCTCTGCTTTGCAGGCCAAAGGGGCTACCGTCAACAACACAGGTTCAATTACCGCGACCGGCAGCGGAAACGGCATGGCGGCAGACGGAACATCTTCCGCCGGAGCAAATGCTGTCAACAGCGGCACCATTACCGTCAACAGCGGCAAAGGCATGATTGCAACCTCTACAACGATAGATACGACAGTCACCAATGCGTCTGGCGGTGTCATCACCGTCAACAGCAACGGCGGTGTCGGCATGTATGCCGACGGATCGCATGCCCGCGCCATTAACCTCGGTACCATTAACATTAAAGGAACTTCGTCCACTTCTTACGGGATGAAGGCCGTCAACGGCGGTTCGGTTGAAAATGCCGGAACGATTAATATGGCTGCCGGTTCGGCCGGAACAGGCATCTATGTTGACGGGAAATCCACTTTCTACAACAATGCTTCGGGTAAAATCGTTTTTGCCGGCGGACAAACGCAAAGCGGAACCATTACCGGCGACACCTCGGCCGGCAGCGTTGACATTTGCGATGACGGCGGCAGCTGCGCCAACAAGTTTATTCATCTGGAACAAGGCGCAACTCTGCAAAACAGCGGCACTATGGTCACGTCCGCCTCGTTCAAACTTAACGAAATGGGCGGCGGCAGAGTTCTGCTTGCCTCAACCGGAACAATGGTCGCCGGCAACGAAATCAGCGGCGATTTATATGCCGTCAGCGACCGGGCGATGCTGGAACAGGGACAGAAAGACGTTTATGTTAACCGGAATGCTTTGACGGCCAGTGAAATTGACGTCAACCTGATGTCCGCTTCGCCGATGTGGGAAGTCTCTCTGGTTGACAGCGCGGAAGATTCTGCCGACGATGCGGCGACGCAGGCTGAAGACGAGCCGGCCGTCGAACAGCCGACAGTCAAAGACGAAGATGAGGCAGACAACGACAGCAGCACTTCCGACAAACCGTCCAGCGAAAAAGACATCGTTTATAACCGTGTCGCTTTCTCGAATCTGGTTAATAATGCCAGCCAGGCGGCTTATCTGGAAAGCAATTATGCTATCCGCAACACAATTTATGACGGTATGATTACGGCCGGCAGCATGGAAGAATTCAATCAGGCTTTATACAGTAATCTGGGGCTTGACTTAATTCCCAATTTTGCCAAACAAAATATGGATATTCTCCGCAATGTCAACCGTCAGGTCAACAGTGCCGTATTCAACAACAATGACACGAAAGAATTCCGTGTTCATGTCGGCTATGACTATTTTGAGCGCGAACAGGACGGCACCAACGGCCTGAGCGGTTATGAAGACGAGGCCCACACCGGTTATGCTTTGTTTGACAAGAAATATAACGCCAACTTCCGTTACGGCCTCGGCGCCAGCTTCACCAAATACAGCAGTGATTATGACAACGGTGCGGAACGTGATGAAGTCATTGCCCAAATTATGGCGCCGTTGATTTTCGAAACCGACAGCACCAAGGTTGTTTCGATGCCGAGAATCGGTATGGGCTGGGGTGAATATACACGTTATGACCATACCGGGGAATATAAGGCCGATACCCGTAATTATTACTACGGTATCACTAACGAAGCGCGCCATGAACTGGATATGGGCCTGCTGACGTTGGAACCGGTGGCCGAATTCAATATTATCGGCCTGTATCAAGGACGCACCAAGGAAAATATCCGGGTTGATTCCGGCAATAACCTTTCCGTTGAGGGCGGACTCGGCTTATATGCCAAGAAGAGTTTCAAACCCATGGGTGACGATGAACTGAACATCCGTCTGGGCGGAACTTATTATCATGAGTTTAACAACCCCTATCAGGCAGTCAGCGCCGGTATTGTCGGACTGCAGGGACGTTATCACATGAACAGCTATGAGACACAACGCAACCGAGCAGTTCTGTCCAGCCGTTTCGATTATAAACGCGGCAAGTTCAATTTCTATCTGGAAGGCAGCCGCTTTATCGAAGACGACAGCACCTATTCGGTCAACGCCGGTCTGACATATGCTTTCTAAATATCGACAAGCCCCTTAAATAAGGGGCTTTTTATTTAGGGAGTTTAGCCAAAAATAAAGGGGAAGTTTATTTTATATTGACATTGTTTTGATGATATGGTACCTTACAATCAGGCTATGATTCAGTTATATGTGAGGTGTATGATGAAAAAACTCAGCAAAACT
>OMCH01001193.1_pt1 | contig 10691 bp, 6 predicted proteins | sample 1674341 | NCBI WGS metagenome assembly OMCH01 (sample SAMEA103958164, study PRJEB25191) | human gut metagenome | biome: human-associated habitat [ENVO:00009003]; feature: intestine environment [ENVO:2100002]; material: feces | place: Germany | collected 2013/2015
TCTGCTGGATGTTCTGTTCCTCGGTGTGCAGCAGGCGGCTGCCCAGGGCCAGCAGCTCCGGGTCCGCCTTGCCGGTGTACTGGTGGATGCGCCGGGTCATCTCCACAGTGCCCATGGTGCTCCCCTGGATCATCAGCTGAGCCAGCTTGGAGGTGGTGTGGTCGGCGGCAGTGCGGGCCTTGAGCATGGCACCGGACATGGCCCGGACAGCCAGACCCGGGGTATGGAGCCGGGCACCATGCTTCCGGGCATAGGCCTGTGACTGGGCGGCGATGGTACGGTATTCCTGGAGCTGGCTGTTCAGGGCCTGGCCCATGGCCCGGCTCTGGGGCAGGGACAGCACCTGGGGGATGGCGCTCACCCCCATAGCCGCGTTTTTATGAATGAAAGACAAAAACTGCTGATCGTGATCCATGAAATTTCTCTCCCTTCCTCCATATTATCTGAAAAATTCTGCAAAATGCTGGTTTTAGGGCATTTTAAAAGCAGCAATCGCAAAATAATACATATTTCCGCACGCACAGCTTGGAGTAAACCTGCATAAAATTTTTGATATTTTTGAAAAAAGAATTAAAAATCAACAAATTTAGTGCCGAAATTGACTTTTTAACTGCCTGTTAAGGTTGTACAATGGGTATAATTTATCTTAAACACAAAAAATGGCGATAAATAAGCAATAAAATCACATTATGGTCAAAAATATTAAATCGTGCTTGCAGATATGCAAAATAACCAAAAACATTACCCAAAGTTTAGCTATATTGCCTCTACAAATATGCAATAAAATATTATATAATTGTATACAATTAAAAAAGAAGAACAAATTCAAAAAATTGCGTTTCATAATTAGTTGGCAGATATGTTGGACTGTCCTATGCAGTTCTGTTTAATTGTACTTTGACTGCCAAAACAAAGTAATCGGCAATGAAGGAGAAGAAAAAATTATGAAATTAAGTAAAAAGCTTTGCATAACCGCAAAGAAAAGCTTTTCTCTTGTGCTTGCACTTACCCTCATGCTTTCGATATGTGCCGTGTCGGGTATGTCGCTTAATGTGTTTGCGGCAACATCTTTGGATCAGAAGATTTACATTAACCTGAACAAGAATAAGGAATGGAATGGTTTTTCTTCTGTTACATGTCGTTTTGCTCAGGATGACGGCACGGTTCTTAAAACAGAAAAAGTAAGCAAAGATCCTTCGTCGGGAGTTTTTAAAACCATTGCACCATCCGGTGCAACAAAAATTGAGCTTTCTTCCGGGGTTAATTTTACTCTTCCCGAAAAGACTGTTGCAAACGGTTCCCGCCGTATCTATCTTAATAACAGCAATAATACCTATAATGAGGCTTATGCATATTCTTGGGTAAACGATACTGACTCCAACGCAGAGTGGCCGGGTGTTGCAATGACTAAGACATCTTCAGACAGCGATTACTACTATGTAGATGTTAAGTCATCCCATAAAAATGTAATCTTCAGCAACAAGGGCGAAACACAAACAAGCGACCTCGGTATTAACGACTCATACAGTAAAGATAATGCTCTTTATGACGCTTCAAAAAGTCAGTGGACTAACCCGTTCATCAAGACCATCGACATTTCTGGTGCTTCGGGTGACACAGAATTTTATCTTACAACTGACGGCTCGTTCAAAGAAAGTAAATACCTTTCTGTTGAAGCTCCCGACAAACAGTCAAAGGCAACATATAAAACAGTTTATGTTTCAAACGATGACTGGAAGTCGCTTACAAAGGTTTATGCAACTTTTGACTACAACGATGCCTATGAAGGAACAGTTGAGCTTACAAAAGACACCATAGACACCAAGGTAAGCGGTTCTGTGGTGTTCAAAGGTGAAATTCCGGCGGGTGCGCTTTTAAGATTCCATCCGAACGAACATAACCTCAACGGTGCATCTTCCGCAACATCATATCCGACAGATTCGGGATATGATGATTCGGGCTACAGCAAGAACACGGCTACATATGTTAAGACAGCCAGAGGCGAAGGCTGGACAAAATTCTCGGAAATAGACAATGTAAACTATGGTGCTGTCGTTGAAAATTCATTCTCAGATAATCCTGACATCGTAGGCGTTGACGCAACATACTTTGACTACTGGTCGGATATGGAGCAGGCGAACGGGTATCTTCAGTGTCAGGGTAACGACAATATGTATGACTATTGGTATCAGTTTGATAACTTCAACAACTACATAAGCAAGATTGCTTTACCACATAAATCGGACTGGAAGTATCCTCTCTACTTCGGTAATATGTATAGGGGTGATAAACACTACGATACATTTAAGACCCACGCAGAAGGACTTACAAACATCAACGATTTTAATGATAACTATTACTATGCAGTAAACAACGCCAACGGTATGGCATGGGGCGACGGTAATTATAACCAGTCCTTACAGGGTCTTATGTACAACAGGCTTGACAGTAAGGGCAATCTTCAGGTTGCAAATGGTGTCAAGGCTCCTTACTTTGATGCTGAGGCACTTTCAACCGCTACATATAATGATAAAAGAGTTGCCAATGTTTATAAGTCATCTTTCCCGTTCCGTACAACTACTGACCCTGATGGTGTTACTACTTATGAATTCACTTCAAAAAATGCAAAAGATAACATCTACTTTACATGGAACGGCCTCACACCTACCAAAATTAACTACGGTGCGGGCGAACAATTTGGTGTACATGATGATTTGGGAAAATTCGGCGGTACAGAAAACGGTTATGGTGTTTTCCCATTCAACAATACTTCAAATACATCATCGGGCAAGGGTACTAACTGTAACCTTAACTATGGTTTCGGTATCAGACTTGATATAGACTTCAGAGTTCCGAAGAACGGTTTACTTGCAGACGACAAACCTGCAACCTTTAACTTCAGCGGTGACGATGACCTTTGGGTTTATATCGGTGAAGATTCAACAGGTGCTAACGCAGAACTTGCTCTCGACCTCGGTGGTGACCATAAAGAGGCAAAAGGTTCAATTAACTTTAATACAATGAAAGCAACAGCTGACGATGTATTTGCCGACTACTCATCTTCATCATCGTCGACAACAGTTACAGTTCCGAGTGATGAGTTTTGGGTTAAGACAAATAATAAATACTTCTGTCTGAATGTTTGGGAGGATACAAGTGTTGGTGTAGATAATAATGGTAAACGTTATGTAGAACCTTATGACAAATCAGACGGTTTTTACAAATTCAAAAAGGCAGACCTTGGCAAAAATACAAAAGCTAACTTCTGTAAGTGGCAGAATATAACTGACGGCAATCTTACACCAGATGCCCCCCTTACGCTTTCAGACCTTTACGGTGGAATGTGGAACGATAACGGCACTCCGTATACCGGAGACGCTGTGTTACATCATACAAATCTTGGCATCGTTACAAAGACAATCAACAATGGTGTTCAGCTTGATCCTAACAAGACATACCATATGGTAGTATTCTATATGGAGCGTGGTGAGGCTGAGTCTAACTTCTCAGTAAACTTCACAATGACACCTGCCAACAATGACCTCAAGGTTACAAAGGCACTTGATACAGGCAATGTTGTTTCTGAAATTTCAGATGACCTCAAAGCTAATGAAGCTTTTGATTATACAATCAAAGAGAACGGCAAAGATACCTCCGGTAAAAGCTACAAGCTTACAAAATCAGACGAAAGCACAAGCAATGAAACTCTTTCAAACAGCGGTTTCACACTTAAAGATAATTATATAGCTGACTTTGACAACTCATTCAAGACCGGCAATGAGATGAAGGTTAACGAGTCAACAAAGAGCAGTAAGCTTACATACACAACAAAATGGGAGCTCGTTAACAACAGAGTCGGTTCAACAATCGATAGCGGTTCAACTACGAACTCGGAATTCAAGCTTGTAGATGACAAGGATGACAGTGCTTATGCACAGCTCCAGCTCAACTATACCAACAGTATAGTGACAGCACCTCTTGAAATTTCAAAGGATGTTGTTGGTGAAGACGGTAAAACCGATTACGATACAGATCAGCAGTTTACATTTGCGATTGCTCTCGACTTTGACGGCGACGGTTCAACCTATGATTACAAGACCTATCCTCTTGAGTATCAGCTCAAAGAAAAGAATGCAAGTGGTTATTCAAACACAGCTTACCGCACATCTAAGGACGGTTCGTTCACAATCAAAAAGGGCGAAAGCATTAAGCTTCTCAATATTCCTGTAGGTGCAACCTATAAGATTACAGAGAAAAATGTTATAGGTTATGTTCCTTATAAAGTAGGCAATCAGGACTTCAACGGTACATTCGTCGGTACTCTCGCCGAAGCAGGAAATGCGCTTAAATTTATCAATAAGGTTAATCCTACAAACATTGCCATTTCGGTAAATAAAACTCTTGACGGTCAGGCTTACAGCGGCAGCAAGTTCGTCTATACATTGACAGGTCTTGAATCAATGGATACAACAAAACCTGATGCCGACGGCAAACCTATCAAGACAAACAGCGCAAAAACAATTTCCACGAATTTGGAAACACCTGACAAAAACGGTAAGGTTGAATTCAAAAACCTCAAATTAGTCACTGCGGGTGTTTACAGATTTAAGATTACCGAGGCTCTTGCCGAAGGTGCAAATGCATCCGATTATAAAATGGATACAAACACCTGGCTTGCCGAGATTGAATTGCTTGAAAGCGGTGAAGTAACGGCGGCTAAGTACATTAAGGTTAAGAGCTCAGATATTGAAGGCAAAACCGATGCTCAGCTTGCAACTTACTTCAACAATTCTTCTCCTGTTGAAAAAGCCGTGTTTGAAAATGAAACCACACACGGAAGTGCAACAGTAAACAAGAAGAATCAGACAGGCGGTAATGTAAGTGATACGGAATTTGCTGTGATGAAGGTATCCGAGGAGGGTATCTTTACTGCAGATGATATCAATACAATCATTAAAGATGCCTCAATGAAAACTCATATGACTTCTAAAAAGACAGACAGCAACGGTCAGGCTGTGTTTGACAATCTGACAATCTTCAAGGACGGTCAGGGCGAGTTTACAAAAACAAACGGTAATAACGGTAATGTTGTATGGAGCGACAGTTCCGACAATTATATATCAGGTACTTCAACATATCAGACATACTGTCTGTTTGAGTACAAACCGTCAGAGGGTTACACCCCGAACTACACACTTTCATACTTCACACTCCCTGTTAAGGGTGAGTACAATGTTACATATAATTATGTTGACGGTGCAATCACAATGCCACAGGCAAGCGGTGACGGTATGAACGGCTATGTTGTTCTCGGTTTGTCGGTTGCAGGTCTTGCGGTGACAATGTTCACGGGTTACGCAATCTATTACGGAAAAGTTCGTAAAAAACGCAGAGCAGGACGCAGAAAGTAACCCGATATGATTTGAATTGTTAGAACAGGTGATTTTTTAATCATATGTTTCTTTCATAAAAAACCTCTTTGACTGCTACGGACACCGTTGTTAGCCGGTGTCTGCCATGCAGCCACCCCAACCCGTTTAACCATTCGGTTAGAATATAATTACATATATTAAATCAAACACAAAGGAGAAAGTAAAAATGAAAACTACAAAGAAAATCTTTGCAGCAGTTCTCGCAGTAATGATGATCGCTCTCATGATTCCATTCTCAGCAAGCGCTGCAGCAGAGAGCTATTCAGCTACGTACAAACTTGCAGTTGATGCAACTGACACTGACAAAGTCGGTAATTACACATTCAGCTTCTTCAAGATTGCAGACCTCAACCTTACAACAGGTGAGTACTCATGTACTATCACCGACAAAGCACTTGAGGATGCTGTAAAGGGCACATACTCAGATGCAAAGTCACAGCAAATCATCACGGCTTGTGATAACCTCTACAAGACAGACAAAGCTGCATTCGGTACAGCTGCTACAACAATCAGCTTTTCTTCAACAGTTACAGAGGCTACTGCAACAGTAACAGACCCAGGTCTTTACTATGTATATTGTACTTCTAAGCCCGCTAAGGTAACAGGTGTTCAGAGCTCACTTGCTTCACTTCCTTACTTTGATGGTAAAAATTATGTTTCTGTTGACCAGACAGAGTACAACCTTGCTGAAAAGGTTTCAACAAGCTCAGTATCAGTTGACAAGACAGCTGACAAGACATATGTAGGCGACAACAATAAGACTGTAACCTACACACTTACAGCTTCAACAGCAGGTTCAATCGACAACCAGCTCAAAAAGTATGCAATCGTTGATACAATGGATGAAGGTCTTACATTCAACGAGAATTCAGTTGTAGTTAAGTACGACGGCGCAGTTGATGCTCTTACTTTGGGTACAGATTACTCTATTGAAAAGAACTATACTTACACAGGCAAGAACGGTGAGGCAACTGCTACATTCGCAGTTGTATTCGAATCTGCTACACTTGAATCAGAGGAATTCTATAATGCTAAAACAGTTGTTGTTACATACACAGCTGATTTAAACGAAAAGGCTAAGCTCAAAACAGCTATTCACAACACAGACGGTCTTGTTTACGGCAACGATTCTGATACAAACTTTGAACCCGGTAAAAATTCACCTGATGTATTTACATACGGCATGAAGGTTGTTAAGGTTAACGGCAATGACAAAACTCAGAAGCTTGCTGACGCTGAATTCCAGATATTCACAGACCCAGAAGCTAAAACACCTCTTACAGTTGACGGCAAGAAAGTAGTTGCTAAGACAGACGCTACCGGTGAGGCTACATTTGTTCTCGAAGGCACAACAACAACATTCAAGTTTGATGCTACACAGACATACTATGCAAAAGAGATAGCAGCTCCTACAGGCTACAACCTCAACAGCTCAGTATTTACAGTAAGCATTGACAAGAGCAAGGAGTATACATTTGTAGGTAACATTGCAGACGGTGACAATGTTGCTGTTGCTAACTACCCTGTAACTGTTCCTAAGACAGGTGGTATGGGTACAATGATGTTCTATGTTGGCGGTGCAGCACTTATCGCTTGTGCAGGCGTTCTTCTCTTTGTTCTTAAGAGAAAGAAAGCAGCTAAATAATTGATTGAATATCTTTATCTTAAAATCTGTGATATGATATATGTAATTTTCAGGGGATGCGGCAACGCATCCCCGTTCTATTTACAGAAGAGCTGTAGAAGCGGATGAATATTTATGTTTATATAATATGTTTTGATGTGATGAAAATTGTGTATTGTCTGTAGGGGAGAACCATTACATTTTTACAGTCGGGCATAATATGTTTTTTACATTACAAACTGTCTTCCCGACATTAATTTTCCATTTTCAATTTTCAATTTTACATTTAATTAAACCTTTCGCTCGGGCATAAATGTTTTTTGACATTACAAACTATCTACACGAACAGGGAACGGCGGCTCGCCGTGTATTGCCCTGCACGGCAAAATGTAGTATAATAACAACGGAACAAAAACACGCAGAAAAGGAAAATTTTATGAAACGAAAGCTGTCAATTTTACTAATAGTTTTAATATTTGTTGCAGGAATCGGCATAATGAGCTATCCGCTTGTCAGCTCCGCAATTAATAACTATGTCAGTCGAAGCAGGGTTAAGGAGTACACCGACAGGGTTGCTCAGATGCCGAGTGAGAAAACTCAAAAAATGTTTGAAGAGGCTGCTAAGTACAATAACAGCCTTTCAAATAATATGATAATTACCGACCCGTTCGACGAAAAGGCTTTTCAGAAAATCGGTGCAAATTATGAGAAAACTCTCAATATTGATGATAACGGTCTTATCGGCTATATTGATGTGCCGAAAATCAATGTTTATCTGCCGATTTATCACGGCACAAGCGAAGAGATTCTTTCCAAAGGTGCAGGGCATCTTCAAAACACTTCCCTGCCTGTCGGCGGTGCAAGCACACATTCCGTAATTTCTGCCCATTCGGGTTATCCGGGCGAAACATTTTTCGATTATCTCACCGATATGAAGGTCGGCGATGAGTTTTATGTTCATATCCTCGACAGAACGCTGAAATATGAGGTTGATCAAATCGAAGTTGTTCTCCCCTCGGAAATCAATTCCTTGCGGATTGTTGACGGCGAAGACCTTGTAACGCTCCTCACCTGTACCCCATACGGCATTAATACTCACAGACTTCTCGTGCGTGGCAAGCGTGTCGATTATGACGATACAAAGTATATTGAAACGGGCGAGTCGCTTGCAAAATTTGACAACGGTTACATATTCTTTCTCGGTTACAAAATCCCTTATGCAGTCGCAATCGGCATAATTGTCGGCTTTGTTGCACTTGTTGTGTTTGTGGTTGTATTTCTGCTCAAGCGTAAAAAGAAGAAGTCAAACGGTGCAAAACGGCTGAGAGATGACTCGGCTGACGAAAATCAGAATAATTCGGGCGGTGATTCCGATGATTAAAAAAATACTTACGGGTGTGGCAATAGCAATGCTCGTTGTCGGAATAGGTCTTGTCGCATTCCCCACTATATCAAATTTTATCGGAACACAGATTTCAAACGGTGAGGCTGACGGCTTTGATACCCGTGTTGAAGAAGCTGAGGACGGCTCTTTTGAACAGGCGGTCAAGGACGGCAAGGTTGACGAAGAGGGTTACAAAATTGATAGGGACGGCAAGCGTACTTCCAAACAGCCCGTTGTTTTCAAGGCTGACCTCGACAGACTTTTCAATGACAGCGTTGCCTACAACAAAAAACTTGAAACGAACCAGTATGAAATGCTCCGCAACGATACCTATTCACAGGCTGCTGTCAATCTTGAGGATTACGGCATAACCGACGGCATTTACGGCTATGTTACCGCCGAAACAATAAATATGCGTCTGCCGATTTACCTCGGTGCGAACAGCTCAAATATGAGCTACGGTGCGGCACATATGAGTGCAACCTCATTGCCGATCGGCGGTAAGAATACAAACGCAGTCCTTGCAGGTCACACGGGATACATCGGTCGAATATTCTTTGACAACCTTCGAAACCTCAAAATCGGTGACAGGGTTTCAATCACAAATTATTGGGATACACTCAATTACAAGGTCGTTGAAACCAAAGTCAATAAGCCGAGCGAATCAGGCGACTGCTATTTGCAGAAGGACAGAGATTTGCTCACGATGTTTACCTGCATAAGTGACGGCAACGGCGGTTTTGACCGTTACTATGTAATATGTGAGCGTGTGTCATAATTTACAGCAGACTGCATCACGGTGCAGTCTGTTTTTTGTTTAAAGACCGATTGTTTAAAACAGAAATGACCGAGTATTTTGTCTGTCATTTATAATAGTTAATATTTGAAAAATACGCATATATTGCCGTAAATGCCGAATTTATTTTATAATTATTGACATAAGAAAAATAGATTGATAAACTTAGACAAGTATTAACAATTGAGAGGTATAATATGAAGTTGAATCTTCCGAAAAATCAAAAGTATTATTATTGGACTGTTATAGATTTGCTCGCTTCATCCGCAGGCAAGCATTACAAATATGAGTTCAATAATACAAGCGGTGAAGATGCAACTGTTTTGCAGAAATATGTTGTCGGTTCGGACAGATAAACAATAAAAACGGAGGATAAACAATGAAAAATATAATTAAAAAAATAACTGCAATCGCAATGTGCGGTGTGCTTACCGTCGGTTCGGTTCTTATGACAGGTGCGGTAAGCGAGTATGAAGATCGCAAGGACTTTGAAGTTACAGGTACAACGCAGAAAATCTCAAACAATCAGATTTTTGTGACAACAACGGGATACACTGAAAATACCGATAAAAATTTCGGTGCAAAGTTCCAAACAACCGAAGAAAAGGATTACGATATATGGTTTAAGGATTGTATCAACGCACCGAGATTTTTAAATCTTCCAAAGGGCGAAAAATTCGTAAAATATATGATGACGCAGGGGCACGGTTATTTCGGTAATGTTCAGACATTCTATAAGTTTGACAAAACAGGCGGTGAATATGTCAAGGTGAAAATTAAGCTTTCCGATTTTTCCCGTCTGTTCAATGAAAACGGAACAATGACTGCTGAGCTCAGCGACGGTTCTTACAAGGATTTTGATTTTACATACGAAGATTTCGGAACTGACAGCATCGGTGCTAATTGCTATGCGGGATCCGGCGCATATGCGACAAGCGGAGGTGCGGTAACCTCCTTTGCTCCCGATAAGGACGGCTATGCTGAAATATATGTTTCAAGACAGCTTGGTGTAGATACAAAAGTAATGTCATACCGCTATTGCAGACTTAAAGACGGAGCTCATTGCGATTACGGAAGAATCGGAGATACTCTGGTCGGTTTAACTTGCGGTGATACGGATTTAAACGGATACATTTCTGTTACTGATGCAACTCTTGTTCAAAAATATGTTGTAGGTATTGAGAACTTTGACAAGCTTCAGCTTTTTAACAGCGATGTAAACGGTGACGGTGAAATCAGTGTTGTTGACGCAACCTTGATTCAGAAGTATATTGTAGGGTTGAGTTAAATAAAAATTTCATGTAAAAGCAAACTGACGAAGTAATGGTACAATCTTTTTGATAAGACAGATTATATATATGTCGCCAATTACACACAACTTCCATAACATCAACTGATTTTGCGAAAACATAAAATTCAATCAAATCGGGCGTCCAATGAGCGCCCCTACTGATA
>OMCH01001205.1_pt1 | contig 10601 bp, 8 predicted proteins | sample 1674341 | NCBI WGS metagenome assembly OMCH01 (sample SAMEA103958164, study PRJEB25191) | human gut metagenome | biome: human-associated habitat [ENVO:00009003]; feature: intestine environment [ENVO:2100002]; material: feces | place: Germany | collected 2013/2015
AACGGTCATTTGTTGACACCTCCATTATAACGGTTGTTTTGAACCTCCCTCGGGTTGCGGGTGGTACCTGTAAAACAGGCGCACTTAATAACCCCGCAAAAGAGGTGATATCATTGTACCACGCACTTTTCCATCCGTCAAGCGGAAATCTTCGATTTTTGGAAAGTTTTTTTGAAAAATATCTCTTTTACCCACCGGCAGCTTTTTGGCATTCTGCTTGCATCGCGCGCATAGATATTGTATAATAAGCCAGAACGGCATTTTTACCGGTTATATCCCACCCAGGTCTTGGGCTTTATAAATAGGAGAGAGTTATCATGCAGTCTGAAAAAATGTGCGTTGTGCTGCTGTTCGGCGGTATGTCCAGTGAGCACGAGGTCAGCCGCGTTTCTGTGGGCAACTTTGTCAACAACATTGACCGTGAAAAATATGAGGTGCTCACTGTGGGCATCACCAAGGAGGGCCGCTGGCTGTACACCGAGGCCACGGCCGCCCAGATGGCCGATGGCAGCTGGGAAGAGCTGGCAGGCAACATGGCCTGCGTCATCAGTCCGGACCGCGCCGACCACGGCATGATCCTGTTCACCCCGGAAGGCCATGTGGAAAAAGTGCATGTGGATGTGGTCATCCCGGTGCTGCACGGCCTGTGGGGCGAGGATGGCACGGTGCAGGGCCTGCTGGAGCTGGCCGGCATCCCCTACGTGGGCTGCGGCGTGCTGGCAAGCGCGGTGTGCATGGACAAAGCCGTGGCCAATGCTCTGTTCGAGGCCAACGGTGTGCCCCACACCAGATGGCTGGCTGCCGACCGCTGGGAAATCGAGTCCGATCTGGAAGGCGTGTGCGAGGGTGTGGAAAAGAAGCTGGGCTGGCCCGTGTTCGTCAAGCCCGCAAACGCCGGTTCCAGCGTGGGCATCTCCAAGGTGTCCAGCCGTGACGAGCTGAAAAAGGCCATCGACCTTGCACTGGAAAACGACCGCAAGGTGGTGTTTGAAGCCTTTGTGGACGGTCAGGAAGTGGAGTGCGCCGTGATCGGCTCCGACCCCGCCGTGGCTACCCGTCCGGGCGAGATCCTTGCCGGTGCCGAGTTCTATACCTACGACGACAAGTACAAGAACGGCGTGAGCCAGACCGTCATCCCGGCTCACCTGCCGGAAGCAAAGCTGGACGAGGTGAAGACCTACGCCGCCATGGCCTACACTGCCCTGAACTGCGAGGGCCTTGCCCGCTGCGATTTCTTTGTGGAAAAGGGTACTGGCCGGGTGCTGATCAACGAGATCAACACCTTCCCGGGCTTCACGTCCATCAGCATGTACCCCAAGCTGATGGAGCACGAGGGCCTGCCGGTGCCGCAACTCATCGACCGGCTGATCGCGCTGGCGCTGGAAAGGAAGGAAAAGCAGCATGGATAACCGCCCGATCGGCGTATTCGACAGCGGCCTTGGCGGCCTGACCGGTGTGCGGGAGCTGCGCAAGCGCCTGCCCCACGAGGAGATCATCTATTTTGGCGATACCGGCCGCGTGCCCTATGGCAGCCGCAGCCCGGAGACCATCCTGCAGTATGCCCGTCAGGACGTGGCATTCCTGCTCTCTAAAAATGTAAAGTGCATCATGGCGGCCTGCGGCACCGTGTCCAGCACCTACCCGGCTGCAGAAGCGGCAAAGCTGCCGGTGCCGTATCTGGGTGTGGTGGATGCTGCCGCCCGGGAAGCAGCCTTTGCTACCCGCAACCGCCGCATCGGCGTGATCGGCACCGCTGCCACCATCCGCTCCCGCAGCTACGAAAAGCTGCTGCGTCAGCTGGTGCCGGGGGTGGAGATTACCGCGCAGGCCTGCCCGCTGTTCGTGCCGCTGGTGGAGGCCGGTTACGTGGACCACAGCGAGGAGAGCCGACAGCAGGTGACGAAGCTGGTGATCGCTCAGTACCTGACCGAGGTGCGTGAGGCCGGTGTGGACACCCTGATTTTGGGCTGCACCCACTACCCGCTGCTCAAGACCATGATCGGCGAGTTCATGGGCCAGAGCGTGACGCTGGTGGATCCGGCCAAGACCGCCGCCCACCATCTGGAACAGATGCTCTCCGAGCGCGGCCTGAAAGCGGCGCAGGAGCACGAGGGTCAGGCGCACTTCTACGTGAGCGATGTGCCGGACAGCTTTGTGCAGACGGCAGACCTGTTCCTGGGCGAGTACAAGGGCGGCCCGGTGGATCAGATCGCCATTGATAAATATTGATAAGGACAGAAAAACGTGAGCAAACCGCTGAAGGAAGATTATATCATCCGCATCAAGAGCCGCATTGAGCAGCATGTGAAAGAGCCTGTGGAGCAGGAAGAAAAGGAAGAGTTTGTGGAGCTGATGACCCGCGGCCAGTTCGTGCAGAAGGGCGGCAGCTACTACATTACCTATAAAGAGACCGAGGCCACCGGCTACGAGGGCTGCACCACCACCCTGAAAATTGCCGCCGACGGCAGCCGCGTGGCGATGCTGCGGTTTGGCAAGGGCGGCGGGGCCGGCACCCAGCTGCTGATCGAAAAAGGCAAGCGCAACCTCTGCCACTACGAGACAGGCTACGGCTCCATGACGCTGGGCGTGACCGCCGACGAGATCGAGTGCGGCCTGACCGAGAAGGGCGGCACCGCAAAGTTCGGCTACCTGCTGGATGCCAACAGCGCCGAGCTTGTGAGCCGCAACCGCCTTGAAGTGACCGTGACCCACGTAAACTGAGATATTTCCCAGACTGTGAAAGGAACCAGACCAATGACTGAATTTGAAAAGATCTACCAGAACTATAACCCCCGTCAGGCTGCGCTGGACGAGGCACGCGCTCTGCTGACCGCTGCCGCCAAGGCCGCCATGGCCGATGGTGCTCTGCCGGAAGCTGAGCTGCCCGCCTTCATCGTGGAGATCCCCGCCGATACCAAGAACGGCGATATCGCCTCCAACATCGCCATGGCCGGTGCACGCAGCTGGCGCAAGGCTCCCAAGATGATCGCGGATGCGCTGCTGGCACATCTGCCCTCCATCGAGAACAGTGTGTTTGCCAAGGTGGAAGTGGCTGGCCCCGGCTTCATCAACCTGTTTTTGGCTCCGTCCTTCTGGGCCAGTGTGGTGCTGGGTGCCTGCTCCAACAAGGAGTATGGCCGCACCGATCACGGCAAGGGCGCCAAGTACAATGTGGAATTCGTTTCCGCCAACCCCACCGGCCCCATGCACATGGGCAACGCCCGCGGCGGTGCTCTGGGCGACTGTCTGTCCGCTGTGCTGGACTGGTCCGGCTATGATGTGACCCGTGAGTTCTATATCAACGATGCCGGCAACCAGATCCAGAAGTTCGGCAAGAGCCTTGCCGTGCGCTACCTGCAGAAATACTGCGGTGAGGAAGCCTATCCGCTGCCCGCCGAGTGCTATCAGGGCGGCGACATCAAGGTGCTGGCCGGTGAGTTTGCCGAGCTGAACGGCGACAAGTACGTTGCCGCTTGCAAGGGAATGGACGAGGAGACTCTGTTCAAGAGCGAGGCCTTTGCCGCCCTGAAGGACGCACTGGTGGCCTACGCTCTGCCCAAGAACATTGCTGCCCTCAAGCGCGATCTGGGCAAGTACCGCATCGACTACGATGTGTGGTTCCATGAGAGCACCCTGCACGAGTCCGGCGCGGTGAAGGCCGTGGTGGATAAGCTGCTGGAGCTGGGCGCATGCTATAAGGCGGAGGACGGTGCCATCATGTACCGCAGCGCCCAGTACGCTGCCAAGTACGGCACGGTGAACAAGAAAAAGACCGAGGACGGAACCGAGGAGGAAGCCAAGGACGAAGTGCTCGTCCGTGCCAACGGCATCCCCACCTACTTTGCCGCCGATATCGCCTACCACTACAACAAGCTGGCTACCCGCGGCTTTGCCAAGGCCATCGATGTCTGGGGTGCAGACCATCACGGCCATGTGGCCCGCATGAAGGGTGCCATGGATGCCATCGGCCTGAACGGCGAAGATCTGGACGTTGTGCTGATGCAGATGGTCAACCTGATGCGCGACGGTCAGCCTGTGCGGATGTCCAAGCGCACCGGCAACGCCATCACCCTGACCGACCTGCTGGAAGAGGTGCCCATCGACAGCGCACGCTTCCTGTTCAATATGCACGACGCCGGCAGCGGCATCGACTTCGACCTGGATCAGGCCGTCAAGACCGACAACGACAACCCGGTGTACTATGTGCAGTATGCCCATGCCCGCATCTGCTCCATCCTGAAAAAGATGGAGAGCGAGGGCGTGCAGTTTGCCGGTGCCGAGAAGGTGGATGCCACCCTGCTCACCGAGCCTTCCGAGATGGATCTGATCCGGATGCTGGCAGCCTTCCCGCAGGAGATCGTCATGGCGGCAGAAAAGTACGACCCCAGCCGCATCAACCGCTTTGTCATTGATCTGGCCAGCGCCTTCCACCGCTTCTACGGCAGCTGCCGCATTCAGGGTGCAGACCCCGCTGTGCAGCAGGCACGTCTGGCTCTGTGCATCGGCGTGAAGAATGCCATCTTCAACGTGCTGACCATGTTCAAGATCAACGTGCCGGAGAAGATGTAAAGGCGAACGGGCTCGCCCTCTCAGCCTGCTTTGCAGACAGCTCTCCCAAAGGGAGAGCCTCTGGCGAAACCAGAAACTTTCTATGGACTGCCAAAGCCTCCCACTTTGGGGGAGGTGGCATTGCGTAAGCAATGACGGAGAGGGCGAAGCCGCTGCCCGAAATAACAAAAAAGGCTCCTCCCGATGGAGGAGCCTTTTTAAATCAATCAGATTTGAGGAAACCTATGGAACCTTTGAAAATCGGCAATATCATCCTGCCGCACCGGGCGGTGTTCGGCCCGATGGCGGGCTTTACGGATGCACCCTGCCGCCGCCTGATGGCCCAGCACGGTGCAGGCTTTACTGTGAGCGAAATGGTGTCCAGCCGGGCGCTGGTGTACGGCGACCACAAGACGGTGAGCCTGCTCAAGGCCGAACCCAACGGTGCACCCTATGGCGTGCAGATCTTTGGCGAAGTGCCCGAGATCATGGGCGAAGCCACCGCCGCCATCGAACAGTACGAGTTCGACTTTGTGGATATCAACATGGGCTGCCCGGCCCCCAAGATCGTTTCCGGCGGCGCAGGCAGCAAGCTGATGCTGGACCCGGACCGCTGCGGGCGCATCGTGGAGCAGGTTGTGGCAAATACAAAACGGCCTGTCACCGTGAAAATGCGCAAGGGCTGGGATGCCGACCACATCACTGCAGTGGAGTGTGCCAAGGCCTGTGAGCAGGCCGGCGCAGCCCTCATTGCGGTGCACGCCCGTACCCGGGAGCAGATGTACACCCCCGGCATCGACCCGGAGATCATTGCCCGGGTGAAGGATGCCGTCAGAGTGCCGGTGCTGGGCAACGGCGACATCCACTCGGCAGAGGATGCGGTGGAGATGATGCAGGCCACCGGCTGTGACGGCGTGATGATCGCCCGGGGCGCGCTGGGCGACCCGTGGCTCTTTGAGCGGGTGAACGCCGCCATTGAAGGCCTGCCCGCACCCAAGGCACCCAACCTTCAGGCCCGCATGAATGCGCTGCGCCGTCAGGTGGAGGAGATGGTGGAGCAGAAGGGCGAGTTCGTCGCCATGCCGCAGGCCCGCTCTCAGACCATGCACTATATGAAGGGGCTGAAAGGTGCGGCCAATCTGCGCCGCTACTGCTGCACCCTGACCCATCTGGAAGATCTGGACGAGCTGATCGATGCTGTTTTTGAAGAACAGCGCAAAGCGGGCATCGACCCGGACGACGTGCGCGAGGTGCCGTTTCCGTAAGGGAAATATTACTGCTGCCGGGTCAGCTCATCCAGATTCTGGGTGTAACAGGGCAGACAGTGCTCTATGAACCAGTCGGCTTCCGGGCAGTGCATGGCCTGCAGGGCCGCTTTCTGCTGGGCCAGCGCCGCGTCAAACTCGTGGTTGCCGCTGCGCTGCTCCTCCGTGCATTTGATGAGGGCGCTCAGCCGGTCGGCGGCCTTCAGCAGGCGCTTTTCCTCGGCGGTGAGCAGTTCCCCGGAGATGAACGGGGACAGCTCTTCGCTCAACTCGTCCGGCAGAAGGCCGGTCATGCAGCGCACGCTCTCGGTTTCCAACGCCTTGTAGGCATCCCGCAGGGTGGGGCTGCTGTACTTGACCGGTGTGGGCATGTCGCCGGTAATGATCTCCGGCGCGTCGTGGTACAGCGCCGCCACTGCTACCGTTTTGGGGCGGCAGGGCGTGCCGGTGTACCGCCGTGCGATCAGGCAAAGCATGTGGGCCAGCAGGGCGGTATCGCAGGTGTGCTCGCTGAGAGATTCGGCCCGGGTAGAGTGCATCAGGCTCCAGCGGGTAATGTATTTCATGCGCGCCAGCAGGGCGCTGAAAGGATACAGCATGGCAATACGCCTCCTTTTCTTCACCATACCCGCCCCGCGTGCGCTTGTCAAGCCCTTTTTTCTTGCGCGCCGCCGTGCTATACTACAAGGTGACATCAAATCCACTTCCGCGCCGGTGCGCGGAGAAAGAGGAACGCTATGGAAAAGTTCAAAAAACCACGGCTGCTCACCCCAAGGGGGCAGAGCCATAAAAAATTCTGGCAGGCGGTGGGGCTGTGCGCCCTGACGGCGGCCATCTTCTTTTTGCCGTTCTACATCCTTGACGGCGGCTTTTTCCACTATGCAGGCGATTTTAACAGCCAGCAGATCACCTTTTACCGGTATATGAACGGCTTCGTCAAGGGCGCAGGTTACCCGGACAGTGCCTTTGCCGGTGCGCCGCGCAATACCTTTTCGTGGGCGACCGACCTTGGCAGCGGGGTGATGAACGCCTACTCCTTCTACCTGTACGGCTCGCCCTTCTTCTGGTTCTCGCTGCTGTTCCCGCAGCGGTGGCTGCCCTACCTGATGGTGCCGCTGCTGGTGCTCAAGTTCGGCGTGGCGGGCGGCGGCGCGTTCCTGTATCTGCGCCGCTACGTCAAAAACGAGAACTACGCGGTGCTGGGTGCCTGCCTGTACGCGCTTTCCGGCTTTGCGGTGTACAACGTGTTCTTCAACCACTTTGTGGATGTGGTGGCGCTGTTCCCGTATCTGCTGTGGTCGCTGGACGAGGCCCTTTACAACGACCGCCGCAGCTGGTTTGCGTTCTGGGTGGCGGTGAATCTTGTCAACAACTACTTCTTCTTCATCGGTCAGGTGGTATTTCTGGCCATCTACTTCATCTGCAAGCTCAGCACAAGGGACTTCCGTCTCACTGCAAAAAAGTTCGGGCTGCTGGCCTTTGAAAGCCTGCTGGGCGCTGCCATGGGCAGCATCCTGCTGGTGCCTGCGGTGCTCTCCATTTTGCAGAACCCGCGCACCATCGACCTTTCCTCCGGATGGGGCTTTCTGACCTACAGCAAGGTGCAGCAGTACCTTGCAATTCTCGTCAGCTGGATCATGCCTCCGGATTCTCCTTACCTCACATCCATCTGGTCGGAGGGCGTGATCAAGTGGACCAGCATGTCGGCCTATCTGCCGCTGTGCAGCCTGGCCGGTGCCGTGGCCTACTGGCAGGCAAAGCACGGCGACAGCAAAAAGCGCATCGTGGGCACCTGCGCCGTGTTCGCACTGGTGCCCATCCTGAACAGTGCGTTCTACGCCCTCAATTCCAGCTACTATGCCCGCTGGTACTATATGCCGGTGCTGGTGCTGGCCGCGATGACCGTCAATGCGCTGGAGGATCACAACACCGATCTGGACAGCCCGGCCCGCGGCATCAGCTGGCTGATGATCGCCACGGTGGCCTTTGCGGTGGTGCCGGTGCAGGACAGCGACACCGGCAGCTGGTCGTTCGGCGTGCTCAAGAACCCCGGTCAGTACTGTGCGGTGCTGGGCTTTGGCCTGCTGGGCCTGCTGCTGTACCGCTATCTCTGCCAGAAGTGGCGGGGCGACAGCCGCTTTGCCCAGCGCCTGACGGCGGCAGTGCTGGCGTTTGCCTTCCTGTTCAGCGTGGTGCACATCGGCATTGGCAAGTTCGGCCAGTGGTATACCGACAGCGACCTTGTGAAGCAGGACACAAGCGCCCTGCTGTTGAAAAACGACCTGCCCGAAGGCGATTACCGCGTGGATACGTACAAGATCCACGACAACATCGGTATGTGGCTGGATAAGAGCTGCCTGCAGTATTTTGGCAGCACGGCGGCCCCCAGCATCCTCAGCTTCTACCCGGCGCTGGGGGTCAAGCGGGATGTGCGCAGTGAGCCGGAGCTTTCCAATTATGCACTGCGGGGCCTTTTGAGTGTGGAGTACCTTATCACCACGCCGGAAAAGCAGACCGACTTTGAAAACGAAGCCGACGACGGCTGGGAATATGCCTTTGCAAAGGACGGCTATGCGGTCTACCGCAACACGAACTACGTGCCCATGGGCTTTGCCTATGACTATTACCTCACCCAGACCGAGTACGAAGAAACAGCCAAGGCCACCCGCGCAAACATGCTGATGCGTGCACTGGTGCTTACCGACGAGGATGCTGCAGTCTACGGCAAGTACCTCACCCATCTGCCGGAAGGCAGACGGGAGGAGCTGTACTATGAGTCCTACGTGCAGGACTGCCGCGAGCGTCGCGCCACGGCTGCCAGTGTGTTCCAGATGAACAATTCGGGCTTCCACGCCGAGATCACGCTGGAAAAAGAGAACCTCGTGTTCTTCTCCGTGCCTTACGATGACGGCTTTACGGCCTATATCAACGGGCAGGAGGCCGACATTGTGGAGGTGGACGAGGGATTGATGGCTGTGCTGTGCCCGGCAGGTGAAAACAGCATCGATTTTGTCTACCAGCCCGACGGCATCCGGCTGAGCCGTGCGCTGACTTTGGGCGGCATTGTGGTATGGCTGGCGTACACGGCGTACTTCGTCTGGCGCAAGCGCCGCACAAAGCGGGCCTGATGCACGGAAGAATGACTTTGTGCTGTAGAAAAAAGAAATTTTTGAAATTTCCTCTTGACTTTATGCCAATAAAGTGTATAATGCAATCAAACCGATGAGGCGGAAGAGAACCTGCACAGCGCATCTTCAGTGAGCCCGGACAGTGAAAACGGGCGAGAGCGGGGCAGAGCTTCGTGGGCCGCCGAGGGCCGGGCAAATGGGCAGCAAGCCTTAGTAGCTTTGGACGGAAGTCTCCGTTACAGGACAGGGGAGTGTTGGCTCTCCGTGAGAGGCTCTGCAGTTTGCAAAGCAGGGCAAGCAAGGTGGCACCGCAGAATCGAACTTTACCGATCCTGTCCTTGTGGATAACACACAGGGACAGGGTCGTTTTTATTTGTAAGACCCGTCCCGCAAAGGGAGCGGGTCTTTTACTTTTGCCGCCCGCTCCGGGAAAGGAGTTTACTGTTATGAAAAACGTTACCATGATCTCCCGCCGCAGCTTCCTCAAGGCCGCTATGGCTGCTTCCGCCGTTTCTGCACTGGCATTCACCGGCTGCGGCGGCTCCGCTTCCAGCACCGTGGCTGCATCTTCCACTGCTTCTTCCGCAGCAGCCGAGGGCGGCCAGACTTTCAAGGTGGGCATCGTCAACTATGTGGATCATGCTTCCCTCAACCAGATCGTGGAATCTGTGGAGAGCCGTCTGGATGAGCTGGGGGCAGAGAAGGGCGTTACCTTCGACTACGCCGACTACTACGCAAATGCACAGGCTGACCAGTCCAACCTGAACCAGATCGGTGCCGACCTCGTAGGGGACGGCGTGGATGTGATCGTGGCTGTGGCTACCCCCACCGCCGCAACCATGCTGGCCGCTGTGGAGGATACCGATATCCCCGTTGTCTACTCTGCTGTCACCGACCCCGCTGCTGCAGGCTTTGACGGCGAGGAGAACATCACCGGCACCTCCGACGCACTGAACACCGAGGCCATCATGAAGCTGATCACCGCTGTCAACCCGGATATTGACACCATCGGCCTGCTGTACGACCTGAGTCAGGATGCCTCCACCCAGGCCATTGCCGATGCCAAGGCTTTCTGTGATGCCAACGGCATCAAGTACATTGAGAAGAACGGCACCACCACCGCTGAGGTGCAGATGGCGGCTGAGGCTCTGATCGCCGCCGGTGTCAAGGCCGTGTTCACCCCCACCGACAACACCGTGATGACCGCAGAGCTGTCCATCTACGAGACCTTTACCGAGGCAGGCGTGCAGCACTACACCGGTGCCGACAGCTTTGCACTGAACGGGGCCTTTGTGGGCTACGGCGTGGATTACGTCCAGCTGGGCGAAGCCACTGCCGATATGGTGGCAGAGCTGCTGTGCGAGGGCAAGACCACTGCAGACCTGCCCTACCAGACCTTTGATAACGGCATCGTCACCATCAACACCGAGACATGCGAAGCGCTGGGCCTTGACCTCGACACCGTGAAGGAGGCCTTCAAGCCCTACTGCACCGAGATCGTGAAAGTGACCACCGCAGAGAACTTCTCTTAAAAAAGTACCCTCTCAGTCAAAACCTGACGGTTTTGCCAGCTCCCCCGAAGGGGGAGCTTTTGGCGGCTTTAGGAAAAGTTTTCGATTCAATTGCAAAGTGTGCAGCTTTGCCAGAGGCTCTCCCTTTG